>Ga0256407_10001727_pt1 | contig 44547 bp, 38 predicted proteins | sample RumenRJG_04DNA_FD_193489 | JGI IMG/M metagenome (GOLD analysis project Ga0256407, IMG submission 193489) | Bovine rumen microbial communities from Lethbridge, Alberta, Canada - RJG_04 | ecosystem: Host-associated > Mammals > Digestive system > Stomach > Rumen | place: Canada: Alberta...
GACCTTCTCCGCCCTGGTGAAGCCCATTTCGCTCACCATCCGACTCTTCGCGAACATGCTGGCGGGGCATATACAGATACTCTGCATGGTCTGCATCATTTTCATCATGGCCAAGTACGGCCCCGCCATGACGGGAGGCGCCACGGCCATAACGCTTCTTTTCGGAATCTTCCTGGACGTGCTGGAAATCCTGATTTCCTTCATCCAGGCCTATATATTTACAATGCTGTCGTCAATCTACATAGGGATGGCGCGGGTAAAAGGAGAATAACAACTTAAATCATTAATATTATGTTACTTACAATCATTCTTCAGGCAGTTGCCGGTGCGGCCCTCGGAAAGGCCGGCGCCGCAGTCGGAGCAGCTCTCGCAGCATTCGCTGCAGGATACGGAATCGGCAAGATCGGCACCGCCGCGATGGAAGCCATCGCCCGCCAGCCTGAGTCCGCAGGAAACATCCGTTCCAGCATGATCATCGTGGCAGGTATGATCGAAGGCGCCGCCCTTCTGGGTATCATCGTCTGCCTGCTTGCAATCGTCATCAAGTAAAAAATGAATCTGATTACTCCCGATACCGGCCTTCTTTTCTGGATGGCCCTCATCTTCGGCATCGTGTTCTTCATCCTTGCCAAGTGGGGCTTTCCGGCGATTACCGGTATGGTAGACAAGCGGAACGAGCACATCAGCGAGAGCCTTCGTCTCGCCGATGAGGCGCAGGCGCGCATGTCAAGACTCGCGGAGGAGCAGGAAAAGCTCATTACCGAAACCCGTCAGGAGCAGGGGCGCATCCTCAAGGAGGCGACCCAGGCCAGGGCGGAGATCCTCGCGCAGGCGAAGGAGGATGCCAAGGCGCAGACTGCCGAGATGGTGAGCAAGGCGCGTGAGCAGATAGAGAACGAGAGGGAGTCGGCTCTCCGGGATATCCGTCGGCAGGTTGCCTTGCTGTCGGTGGATGTAGCGGAGAAAGTGCTTCGCTCTAAGCTCGACAGCAGCGTGGAACAGCAGAAGTTGATAGATCGTTATGTAGATGAATCAAGGAGCAGTAGCTAGCAGGTACGCCAAGGCTTTCCTGGAATTGGTCAGGGAAAGCGGAAGGGGGGAGCAGGTCTTCGCTCAGGTGAGGGCCCTGCTTAAGGACGCGTCGTCCGCCCCGCAGCCGCTGGAGCCAGACATCGAAAAACTGGTGCTGCTGCTGAGGCGGAACCGCCGTCTGGACTGTCTCAAGTTCGTGCTGAACGATTTCGTGCGGCTCTGGTGCTCCGATCAGAAGATCCTTCTCGCCCGGCTGGTCACCGCCGTGCCTTCTCCCGGCCTGCCTGAACGCATCGAGTCCCTTCTCAAGGACCGCAGTGGCTGCAGGATAATACTTGAAACCGAGGTGGATCCGGATTTGCTCGGAGGTTTCATTATCGAATTGGAAAATGAAACATTGGACGCCAGCGTGCGCCGCCAGATCGACGACATCCGCCGTTCCCTCGTACAAAAGAACAACAGAATCATATGACGCAGAATACTATCAAGCCCAGCGAGATTTCCGACATCCTGCTCGGACAGCTGAAAGACATAGATACCACCGTCCACTTCGAAGAGACTGGCAAGGTGCTCCAGGTGAGCGACGGGGTTGCCCGTATCTACGGCCTGGTGAACGCCGAGGCCGGCGAGCTGCTGGAGTTCGACTCCGGCGTGAAGGGCGTGGTGATGAACCTCGAGGAGGACAACGTGGGCGCCGTGCTTCTCGGTCCCACCGACCAGGTGAAGGAGGGTATGCCGGTCCGCAGGCTGGGCCGCATCGCTTCCATCAATGTGGGAGAAGGGATGGTCGGCCGTGTGGTGAATCCGCTCGGAGAGCCGCTGGACGGAATGGGCGAGATCAAGGGGGAGACTTTCGAGATGCCCCTCGAGCGAAAGGCTCCGGGAGTGGTGTACCGCGAACCGGTCACCGAGCCTCTGCAGACAGGCCTCAAGGCGGTGGATTCCATGATTCCCATCGGCCGCGGCCAGCGCGAGCTCATCATCGGCGACCGCCAGACCGGAAAGACCGCCCTCGCCATCGATACCATCATCAATCAGCGCAGCTGCTTCGAGGCGGGAAAGCCTGTCTATTGCATCTACGTGGCCGTCGGGCAGAAGGGTTCTACTGTCGCGTCCATCGTTGAAACCCTGCGCGCAAAGGGGGCCATGGACTATACCATCGTCGTAGCGGCGACTGCGTCCGACCCCGCCGCAGTGCAGTATTATGCGCCTTTCGCCGGGGCTGCCGTCGGAGAGTATTTCCGCGACACGGGCCGCCCCGCGCTCATAGTTTACGACGATCTCAGCAAACAGGCGGTCGCCTATCGCGAAGTGTCGCTGATCCTGCGCCGTCCTTCTGGGCGCGAGGCATATCCGGGAGATGTCTTCTATCTTCACAGCCGCCTGCTCGAGCGTGCCGCCAAGATCATCGGCCAGCAGGAGGTCGCGGAGCAGATGAACGATCTGCCCGAGTCGCTGAAGGGCCGCGTCAAGGCCGGCGGCTCGCTCACCGCCCTGCCCATCATCGAAACACAGGCGGGCGACGTTTCCGCCTACATCCCCACGAACGTGATTTCCATCACCGACGGACAGATTTATCTGGAGAGTTCGCTCTTCAACCAGGGCTTCCGTCCCGCAATCAACGTGGGTATCTCGGTGTCGCGTGTGGGCGGTTCCGCGCAGGTGAAGAGCATGAAGAAGGTCGCGGGCACGCTCAAGATCGACCAGGCGCAGTACAACGAGCTCGAGGCTTTCAGCAAGTTCAGTTCCGACATGGACAAGGTGACTGCCATGGCGCTGGACAAGGGGCGCAAGAACAACCGTCTGCTGATTCAGCCTCAGTATGCACCCATGCCCGTGGGCGAGCAGGTAGCCATTCTCTACTGCGGCACGCACGCCCTGATGGCGGATATCGCCCTCGACAAGGTTTCCGAGTTCGAGCGTCTGTTCCTCGACCGGATGCGCGCTTCGCACAGGGATGCGCTGGACACTCTTTCCGCCGGCAAGATCGACGAGGGAGTGGAGGCCGTGCTGCAGAAAGTCGCGGCCGAAGTTTGTTCGCAGATTAACGCTTAGGTTTCATGGCATCGCTCAGGGAGATAAAGGATCACATCGCGTCGGTGCGCAGTACGCTGAAGATTACTTCGGCGATGAAGTTGGTGGCTTCGGCGAAGCTCCGCAAGGCTCAGCAGGCCGCGGAGGGCATACGGCCTTACACTGCCGCGCTGTCGCAGATGCTCGCTGCAGTGATGGCGGACGGGCAGGGTAGTCCGTCCGCCTCCAAGCCCTCCGCGACGGGCAAAGGGCCGGGCCGTGTCCCGCAAGGGGAGCCCGGTCCCGGCATTGCCCGTCCGATGGCTGACGCGCCTGCCATTCCTGACGGCCGTGCGCAAAACGGGGCAATTTACGCACGGGAAACAAGTGGAGCGGATGTGGCTGGGGCTGGAAGGGTGGCCATCGTGGCGGTGGCGAGCAATTCGTCGCTTTGCGGGGCTTTCAATATCAATGTAGTGCACCGCGTGCAGGAGCTGGTTGCGGAGTGCAAGGCCGCCGGAGCCGGGGTGGAGGTGATTTCGGTGGGGCGGAAGATGGCGGAGGCGATGCGCAAGATGGGGTTTGCGCCGGAAGATCATGCCGATCTCGTCGGCCGCAACAGTTTCGAGAAATCGTCGGCGTTCGCGCAGGAACTCATCGACACCTTCAATTCCGGGCGTTTCAGCCGCATTCTGCTGGTATACAATCATTTCGTCAGCACCGCTTCGCAGAAGGTCCAGACTGAAACCTACCTGCCGTTCGCCTCGGCGCTCACGGATGGGCTATACCCTCCTCAAGCCGGCCTGACGGCCCCTCCCAGCGGAGCTGGGCCCCTCCCACTTCATCCGTGGGCGGATAGGGCGTCCGGAGGGTATAGTCCATCCGCTGCGAATGCAACAGGAACTGCAGTAAACAGCGAATACATCCTCGAACCGTCCCGGGATGAGATACTCGCGACGCTGCTGCCTCAGGTGATGCGCCTCCGGATTCATACGGTGCTGCTGGATTCGATCGCTGCGGAGCATGCGGCGCGTATGCTTGCGATGCAGGCCGCATCCGACAATGCCGAAGATCTGCTCTCCGAACTCACACTCGAATACAACAAGGGCCGTCAGCAGAAGATCACATCCGAAATCCTCGATCTCGTGGGAGGAGCGCAGCAATGACGGCAGTGATTCTGGCAAACGGGGAATTCCCCCGCAGGGAGTATCCGCTCTGGCTGCTGAAAAATGCCGACGTAGTGGTCTGCTGCGACAGCGCCTTGAATGTGCGGCGCCTGCGCAGGCTCGGCGTTGAGCCGGCGGCAGTGGTGGGGGACTTGGATTCCATCTCCGATGCGGAGCGCAAATCCCTGGGAGACAAGGCGGTAAAGGTGGAGGAGCAGGATTACAACGACCTCAACAAGGCCTTCCTGTGGTTGAGGGAGAACTGCCCGGAAGCGACGGAAATACAGATACTTGGCGCCACAGGTAAAAGCGAAGCCCACGCGCTGGGCAATCTGTCATATCTCCTTTTCTGGGAGAAGCAGTATGCTTTGGACGCCTCCGGAATCAAGGTGGAGATGGTGTCCGACTACAATACCGCCTTTGCGGTCTGCGACAGTTGCGAACTCCACATAGGAGAAGGAAGAAAAGTTTCATTTTTCGCGCAGGACCCTTCCCTGCGCATCAGCACCACCGGCCTGCGCTGGCCTCTCGACGGGCTGAGTTTCGATTATTGGTTCAGAGGCACTTTGAACAGGGCCGAAAACGACGTGGTCAAGCTCGTTTTCAATCATCCCGGAGATGTCCTTGTTATTCTGGATTAAGCACTTATACTTTTATAAGGTTCGCGCGCGAAAGGGAGTTTTTAAAATATTTTCAAATTTTTTTCTCTTTCAATTTGAAAGAATTCTGCCGGATTCTGGTTTCAATTTGCAAGTCCCTTTTTAAATAAATTGCAAAATAAATGCAAAAAAATTTAAAAATCCTTAAAGGACATTATTTAAAGGCATTTTTAAAAAGTTTGCAATTGTAATTATTTTTTCCGAAATTGCCGGCTCAATGTACTTTGAGCGTAAAGTATAGAAACAAGGCTAAAAGTATAGTTAGTATAGTTTATTGTTTAATTAAAAAAATGGCTTATGAGAAAATTTAAGCTCTTTCTTGTTACAGTCGTTGCGACCCTGATGGCCAGCGTTGCTGCAAATGCGCAGAACATTACGGTCAAGGGCGTCGTTCTGGATGGCGCAGGCGAGCCTGTTCCATCTGCGGCTGTTCTTGTGGACGGAACCACCAAGGGAACGACTACCGATCTTGATGGTAGGTATTCGATCAATGTTCCGTCAAACGCCACACTGGTCTTCACATCCATCGGTTATGTGGAGCAGAAAGTGGATGTGAATGGGAAGGCTGTTATCAATGTCGCTCTCGCGGAGGATACACAGCAACTTGAAGAAACCATCGTCGTGGCTTTCGGTACTTCGACCAAGGAATCCTTTACCGGATCCGCAAAGGTCGTGAAATCGGACGAATTGGCCAAGTCTCAGGTAAGTGCAGTTACCTCTGCCCTTGCCGGTCAGGTTGCAGGTGTGCAGTTGACTCAGGCATCTGGCGCCCCTGGTACCGCTCCTAAAATCCGTATCCGTGGTTTCAGTTCCCTCAATGCTGGCCAGGAACCTCTTTATGTGGTTGACGGTGTGCCTTATGATGGAGCAATCGGACGTATCAATCCTGCTGACGTTGAGAGCATGACAGTCCTCAAGGATGCTGCGTCTAATGCACTTTACGGTGCACGTGGTGCAAACGGCGTCATCATGATCACCACCAAGAGAAGCAAATCTAAGGATGCGGTTGTAACCTTCGATGCAAAGGTCGGTGTCAACAACCAGGCTTTGAAGGAGTATGACTATATCACCAGTGTGCCCGCATACTACGAGGCTCACGCTCTTGCTCTCCAGCACTACTATATGCACGAGAAGGGTCTGTCCAAGCAGGGTGCTATCGAGGCTCTCAACGGCGTCATCACCGGACACCAGAATTCCGGCGGTCTTGGATATCAGGTATACACTGTTCCCGACGGACAGGCATTCATCGGTATGAACGGCAAGGTTAATCCCAGTGCAACTCTCGGACGTCTCGTTACCGACGGTGATGGCAATAAATTCTGGGCACAGCCTGACAACTGGAAGGATTTTGCATATCGCACCGGCCATCGTCAGGAGTACAACGTAAGCGTAACTGCAGGTTCTACTCGCAGTAATTTCTATGCTTCCGTAGGTTACCTCAAGAATGAGGGTATCACCCGCAATTCTGACCAGACCCGTTTCACTGGCCGTCTCAAAGCCGACTATCAGGCAAAGAGTTGGCTCAAGGTTTATGGAAACATGTCTTACACCAAGTATGACAGTAATTCCCTCGGAAACAACGGAACAAGCAACTCCACTGCCAATATCTGGGCTTTTACCACACAGATTGCGCCTATCTATCCTCTTTATGTGAGGGATGAGAACAAGAACATTGTGATTGACAAGTGGGGCTTCGAGCAGATGGATTATGGTGACGGTATGCTTGGCGGCCTTGTCCGTCCTTACATGGTCAACGCCAACCCTCTTTTCGCAAATATTGCCAACACCCGTTACAGCGAAGGTAATGCAATCAACGCTTCCGGAGCAGCCGACTTCACCTTCCTGAAGCATTTCAAGTTTACGGTAAATGCTACCGAGAACGTTGATGAGTATCGCTATACTTCCGTTCAGAATCCTTACTACGGACAGTTCGTATCCTCCAAGGGTTCCGTCGGCAAGCAGCACACCCGTTCCACCGCATTCAATACCCAGCAGATCCTTAACTACAACCAGGATTTCGGAAAACTGAGTGTTGGTGCAATGATCGGTCACGAATACTATGTAACTGACGGCTATATGCTGTATGCTGCAAAGCAGAACATGTATTCCCAGGACAACAAAGAACTTGGCGGTGCAATCAAGGATAACGCCTCCGCAGATTCCTACACCACCAAGTATAATGTAGAAGGTTACTTCTCCCGCTTGCAGGCAGATTACGACGGCAAGTACTATGCAAGCGCTTCCTTCCGTCGTGACGCTTCTTCCCACTTCGCAGTGGATCACCGCTGGGGTAACTTCTGGAGTTTGGGTGGAGCATGGATCGTCAGCAAGGAAGACTTCTTCAATGTCCCTGCAGTCGACATCCTCAAACTCAAGGCATCCATCGGCAGCCAGGGTAACGATGACATCGGTGCCTATCAGTATACCGATACTTACACCGTCGCTCCTTCCGCTGGTGAAGTTTCCGTGGCATTCGCACAGAAGGGTAATCCCAACATCACATGGGAAACCAACACCAACTTCAACGCCGGTCTTGAATTCACTCTCTTCAAGGGTGTCATCGACGGTAGCGTTGAGTACTTCAAACGCAACACCACCGACATGCTCTTCTGGTTTGCAACCGCTCCTTCAGTCGGTTACACCGGATACTACGACAACATCGGCGACATGTATAACAAGGGTATCGAGTTCTCCATCACGGCGAATCTCATCAACACAAAGGATCAGCACCTTTCTGTCAATTTCAACGCTACCCACTACAAGAACAAGATTACCAAGATCGCTGATGACCTCAAGACCCTTAACATCGAAGGCGTAGGCGGTTACAACAGCGGAATGTACTATATCGGTGAAGGACTCCCTATCTACACCAAGTACATCAAGAAGTATGCAGGTGTCGATGCTTCCACAGGTAAGTCTCTCTGGTACAAGAATATCCTTGACGATAACGGCGATCCTATAGGACGCGAGACCACCGACAACTACTCCAATGCCGACTACTATCTTGGCAAGGATCCCATCCCTGCTCTCTATGGCGGTTTCGGTATCTCCTATGACTGGAAAGGCTTTGATTTCTCTATCAACTGCTCCTACCAGATCGGCGGTGAAATCTTCGACAACGGTTACCAGCAGCTCATGAACTCTCCTACTTCCGGATCCACAGGTTTCAACTACCACAAGGATCTGCTGAAGGCCTGGACCGAAGAAAATGCCAATTCAGACATTCCCCGTTTCCAGTATGGAGACCTTTATTCCAACGCTTCTTCCGACCGCTTCCTCACCAAGGCAAGTTATCTGAACATCGAGAACATCAATGTCGGTTACACCTTCCCTTCAAAACTCACCAGCAAGGCAGGCATCGCATCCCTGCGTGTTTATGCAGCATGCGAGAATGTAGGTTATTGGTCTGTAAGGCAGGGTCTGGATCCCCGCACATCTTACTCGGGTGACTCCGCCTTCACTTCTTACCTCCCTATCAGGACTATCTCCGGGGGCGTAACTCTCAAGTTCTAATCAAACATAGGAGAACAGTATTATGAAAAATATATTTGGAAAAATAGCGATCTTCGGTCTGGTTCTCGTACTTGGCAGCAGTTGCATCAAGGAAACCTTCCCTATGAGCGATACTGCCACCAAGGAACAGCTTGCCACTTCTTCCTCGGCTCTTACCGCCATGGTTAAGGCTATCCCTGCACAGATGGCTACCGGATATCTGGTTTACGGCAAGCAGGAATGGGAATTCGATATGGCTTGGCCCGGCCTAATGATTATACTTGACAGCGTAACAGGCGAAATCATCGACAACGGCGATTCCGGTTATGACTGGTATTCTTATTGGAGCTGCCCCGCCTATGGCCTTGCTGCAGAATATGCAACCTCCTACGTTCCCTGGAGGACAATGTTCATGTTCATCAAGAGTGCGAACGACGTCATCGGCGCAGTTGATGTTGAGAATGCAAATGATGAGCAGTTGAATTATCTTGCACAGGCTCTTGCATACCGTGCACTGTTCTATATGACATTAGCAGACATGTATGAGTACAAGGCTCCTACCGATCCTGCAGTGAGTGCCAGTTACAAACCCGAGAACGATATCCTCGGTCTCACCGTTCCGCTCGTAACAGACGCCACCACCCAGGAAGATGCGAAGAATAATCCGCGCGTCCCTGTCAAGGATATGTATGAGTTCATCATCAACGATCTTGATAATGCCGAAAAGTATGTAGATACTGAGGCAACAGGAGGATCCCTTCTCCCTAACCTTGCTGTTATTTATGGTCTGAAGGCCCGTGCATACCTCAAGATGGGTTCTGACGGTGTCGCCGGCGCATACGACAAGGCCGCCGAATATGCCGACAAGGCCATTACCGCTCACGCCGGTTCCCCTCTTACCCAGGCACAGTGGGAAGCCCCTGCTACCGGATTCAACAGTTTTGCTGCCAACAGCAATTCCTGGATGTGGTACATCAGTTATTCGGCTGAAACCATTGGCAACCTGAACACTTTCGTCGCCCACATGAGCGGTGAAGAGTGCTGGACAGCGTATGGATGCGCCTCCGGACGCGGTATCTCCAAAAGTGTATATGAGAGCATCCCCGATACCGACTGGCGCAAGCACAGCTGGATAGATCCCAAAGGATACACCTATTATGATTATCCTCGCAACAGGGATTTCTTCTCCGCTCCTTCCGGATACGGTTCCAACCGTAAACTCAATCCTTACACAGCAATCAAGTTCCGTCCCGGTGAAGGCAATTACAGCGTTTACAAGACCGGCGGCGCTACCGACGTTCCTCTTATGCGTGTTGAAGAAATGTACCTCATCAAGGCAGAGGCTCTCGCACTTGCAGGAGATGTCCCCGGTGGTAAGGCCGTTCTCAACAGCCTGATCCAGACTCGCGACTCCGCTTATGATTGCACCTCTGTTCCGGACAACTTCTTCCAGAACGAAGTTTACTTCCAGAAGAGGATTGAACTCTGGGGTGAAGGCCTTATCTTCCACGATGCAAAGCGAATCGGCGCAGGTATGAAGAACGGTTATCCCGGAACCAATGCCGAGGCTGACTTCCGTATCAACTGCACGGGTGTATGCCCCGCGTGGAACTTCACCATCCCTCAGCGTGAGGTCAACGGCAATCCTGCCATCGACGGATACAACAATCCTGATCCTAGTGAGGCTCTCGAAGCTTGGGAAGAATAATCCTTAATTAGTGTAGATATGAAAAAGATCAATTATATTCTCGCATTTCTCGCTGCAGGTGCTCTGGCATTCGCTTGCACAAGCAAGGAAGAAGCCTACACTCCCGGCGAGCCCGAAGTTGATGGATGCTACAGGGTTTCGTTCCCTAAGCAGACTGTGCTCAGTTCTTACGAGCTCGATCCCAACGATGCTTCTGCCAGCACCGTTACCATCAAGGCCAAGCGTCAGGTCACTACCGGCAAGATCACCGTTCCTCTGATTGTCGAGCAGGTTCCTTTCGATTCCGCATTCGTGTTCACGCATACAGACCTTGTGTTCGAAGACGGAGAGAATGAGGCCACCTTCGAAGTCTCTTTCCCGGAGGCTGCAATCGGTGTGGAATACAAATGCCACATTATGGTTACCGACCCTCAGTATGCTTCTCTTTATGCCAAGGACACTACTTACGTCTCTTTTACCTTCCTTAAGGTATCCTGGGAAACCGTTGCAACGGGCACTCTCAACTCCTGGTGGATGGAAGGCGATGTTGAAGATGTTGTGTTCCAGCACTGCTTAACCTTCCCTGAACGTTATCGTTTTATCGATCCTTGGGGGACAGGCGTGAATCCTCTGTTCACGACCGATGGTGAAGAGAAAACGGACAAAGATGGAGATACATATCTCGTCATGCGCGTTGCTCCTCAGGAGCTTAACGATACCTATGGCTCTTATGGCATGATCAGCTTCCGTGACGTTGCTTACTGGCAGGGCGATGACTCTTATGCCGATGCAAACAAGTACTATCCTGCTGACAATTATTGCCAACTCTGGTTGCAGTGGTTCGTTTCTGCTGGTAGTCTTGGTTACGGTTACGAAGTGTTCCAGGGCAAATAACAGACACCCTAATATTCGGGAGGCCATCGTTTGGCGGTGGCCTCCTTTTTTTGATATGAAGCATTTATTTTTATCGTTGTCGCTGCTGGCGCTGGCACTGGTATCCTGCAAGGACCCCTTGGAAGAGGCGACACCTTCGGTGCTCAAGGTCAGTTCGGAAAAATTTGCGGATGAATCCGGCGTGGCACACGAAGTCACATTGAAAGTCACGAGCGAAAAGGCATTCGAGGTGAAAACAAATAATTCCGAATGGATCAGCACATCCATTGGGGAGAGGTTGAAAGATGTAACGCCTGTTACTCTTAAGTTGGAAACGAACGGCGGCTTCGACTCCAGGACTGCTACCTTGACTGTAGTTGCCGGCAAAAAGAGCGTAGATGTTACTGTTTCCCAGTCACCGATAGGCAAACTGCTGCCTGTGCAGGAGATTACACTTACAAACCTCAAAGCGACGGTCCTTTCCCTGCGCTTTCCGGACAAATGGACCCTTTCCTGCAGGAATGCTGACGGAAGTCCTGCTACATGGTTCTCGGCCGATGCCGACTCCGGTACCGCCAATATCTCCAAGGTAGTGTCTTTCTGCGCCTCGAGTGTTAATCTCGACGGCGAAGACCGCAAGGGAAGTGTTGTGGTGAACCTGTCAGGCGCCGAGTTGAAGATCGGAGTCACCCAGCCGGTTACCGACCTGCTTGCTCCTGCCTTCGGTGTATACAATTATGACGGCAATGGTGCTTCATTCGTTTACGATGAGTATGCTCATCAGACTTCCATGCTGAAGAAACCGGGGGCATCATGCGATTTCCGCATCATAATACCATCCAAAAACCAGTTCGTCGTCTTCGGTTCACTCCCTTCTTCCATGAAGAAAGGAGACAAGGTGGATTTCAATCTTGTGCAGAACGTATTGCCTTCGCTGGGATATGAGACGGCGGTTTCGGCGGAGGTGGTACAGATCGAAACGGACAAGGTCTGGCTGCTCGATGGCGAAGTTTGTTATGTTGTCAGGAAATAGAGGAATACCTTATGAAAAAGTATATATTGTTGTCTGTCGCATTCCTTTTCTTGTACATATCGCTTGATGCGGCACCTGCATATCCCTATCCCATAAAATATCGTCAGCCGGACGGGAGCATTATAGAAATTACCCTGCATGGCGATGAATTCTGGCACTACACAACTTCCGGAGGGAAGGTGGTAGAACTTGGGGACGACGGCTTCTATCATCCTGCCGTAAAGCCCTTCTACAATCCGCAGAAACGCAGGATGAACAATCTTTCCCGTCCGATCGTGCCTGCAAGGGTGGCCGGACGCAAGTCCATTTCCATAGGAAAGAAGAGATTCCCCGTTTTTCTGGTTGAATTCTCCGATCTGAAATTCACAGTGGAGAATCCTGTTGAAGCCTTTTCAAAAATGCTTAACGAGCGCGGTTACTCCGAGAACGGAGGTACGGGTTCGGTGTATGATTACTACTACGAGAATTCATGCGGACAGTTCGATCCTGTCTATGACGTCATAGGCCCCGTTACCCTCAGCAAGGGCTTTGCTGAATATGGCGGCAACAATGACGATGGCTCGGACAAAGATGCCCGGGGGGCTTTCGTTGAGGCCTGCAGTCTGGCTCTTGCCCAGAATCTGATCGATTTTTCTCAATACGACAATGACGGCGACGGAATCATAGACAATCTGTTCTTCTATTTCGCCGGTCACAATGAAGCGGAAGGTGGCAGTAAAGATGCCATCTGGCCCCACCAGTCTTATCTTGGAAACTTCTCTGCCAATGGCGTGCGCGCCGGGTCTTACGCTTGTACGTCGGAGTACAGGGGCAGTTCGGGCACCACGATGGCCGGCATCGGCACTTTCTGCCATGAGTTCGGTCACGCACTCGGGCTTCCGGACTTCTACGACACCGACTATGAGAAAAACGGAACTGCCGATGCCGTCTACGCGTTTTCGCTGATGTGCAACGGCAATTACAATAACAATGGCCGCACACCTCCCTATCTGGGCGCCCTTGAACGCTGGATTCTCGGCTGGATCGAGGACCTTCCTGAACTCATAACTTCCCAGGACGTAAACATTCGTCCTGTATACGAAAACGGAGGATGCACCACGCCCACTTCGGTTGAAGGAGAGTTCTTCCTATACGAGGTGCGAGATGGCTCCGGTTGGGACCGTTATATCAAAGCCTCAAATAAAGATAATCCTCCCAGCGGGATGCTTGTCTATCATGTGGATATGTCCGATGGCAATTTAATCTCTTCCTACCCTGCAAGCTCCCTTTGGTCCAGCAACGACCTCAACTGCTATAGCAGCCATCCCTGCTACTACATAGTGCGGCCGACCATATCCTACAGCTCATATCAGGATCTGATGTTCCCTGGCACATCCGGTACTACCACCTTTGAAGGCGTGGACTGGGCTAAACAGGAGAGCGGTTACAAACTCACGGACATCGCCTACAATGACGGCACGGCTGCGTTTAAACTCAGCGCATTCGAAAACAGAACTCTGTCCGGCAAGGTGAACGACAGCAAGGGGCGCCCTCTTCAGGGTGTTCAGGTCTCGGTGACCTTTGACAGCGATGCCGCAATGGCCGCTTTGAAGTCTTCATCAAAGCTGCTTGCCCCTGCCTCCATAAAGAGACTCTCATCCTTGCAGGCTACTACTGGAGAAGACGGCAGTTATTCCATAGAAATACCTGTTTCCGCTTCGCTGGATGTCACTGTGGTGTTCAGTCTTGAATACTTTACCACCAGGACCGAGCCGCTGAAACTTTCCAAGGCCAAAGCCACGGTGCTGGACATAACCATGTTCAACGTTTCCGAGGGAGAACCGGCTCTGCTGAAAAAGTACTCTGTTCCAGGCAGTGCGCTCGGGTTCACAAGTTCAGCGGACAGTTGGTCGGCGACCAACGCCGTCCTCTTCAAGAAGGAAGAACTTGCGGCCTATGCCGGATACAAGTTTACCACGATCAATTATATGATAGCCGGAAACAAGGCGGACGTAGTTGACGTTTTCATCGATTTCGGCACCAAGAGAGCGTTCACGCGTACAATCAAGCCCGAATTCAATAAACTGCATTCGATAGATATCAGCGACGCCGGGATAATAATTCCCGAAAATACTAACGTTTATGTCGGGTATGCTGTCAAGGACATCACCACACAGTATTGGATGACTATAGACGGCGCAACCGGAGTCGAGGGCGGCGGAATGATGCGCAGCGGTTACCAAACTGCCGGCGGAAGGGACTGGAACGAATCCGGATACAATTTCGTCATCTCCGCGGATATAATGTCCGTGGTATCGCCATTTACTTCCCTGGGCATCAAAGTGATCTCCAATCCCGGGCAAGGCGAGCCTTATTCGGCTGGTACGGAGTTTACCTTTGCATTCGAGAATCCTTTTGCAGGCGGTGTTGCCGCAAGCACAATCTGGTACTTCGACGGCGTACAGACAAGCGATCCGTCCGTGGTTCTCACGGCCGGAACGCATACAATTAAAGCCGTCGTGACTTATGCCGACGGCTCCGAAGAGGAAATAGAGCAGGTGATACTCGTCAATTGATTCCCACCCTGCGGAAGATGTAGTCTACGTTCTTGAAATAGTAATCCAGAGTGAAGCAGTCGTCGATTTCCTGCGCAGAGAGCAGGGCGGTGACCGCTTCGCTGTTTTTCAGCAGGCCGGCATAGTCGACATGCTCGCTCCAGGCCTTCATCGCCAGGGGCTGCACGGTGTCGTATGCCTGCTCTCGGGACAGGCCCTTGCCTATCAGGGCGTTCATCACCCTCTGGGCGAAGATTACGCCGTTGGTCATGTAGATGTCCTGCAGCATCTTGTCTTTATATACCACCAGGTTCTCGAGTATGCCGCCGAAGCGGGTGAGCATGTAGTCCAGCAGTTCGGTGGCGTCCGGGAGTATGATGCGTTCGGTGCTGGAGTGGGAGATGTCCCTCTCGTGCCAGAGTGCGACGTTCTCGTTCGCGGTGGCCATGTAGCCTCGCATCACCCGGGCGCAGCCGCAGATGTTCTCGCTGCCTATGGGATTGCGCTTGTGAGGCATGGCGCTGGAGCCCTTCTGCCCCTTGCGGAAGGCTTCCTCCGCCTCGCGTACCTCCGTGCGCTGCAGGCTGCGTACCTCCACTGCCATCTGCTCTATGGAAGATGCGATGACGGCGAGCGTGGAAAGGTAGAAGGCGTGCCTGTCGCGCTGCAGCACCTGGGTGGAGATGTTGGCGCTCTCGATGCCCAGCTTCCCGCACACGTAGTCCTGGATTTCCGGGGGGATGTTGGCGAAGTTGCCCACCGCGCCGCTCATCTTGCCGGCTTCCACGCCCCTGCGGGCCAGTTCGAAGCGCTCGAGATTGCGTTTCATCTCCTCGTACCAGAGGGCCCACTTGAGGCCGAAGGAGGTGATGTCCGCGTGTATGCCGTGGGTGCGGCCGATGCAGGGGGTGTCCTTGAATTCCAGGGCCCTGCGGCGGAGTATCTCCATGAAGTCTTTAATGTCCTGCAGCAGGATTTCGTCCGCCTGGCGGATGAGCCAGCCGTTGGCGGTGTCCACCACGTCGGTGGAGGTCAGCCCGTAGTGTACCCACTTCTTCTCTTCGCCTAGGCTCTCGCTCACGCAGCGGGTGAAGGCCACCACGTCGTGGCGGGTCTGCTCCTCGATTTCGCGGATGCGCTCCACGTCGAAACGCGCCTTCTCCGCGATCTTGCGTACGTCTTCTTCGGGAATCACCCCGAGTTTGCTCCAGGCCTCGCAGGAGAGGATTTCCACCTTGAGGTAGGCGTTGAATTTGTTTTCTTCTGTCCAGATCGCTCTCATCTGCGGGCGGGAATACCTTTCTATCATAGTGCCGAGAGGATGTTCTTTTCCATTTCCGCGGCCGTGCGGTCGGAGCCGCTGAACGCCTGGCCGGTGACGTGCTCGTAGAGCTCGATGTAGCGCTTGCTGATGCCGTCCACGACCTCGGGGGTCATCTCCGGCACGCTCTGGCCGGCGCCGCCGTTGAAGCCGTTCGCCATCAGCCACTCGCGCACGAACTCCTTGGAGAGCTGCTTCTGCTTCTCTCCGCGGGCGATGCGCTCCTCGTAGCCTTCGGCGTAGAAATAGCGGGAGGAGTCGGGGGTGTGCACCTCGTCCATAAGCATTATGCGGCCGTCCTTCTTGCCGAACTCGTACTTGGTGTCCACGAGGATGAGCCCGCGCTTCGCCGCCATCTCGCAGCCCCTTGCGAAGAGGGCGCGGGTGTAGGCCTCTATCTGCGCATAGTCCTCCGCGCCCACAAGGCCGCTCGCGATTATCTCCTCGCGGGAGATGTCCAGGTCGTGCCCTTCGTCCGCCTTGGTGGTGGGGGTGATGATGGGTTCGGGGAAGCGCTCGTTCTCTTTCATCCCTTCCGGGAGAGGCACTCCGCAGAGGCTGCGTTTGCCCTCGGCGTACTCGCGCCAGGCGTGCCCGGTGAGGCAGCCGCGGATGACCATCTCCACCTTGAATGGCTCGCACCTGTGGCCTATCGTGACCGCGGGATCCGGCACCGAAACCTTCCAGTTGGGGATGATGTCGGCGGTGGCGTCCAGGAACATGGCGGCTATCCTGTTGAGGATCTGTCCCTTGTAGGGAATGCCCTTGGGAAGCACGCAGTCGAATGCGGAGATGCGGTCGGTCGCCACCATTACGATCTTGTCGCCGAGGTCGTACACGTCGCGGACCTTGCCGGTATACTTGCCCCTCTGTCCGGGGAACTTGAAATCTGTGCTGAGGATAGTGTTCATTTTATCTGGAGATTATGGCTTCGCGGTCCGGCCCTACGGATACGATCCGCACGGGGCAGCCTGTTTCTTTTTCGATGAATGCGATGTAGTCCTTGAGTTCGGCGGGGAGGGCGTCGAAGCTGCGTATGCCGCTGATGTCCTTCTTCCAGCCCTTGAACTCGGTGTAGACGGGCTGGGCGTTGGTGCCGCCGTCGTAGGGGTACTCGTCCGTTTCCTTGCCGTTGACTATATAGGAGGTGGCGACCTTGACGGTGTCGAATCCGTCCATCACGTCGGACTTCATCATTATAAGGTCGGTGACTCCGCTCATCATGACGGCGTATTTGAGGGCCACCATGTCGAGCCAGCCGCAGCGGCGCGGGCGTCCGGTGGTGGCTCCGAACTCCTTGCCTATGCTGCGCAGGGCCTCGCCCGTCTCGTCGAAGAGTTCGGTGGGGAAGGGACCGCTGCCCACGCGGGTGCAGTAGGCCTTGAATATGCCGTAGACCTTGCCTATCCTCGAAGGGGCCACGCCGAGGCCGGAGCAAACGCCCGCGGCGAGGGTGTTGGAAGAGGTCACGAAGGGATAGGAGCCGAACTCGACGTCGAGCAGCGACCCCTGGGCGCCTTCGGCCAAGATGGGAGTGCCTGCGTTCAGCTCCCTGTTCACGAGGAACTCGGTGTCGACGAAGGGGAAGCGGCGCAGGGCGTTCACGGCCTCGAACCACTTCTGCTCGTAGTCGTCGGTGTTGAACATCGAGAAGTCCTTGTAGTGCGAGAGCAGCTGCTGGTGCTTCTGTTTGAGGGCCAGATACTTCTGCTCGAATTCGGGGAGGAGGATATCGCCGAAGCGAAGTCCGTTGCGCCCGGTCTTGTCCATGTAGCAAGGGCCTATGCCCTTGAGGGTGGAGCCTATCTTTGCCTTGCCCTTGGAAGCCTCGCTCGCCGCATCCAGGGCCCTGTGGGTCGGGAGTATGAGATGAGCGCGCTTCGAGATGATGAGCCTCCCGGTGATGTCTATGCCGAGGGCCTCTATCTTGCTGATTTCGTCCTGGAGGATGACAGGATCGACCACTACGCCGTTGCCGATGATGTTGAGCACTCCCTCGCGGAAAATGCCGGAGGGAACGGTGTGCAGCACGTGGCTGCGGCCTCCGATGCTGATCGAGTGCCCGGCGTTGGGCCCTCCCTGGAATCTTGCAACTGCCTTGTAGTCAGGGGTAAGGCAGTCCACGACTTTACCCTTTCCTTCGTCTCCCCATTGGAGACCAAGGACGACGTCTATTTTATTCATACGGAACATAGGATTGAATGACATATCAAAGATACGGCTTTTCGGCGGATTTTGAAAGCCTTTTCCCAAAAAAGAAGTATCTTTGCAGGATTGTACTTTAGATACCGATAATTATTATGATGACTTCTAAGGAAATACGAAAGAAATTTCTCGACTTCTTTGAGGCAAAGGGACATACCGTCGTCCCCTCCGCACCCATGGTTGTGAAAAACGACCCGACGCTGATGTTCACCAACGCCGGCATGAATCAGTTCAAGGACATCTTCCTGGGCAACAGCACTCCGAAGATGCGCCGCGCCACCGACAGCCAGAAGTGCCTCCGCGTGAGCGGAAAGCACAACGACCTCGAAGAAGTGGGACACGATACATATCACCACACGATGTTCGAGATGCTGGGCAACTGGAGCTTCGGCGACTACTTCAAGACCGAGGCTATCGACTGGGCGTGGGAACTGCTCACCGAGGTTTACGGCATCAATCCCGAGTTGCTCTATGCGACCGTGTTCGAAGGCAGCGCCGAAGACGGCACCGTCCTTGACGAGGAGGCCCGCCAGGCATGGCTCAAGCACCTGCCCGCGGAGCGCATCCTGCTCGGCAACAAGCACGACAATTTCTGGGAGATGGGAGAGACCGGCCCCTGCGGCCCCTGCTCCGAGATCCACATCGACATCCGCAGCGAGGAGGAAAAGCGCGCGAGCGGCATCCCCGGGCGCGACCTGGTGAACCAGAGCGACCCCCATGTGATCGAGATCTGGAACCTCGTGTTCATGCAGTTCGAGCGCAAGGCGGACGGCCACCTCGAACCCCTGCCCGCCAAGAACATCGACACCGGAATGGGCTTCGAGCGCCTCTGCGCCGTGCTCCAGGGCAAGAACAGCAACTACGACTCCGACGTGTTCACCGGCCTCCTGGGCAAACTGGGTGAACTCTCCGGCCACAAATACGGCGAGAGCAAGGACACCGACGTCGCCATGCGCGTCTGCGCGGACCACATCCGCGCCATCGCATTCAGCATCGCCGACGGACAGCTTCCTTCCAACGTGAAGGCCGGCTACGTCATCCGCCGCATCCTTCGCCGCGCAGTGCGCTACGGCTACACCTTCCTCGGCTTCGGCGAGCCCTTCCTCTGCAGGCTGATTCCCCAGCTCATCGACGACATGGGCGACGCCTATCCCGAACTGAAGGCCCAGCAGAAGCTCATCGAGAGCGTCATCCGCGAAGAGGAACTCGCTTTCCTGCGCACCCTCGACCGCGGCATCAAGCTCCTGGACGACTACATGGCCAGGAACGCCGCCGGCAAGGTGATCCCCGGCGTGGACGCCTTCGTGCTCTACGACACCTTCGGCTTCCCCATCGACCTCACCGAACTGATCGCGGGCGAGAAGGGTTACAAGGTGGACCTGGAAGGCTTCCAGGTGGAGCTCGGCAAACAGAAGGAACGCGCGCGCAACGCCACCGCCAACGAATTCGGCGACTGGACCGTCTACAATGAGGGCGAGGACGTGCAGTTCACGGGCTACGACACCGTCGAGCAGGCCGGCGCAAAGCTCCTCAAGAGCCGCAAGGTGGTGCAGAAGAACAAGGAGATGCTCCAGCTCGTATTCGACCGCACTCCGTTCTACGGAGAGATGGGCGGCGAGGTAGGCGACACCGGCGTCGCAGTCAGCGCCGGCGGCGAGCAGATAAAGATCCTCAACACCGTCAAGGAGAACAACCTTACCATACACATCGCCGACAGGATCCCTGCCGACTGCAATGGCGAGTTCACCCTCAGGGTGGATGCCGTCCGCAGGCAGAAGATCGCGAACAACCACAGTTGCACCCACCTGCTGGACCAGGCCCTGCGCGAGATCGTAGGCACCCACGTGGAGCAGAAAGGTTCTTACGTTTGCGACAAGTATTTCCGTTTCGACTTCTCGCACTTCGAAAAGCTCTCCGACGAGCAGATCCATGCGGTAGAGGCACGCGTCAACGAAATGATACGCAGCAACTTCCCTCTCATCGAGAACCGCGAGGCGACGATGGAGGAAGCGAATGAGATGGGCGCCATCGCCCTCTTCGGCGAGAAGTACGGCGACCGCGTGCGCGTGGTCAAGTTCGGGCCCAGCGTCGAGCTCTGCGGCGGATGCCACACCTCCCGCACCGGCAACATCGGCTTCTTCAAGATCACCGGCGAGTCCGCGATAGCTGCCGGCGTTCGCCGCATCGAGGCCGTCACCGGCGAGGATGCCGAACTGCTCGTGAACGGGGTGCAGGAACTTGTGAAAACCGCACGTGCGATGTTCAACAACGCTCCCGGGCTCACCGAAGCCATCCAGAAGCTCATCGAGGAAAACGACAACTACAAGAAGCAGATCGCGGAGGTGGCGAAGGAGAAGACCATGCAGCTGAAGAAGGCCCTTCTCGAACATGCAGTCGAGATTAACGGCCACAACGTGATAAAGATCAACGAATCCCGCGACCTCACCATCCTTCGCGACGCGGCCACGATGCTGCAGAAGGAGGCGGAGAACCTCGTGATAGCCGCCGCGTTCGAAAGTGCAGGCAAGCCCCAGCTGCTGCTGATGTACAGTCAGGATCTGGTGAAGGCCGGCAAGAATGCAGGCGCCGACATCCGCGACGCGGCCAAATGCATCCAGGGCGGAGGCGGCGGCCAGCCCGGCCTTGCAACCGCAGGCGGCAAGGATATTGCAGGACTCTCCGCAGCCCTCGACAAAATGATTGAAAAGATTTGAAAAAGCTCGACCAGTTCATACTCAAGGCTTTCATAGGACCGTTCGTAGCGATCCTGGTGATCGTCATATTCATCCTGATGATGCAGTTCCTCTGGGTGTATATCGACGAGCTTGTGGGCAAGGGCCTTGGTCTGAAGGTCGTCTTTGAATTCATGCTTCTGGGAGGATGCACCATCCTCCCTCTTGCACTTCCCCTCGCCACCCTGCTGGCTTCCATGATGGTGCTCGGGCAGATGGGCGACCACAACGAGCTGATGGCCATCAAGAGTTCCGGCGTTTCGCTCGCGAGGGTGATGCTGCCGCTGATGATAGCGTCCCTGCTGATAAGCATAGGTGCGTTCTACGTCGGCAACAACCTGGTGCCCATCGCGTGGAACGAGATCTACACCCTGCGGGACGACATCGGCCGTACCAAGAACGAGATAAAGATCCCGGCCGGAACCTTCTACGACGGCATCGAGGGCTACGTGCTCCGCACCGAGACCCAGGACGACAACGGCATGATGCACGGGGTGATGGTCTACGACCACACTTCCGGCAAGGGCAACACCTCCCTTTCGCTGGCCGATTCCGCCATGATGAAGATGAGCAAGAACAAGGACTATCTCACCTTCACCCTCTACCACGGCACGAACTATCAGGAGAACAACACCCGCAAGTTGAGGGATACCACGCGCGAGCTCCAGCACATAGATTTCGACAGGCAGGAGCTCATCATACCTCTCAAGAACTACAGTTTCCAGAAGTCCGACAGCAGCCGCTACGGCGACCAGGTGAAGGCCATGCGCCTCAGGCAGCTGAAGGAGCAGAAGGATTCGCTCGAGATCAAGGCCAGGATGGCCAGGGAGAACCGCTACATCCAGCTCACGCAGTACGGCAGTTTCCTCCAGAAGGATCAGCTGGATACCGCAAAGGCGGCGGCCAGGGAGCAGTTCAGTTCCTACTTCGAGAACGAGAATTATCTCAAGTGGAAGAACGTCTCCCGGAAGAAGAAGGCCTACGAGAAGGCCGCCGACAATGCCGACAGGATGCAGACCAGCCTGCTGGCCTACGGCAGCGAGGTCTACGAATATTACTATTATCTGCGCCGCACCAACATCGAGCTCCTCAAGAAGTTCGCACAGGCCCTCGCCTGTCTGCTGCTCTTCTTCATCGGAGCCCCGCTGGGGGCATTTGTGCGCAAGGGTTCGCTTGGCGTGAGCGCCATCATCGCGGTGCTGTTCTTCGTGCTCTACTGGGTGGTGGACATCACCGGCACGAAGCTCGCGAGGGACGGAGCCGTGGGTGCCCCGCTGGGGGCGTTCATCTCCGCCCTGGTCCTGGGCCCCATCGGTGCATATCTCACTTCGCGGGCCATCAAGGACGCGACTCTTTTCAGCAATGATTCGCTTATGAATTACTGGCGTAAAATCAAGAGCAGGGTGCTGCGTTTCTTCCGTCCTGCAAGGATAGTGTTCATGGGTACTCCCGAGTTCGCCGTGGCGTCGCTCGACGCCCTGGTGAAGGCGGGGTACAAGGTGGTCGGAGTGGTCACCGTGGCGGACAAGCCGAGCGGGCGCGGCCTGGAAGTGCACGAGTCCGCAGTCAAGAAATATGCGGTGGAGCATGGTCTGCCCGTGCTGCAGCCGCTCAAGCTGAAGGATCCCGAGTTCCTGGCGCAGCTCGCCGCATGGAAGGCGGATCTGTTCGTAGTGGTGGCGTTCCGTATGCTTCCGGAAGAGGTATGGGGCATGCCCAAGCTGGGTACGTTCAACCTGCATGCCGCCCTGCTGCCTCAGTACCGCGGTGCGGCTCCTGTCAACTGGGCGGTGATCAACGGCGAGCGCATCACCGGCGTCACTACCTTCATGATAGACAAGGATATAGATACCGGCGGCATCATCCTGCGCCACGAGGTGCGCATCGGACCCGACGATACTGCGGGCGATGTGCATGACCGTCTGATGGAGGTCGGTGCCGGGCTGGTCGTGGAGACGACCGAGGGTATCATACAGCATAATGTCGAGACGCGCGTGCAGCGTTCGTTCATTCAGGGTTCGGAGGTGCTGAAGGCGGCGCCGAAGCTCACGAAGGAGAATACGCGCATCGATTGGAGCAGGCCGGCGGAGGAGATCCGCAATCTGGTCCGCGGTCTGAATCCTTATCCTTCGGCGTGGACTACGCTGGTGCGCGACGGCAAGGCGACGGATGTCAAGATCTTCTCGGTAGAATGCCGGCGGCAGGATACACCCTCACTGACCGCTGCGCTCCCGGCAGATGCCGGCAGCTTCGCCCCTCCCAGCCAGGAGGCTGGGCCCCTCCCTCTAAGCCGAGGGTGGCGTAGGTCCTGTGAGGGTGTTCCTGCCGCCGGCGAGATTGCGACCGACGGAAAATCTCTGTTAGTGTATGCTGCTGATTCCTGGCTCGAGATCAAGGAATTGCAGCTGGCGGGGAAGAAGCGCATGAGCGCGGATGCGTTCCTGCGCGGATTCCGTGAAATTGAGGCCTGCAAGTTCGTATGAGATATGTGTTCAATCCCATCACACTGCAGTACGAGGTCCGAGAAGAGCCCCGTTATACACGGTATGTGCGCACTGTTCTTACGATAATCGTGGCGGCGGGCCTCTGCGTGTTGTATTTCTGGATATATACATCCGTGCTTGGCCTTGATCTTCCGAAGACGGCGCGGCTGAAGAAGGAGAATGCCCGCTGGCAGTCCAAGATCGCCGTTGCGGAGCGCCAGATGGACATCATGGAGGAGACCCTCGAGGGAATAGAGGAACGCGACGACAATGTCTACCGTTCGATCTTCGGCATGAACGTCATCCCCGCAGAGGTGAAGGCCGCCAAGCAGGACCCGCAGGCGGATCCGCTCATCTCGCGCCTGAATTCCCTCACCAAACGCGCCTACGTGCAGTCCATGGCCCTCGACGAGGTCTACGGGATCGCGGTGAACGCCGGGGATATGGTGTCCCACATCCCCGCGGTGCCTCCCATCCTTCCCAAGAAAGGCTCCTTCCACGTGGCGAGTCCCTTTGGCTACCGCACGGACCCCGTGTACGGGGGCACCCGCTTCCATGCCGGGCAGGATCTCGCGGCCGACGTGGGTTACCCGGTGTACGTCACGGGCGACGGCGTGGTGGAGAAGGTGGAATACAGTTTTACCGGCTACGGCAACGAGATAGTCATCGACCACGGGTTCGGCTACAAGACGCGCTATGCGCACCTGAGCCGCATCGACGTGGCTAAGGGGATGAAGGTGCTCCGCGGCGACCAGATAGGCGCCGTCGGCAGGACCGGCAAGGCCACCGGCCCGCATCTGCACTACGAGGTGCTCTACAAGGGCAACGCCATCAATCCCTACAGCTTCATGAATCTGGACATGACGGTGGAGGAATACATCGCCATGATTACCCGCCGAAGGGAGGAGTCGGGGCCCAAGACCAAATCTACGTTGGAACTGCTTAAAGGACACGGAAGATGAGCAGGAAGACCTACATATTCGATGCGGCCGCGATGACGGTGCGCAAGTTCACCAAGTCGGTGTGGACCATGGTCTGGTCCGTGCTGCGGGTGCTGCTCGTGTCGATGTCGCTCTTCATAGTGCTATACCTGGTGATCTCTCTGGTGATAAGCACCGACACCGAGAAGCGCCTGCGCCGCGAGAACAGGGCCTACGAGAAGATGTTCGCCACGGTGCCGCAGCAGCAGGAACTGCTTTCCAATTCGATTGAAATCCTGTCCTGGAAGGACGGCAAAATATACGAGGAGGTATTCCATACCCAGGCCCCGGACGTGGATCCGGTGGGGTCGCTGGAGTTCCTCTTCGGGGCCGACACCATCCCGGACAGCAAGATAGTCACCTACACTTCCCGCAAGGCGGACGCCCTGCTGCAGACCGCCGGGGAGGTGAACGCCAGTTTCGAGAAGATATACCGTACGCTCGCCGGGAAGGACTTCGTCATGCCTCCGATGAGCATCCCGGTCAGGGATGTGTCCTATCCGCAGATAGGCGCGTCCACGGGGGAGCGCCTGAATCCCTTCTACAAGACTGAGGTGGCGCACCGCGGGCTGGACATCATAGTGCCCCAGGGTTCGGCGGTATATGCGCCTGCGGACGGCACGGTGGAAGATGTCACCCGAAGTTCGAAGGGCGACGGCAACACGCTGGTGCTCAGGCACTCGGGGGGATACTCCACGCGCTACCTGCATCTCAGTGAGATCAATGTCTCGAAGGGGCAGAGGGTGCGCCGCGGGGCGAAGATAGCCACCGTCGGCATGTCCGGAAACGCCTACGCCCCTCATCTGCACTACGAGGTGCTGCTGGACGGGGAGTTCCGCGACCCTGTGGGCTACCTTTTCGGCTCGGTGGCGCCGGAGGAATATCCCAACTTCCTCTACATGAGCATAAATACCAGACAATCAATGGACTGACATATGAGCAAACTATTCTACACCATCGGAGAGACGGCGGAAATCCTGGGAGAGAACGTCTCCCTCGTCCGCTACTGGTCGGGATACTTCGAAAAGTATCTGAAGACCTCCCGTACGGCCAAGGGCGACCGCCGCTTCATGCCGGAAGATGTCGAGACCTTCAAGCAGATCCACTTCCTGGTAAAGGAGAAAGGACTCACCCTTGACGGAGCCGCCAGACAGCTCGACGCCGACCGTGGCAGCGTCGACAAGCGCGTCCGTGCGCTGGAGACCCTCAAGAGCATACGCGGCCAACTCATGGAAATACGCAAGAGCCTATGAAAGTGAAGGATATAGTGGCTGCAATCGAGGAGTTCGCTCCCGCGTGCATCCAGGAAGAATGGGACAACAGCGGCCTGCAGACGGGCTCGCCCGAAGACGATGTGCACGGGGTGCTGGTCGGATTCGACTGCACCGAGGCCCTCGTGGAAGAGGCGCTGCGCCGCGGATGCGACATGGTTGTCACCCATCATCCCCTGATTTTCAGGCCTTTGAGCCACATAGACCCCCGCGACGGAGTGGGGGCCGCGATATATGCCGCAGTCCGCGGCGGGGTGGCGGTTTATTCGGCGCACACCAGCGCCGACAAGGTGCTCGCCGGAGTGAGCGGAGCCACCGCCCGCAAACTCGGGCTGGAGAATGTGCGCATCCTGGATCCGGAGATCCCCGGCAGGGCGGGGGACGACGCCGCGCAGGTGGGCCTCGGCATAGTCGGGGACCTTCCCGCACCGCTCTCCGCAGGGGATGCGGTCGAATTGGTGAAAAAGGCCCTGGGAGTGCCTGCAGTCCGCACTTCCGCCCTCATCGAAGGCCCCGTATCCCGCATCGCGCTCTGCGGGGGGAGCGGCTCCTCCCTCATCGGGGCGGCCCGTCGCTCCGGCGCGCAGATGTATGTCTGCGGCGACATTTCCTATCATCATTTCTTTGTCCCCGAGGGCTTCATGGTGGTGGATGCAGGGCATTTCGAGACGGAAATCGAAATAACGGAGGTCCTTCTTTCCGTAATACGGAAAAAATTTCCTACCTTTGTATCCCTTATGTCCGAATGTATCGGAGGGGCAAATCCGGTAAATTATTTGTAATTACAATATGGCAACCAAGAAAACAATCAAGAAAGTTGAAACCCCCAACGATTCGCGCGAGACTTTCGTGAGCCTGCAGAAGACGTTCGCAGATTCCGATCTCAGCGTGACCGAGAAGCTTAAAGTGCTCTATCAGCTCCAGGCAGCCGACAACGAAATCGGCAAGCTGGTGCAGCTGAGGGGCGAACTTCCCGCAGAGGTAGCTGACCTCGAGGGCGAAATCGAGGGGTTCAAGGCCAAGATCGAGCGCCTTAACAATTCCATCAAGGAAGAAGAGGCCGCAATCGAGGTCAACAAGGGCAAGATTGCCGAGCACGAGGCCGATATCGAGAAGTACAAGGCCCAGCTCGAAAACATCGCCAACAGCCGCGAGTTCGATTCCATCAGCAAGGAGCTGGAGAATGAGAACCTGCTGCTGCGCATCGCCGACAAGTTCATCGGCGAAGCAAAGGACCGCATCGTAGAAGACAAGAAGCAGATCGAGGAACTCGAAGAGCGCATTTCCGTCCGTGAGGGGGATCTCGCAGTCAAGAAAGAGGAACTTGCTGCCATCGTCGGCTCGACCGCGGACGAAGAAAAAACCTACACCGAAAAGCGCGACGCGCTTGCAGCCAAGCTCGATTCCCGCACCATCAGCGCATACGAGCGCATCAAGGCCAGCACCCACAATCACCTTGCAGTGGTCCCCGTCTACAACGGAGAGGCCTGCGGAGGATGCTTCAACACCATCACTCCCCAGAGGCTCGTGGACATCGCATCCGGCACCAAGCTCGTCATCTGCGAGCACTGCGGACGCATCATCGTGAACCCTGAAATCTAAGTGCTGATGGCAGAGCAGAAGTCACGCCGCAAGACGCAGGCAGGCCTTGACACCCTCGGGCTCGAGATAGGGAACAAACCCCCTCAGGCCCTGGAGGCGGAGGAGGCCGTGCTCGGCGCAATGCTGCTCGAACCCTCCATCGTCGACGCGTCGATGGCGGAACTCACCAGGGACTGCTTCTACGACAAGAAGAACCAGATGATCTTCGAGGCGATGAGCAAGCTCGTGAACGAGCATACATCCCTCGATATCATCACGGTGAGCGAAAAGCTCAAGGCCCTTGGCAACCTCGAGGCCGTGGGCGGCTCCGTAGTGCTCGCGAACTATTCCGAAAGGGTGGGCTCCGCGGCGCATGTGGAGTACTACATCAAGATCTTGAAGCAGAAGACCATACAGAGGGATCTCATCTCCGCCTCGTACGCCATCCTCAAGGAGGCCTTCGACGATTCCACCGATGTGGACGACCTCATCGACATGGCACAGTCGAAGGTGTACGACGCCGTGCAGAACAATGTCCGCAAGGATGTGCAGGAGATAGGCTCCGTTCTGAACGAAGTCATCTCCGACATTCAGGACAGGCAGGATGAGACCGGCCTCAGCGGAGTGCCTTCGGGCTTCCCCACGCTGGACACCATCACCCAGGGCTGGCAGCCGAGCGACCTCATCATCCTCGCCGCCCGTCCCTCCGTCGGTAAGACCGCTTTCTCGCTCAACATCGCCCGCAATGCGGCGGTGGACCATCACATGCCCGTGGCATTCTTCTCGCTGGAAATGTCCGCGAAGCAGCTTGCAAAGCGTCTTGCCGTGAGCGAGACAGGGCTCAGCGGCGACAAGATCAAGGGCGCGATCAAGCTCGAAAGCTATGAGTGGGAGCAGCTCGAATACAAAATCAAAGATCTGGCGAAGGCCCCCCTCTACATCGACGATACTCCAGGCCTGCCCCTGATGGAGTTCCGCACCAAGGCAAAGAACCTGGTGAAGAACAAGGGCGTGAGGCTGATAGTGGTGGACTACCTGCAGCTGATGCAGGGCCCTGCCGAACTGCGGGGAATGCGCGAGCAGGAGGTGGCTGCCATCTCCCGTACCCTCAAGGCCACCGCAAAGGAGCTGGACGTGCCCATCATCGCACTTTCCCAGCTGTCCCGCCAGGCCGTGCAGCGCACCGGCGGCGCAGGCAAGCCCCAGCTGAGCGACCTTCGCGAGTCCGGCTCCATCGAGCAGGACGCCGACATGGTCATCTTCATCCACAGGCCGGATTTCGTGGGGCTCTCCGAGAACCCCGAAGACAAGGAGAAGACGCAGATCATCATCGCGAAGCACCGCAACGGCGAAACCCGCGACATCGACATGGTCTTCAAGAGCGAGCGCGTGAAGTTCCTCGAACTGGACGACGTGCTCTATGCCCAGGACGGCCCCGTGGCGTCCGCCATGAACAGCGATTTTGAATAAGAGAGGATGGCAGCTGCGGAAATATCACATATAGGGAGAATCGTAGACATTGCACCGGACTTCATCACGGTAGAAATCGTGGCGGAGTCCGCTTGCGCAACCTGTCACGCGGCAGGCCTCTGCGGCACCGCGGATGCCACCCACAAGGCCGTCAGCGTGCCTGCCACCGTGGGCGACTGGCATGTGGGGCAGGAGGTGCAGGTGCTGCTCAGGCGCAGCATGGGGTTCAAGGCCGTATGGCTCGCCTATGCCATCCCTCTGGTGGTGCTGATGGCTGTCCTGCTCGGCCTCAACGCGGCCGGTTTCGGAGAACTTGCCTCCGGGCTTGCCGCAATCGCCGCCGTAGGCGTGTACTATATGTTCCTGTGGCTTTTCAGGGACAGACTTAAAAACGAATATTCTTTTTATATAAAGGAAAAATGAATTCAATTGTTATCTGGACTATCGTGATTCTGGCGGGGCTGGGTCTCGTGCTTGCAGTGGTCCTCTTCTTCATCGCCGAGAAGTTCAAGGTTGAGGAAGATCCCCGCATCGAGCAGATAGAGAAGACCCTGCCGGGAGCGAACTGCGGCGGTTGCGGCTATGCCGGCTGCCATGCTTTCGCCGATACCGCCGTGAAGGCCAGCGACCTCAGCGCTCATTTCTGCCCTGTGGGCGGAAACGACGTGATGCAGAAGGTCGCGGACATTCTCGGTTACAAGGTTGAGGCCAAGGCTCCCCAGGTGGCCGTGGTGCGCTGCAATGGCAGCTGCGCCGTGCGCCCCAAGGTGAATGTTTATGACGGAGCGCTCAGCTGCCGCGTGAAGGCTGCGCTTTACTCCGGCGACACGCTCTGCGCTTTCGGCTGCCTCGGTTGCGGGGATTGCGTCGCCGCCTGCGAGTTTGGTGCGCTGAGCATGGATCCCGAGACCGGGCTGCCGGTGGTGGACGAGGCCAAGTGCGTCGCCTGCGGCAAGTGCGTCAAGGCCTGCCCGAAGGCTCTCATCGAGCTTCGCGCGAAGGGCCCCCGCGGGATGCGCGTCTATGTGGACTGCCGCAATCAGGACAAGGGTCCGGCTGCGAAAAAGGCCTGTGCCAATGCCTGCATAGGTTGCGGTATCTGCGTGAAGACTTGTACTCACGATGCCATTACTCTCGAGAATAATATCGCTTATATAGATTTCGCGAAGTGCAAGCTTTGCCGCGAGTGCGAGGCGATGTGCCCTACGGGTGCCATTCACGGGGTGAATTTCCCCAAGGAGCTTGACAAGGCTGCCGTCAAGGAGCGCATTGCGAAGCGCAATGCCGCCGCCAAGGCTGCAGAGGCCGCCGCGACGGGCAAAGGGCCCGTCAGCGGCCCGCAAGGGGCCGACAGTACGGGCATTGCCCGTCCGAATGCCGACGCGCAGGAAACAGCTAAGAAGGAGGTTAGTAATGAGTAAGATAACGTTTGCAATTGGCGGTGTGCATCCGGATGATGCAAAACTCGCCCGAGGCTGCGCCATAGAGGTGCTGCCCCTGCCCCAGACTATGTATGTGTCCATGGCACAGCATCTGGGAGCGCCTGCGAAACCCATAGTGGCCGTAGGTGACAAGGTGAAGACCGGCCAGGTGATTGCAGAGCCAGGCGGATTCATCTCCGCATTCGTGCATGCCCCCGCATCCGGCACCGTGAAGTCCATCGCACCCCGCAAGGACCTCGCAGGCAACAATGTGATGCATGTCGAAATCGCCGTGGAAGGCGACGAGTGGGTGGAAGGAGTGGATCTTTCCGACACCCTCGTCACAGAAATCCCCGAAGACCGCGCAGCCATCCTCGACAAGATCAAGGCCTGCGGAGTGGTTGGACTCGGCGGAGCCACCTTCCCCACACACGTGAAACTCAATCCCGCTCCCGGCAGCAAGGCTGAGTGCCTGATCCTGAACGGCGCGGAGTGCGAGCCCTATCTCACCAGCGACTTCCGCATCATGCTCGAGCGCACGAAGGAGATCATCGTCGGCGCAGCAATCATGCAGAAGGTGCTCGGAGGCTGCCGCACCGTGATCGGCATCGAGGAGAACAAGCCCGAGGCCATCGAGGCCATGCGCAAGGCCCTCGCCGAGCTTCCCTACAAGGGAATCGAGGTGCTTCCTCTCAAGAAGAAGTATCCGCAGGGCGGTGAGAAGCAGCTCATCCAGGCCGTGATGCACCGCGAGGTAGGTTCCGGCGGGCTGCCCATCAGCGTGGGCGCGGTGGTGCAGAATGTCGCCACTTCGCTTGCAGTCTATGAGGCCGTTCAGAAGAACAAGCCCCTCATCACCAACACTCTCACCATCACCGGCAACTGCCTGCCCGTCGAGAAGCAGCACAACTACCTCTTCCGCATCGGCATGCCGCTCAGCTACATAGCCGAGTATGCCGGGGGAGTGCCCGAGGGAGCCGCCAAGCTCATCAGCGGCGGTCCGATGATGGGGCGCGCCATCGCCAATCTCGATGCCGCCACCGTCAAAGGTTCGTCTTCGATTCTTTATCTTTCCGAGGCATCGACCAGGCGCGGTCAGGAGAGTCTCTGCATCCGCTGCGGCCGTTGCGCCGATGCCTGCCCCATGGGTCTGGAGCCTTTCCTGCTCCGCAGGCTCTATGCCGCAGGCGATCTCGACGCTCTCGAGAAGAATGCCGTTCAGGACTGCATCGAATGTGGCTGCTGCCTCTACAGCTGCCCTGCCTACATCCCTCTGCTCGACCATATCCGTCAGGCCAAGGGTCAGGTCATGGGTGTAATCCGTGCGCGTAACGCTAAAAAGTAATGCCCTATGATAGTATCACCTAATCCGCATATCCATTCCAAGGTCAGTACCAGGAGTCTGATGTTGGACGTGATAATAGCCCTGTGCCCGGCGGCCATCGTTTCTTTCCTCTATTATGGACTGAGCGAGATCGCCATAATGGCATTCAGCGTGGCCTCCTGCGTCGTGCTGGAATGGGCAATCACCAAGTATCTCCTGAAGAAACCCTCCACCACCGGAGATCTCTCCGCCATCGTCACTGGCATCCTTCTCGCCATGAACCTCCCTCCGACCTGCCCCCTGTGGGTGGTGTTCATCGGTGCGGTCGTGGCCATCGCGGTCGCCAAGATGACCTTCGGCGGCATAGGGCAGAACATCTTCAATCCGGCCATCACCGGCCGCGTGTTCCTGCTCGTGTCCTTCCCGACCTTCATGACCGACTGGACCGTCCCCGCCGGCTTCATCGGCAACGTCGATGCCTTCTCCGGCGCCACCCTGCTGGGCCAGGTGCCCATCCTCGGCGCCCTCGAGGCCGACAAACTCGTGAACCTGCAGACCCTTTTCCGCAACATCGGCGGTTCCGCCGGCGAAATTTCGGCCCTCGCGCTGCTCGCCGGCTGGGTGTACCTGCTCGTCCGCAAGGTCATCAAGCCCTGGATCACCCTCAGCATCTTCGCTACCGTGGCGGTCGTTGCGTGCATCTTCCATCTGGCGGATCCCGCGCAGTTCACGGGCCCTCTTTTCAACCTGCTCACCGGCGGTGTCATCCTCGGAGCCTGCTTCATGGCCACCGACTATGTCACTTCTCCAATGAGCACCTGGGGCGGCGTGATTTACGGAGTCGGCATAGGTTTCATCGTGATGATGATACGTTACTTCGGGTCCTATCCCGAGGGCATGTCATTCGCCATCCTTCTCATGAACATGGCGGTGCCGCTCATCAATATGAAGTTCCACCAGCGTAAATTCGGGAGGAAGTAGATATGGCAGCTAAATCGAATCTTACCAACATGGCTCTGGTGCTGACCGCGGTCTGCCTCGTGTGCGCCGCGATCCTGGGAGTCATCTATGTCGTGACTGCGGAACCCATCGCAGCCGCCGCTGCCGCCGAAGCGCAGGCGTCCATCGCCAAAGTGCTTCCCGAGGGCGGGGAGATTTCCGAGGAACTGACTTCGGACGCCGAAGGGGTTGACGGATATTTCGTCCAGACCGACGGCGAAGGCGCTGTCACCGCTTATGCAGTGAAATCCACTACCGGTGGTTTCGGAGGCCCCGTCACTCTGATGGTGGGCGTGCTTCCCGACGGCACCGTCTTCAATACTTCGGTACTTTCGCATTCCGAGACCCCCGGTCTGGGCGCGAAGTGCACCGAGGAGAATTCTCATTTCCGCGAGCAGTGGAAGGGTTTTGCAGGCAAGCTCGCCGTCACCAAGGATGGTGGCGACATAGATGCCATCACCGCTTCCACAATCACTTCCCGTGCCTACACCAAGGCTGTCGCACAGGCGGTTGCTCTCGTCCGCAATCTGTCCTCCGCGACAGGCAAAGATATAAAGGAGGATTAAGCCATGAGTAAGTTTTCTTTGATTACCAAAGGGTTGCTGAAAGAGAACCCGACCTTCGTGCTGGTGCTGGGCATGTGCCCTACGCTTGCAACCACCACCTCGGCCATGAACGGCCTCGAGATGGGGCTTGCCACGATGTTCGTGCTGATTCTCTCGAACATAGTGATTTCCCTGATTGCTCCGATAGTGCCCGACAAGGTGCACATCCCCGTATACATCGTGGTGATCGCCACATTCGTGACTGTGCTGCAGCTGCTTATGCAGGCCTTCACTCCCGACGTCTACAAGACCCTGGGGCTCTTCATCCCGCTTATCGTGGTGAACTGCATCATCCTCGGCCGCGCCGAAGCCTTCGCCAACAAGAACGGCGTCTGGGATTCGGCCCTCGACGGAATCGGAATCGGCCTTGGTTTCACCCTGTCGCTGACCGTCATCGGCATCGTCCGTGAGATTCTCGGCAGCGGCGCCGTGTTCGGATGGAAGTTCATCAGCGGCGACGGCATCCTTGCATTCGTGATGGCTCCCGGCGCGTTCCTCGTGCTCGGCTATCTGATGGTTCTGTTCAATAAACTCGCTAAAAAGTAGGACGTTATGGAATATCTGCTCATCATCATTTCGGCGATTTTCGTCAATAATATCGTCCTGGCGCAGTTCCTCGGAATCTGCCCCTTCCTGGGCGTGTCGAACAAACTGTCCACGGCTTCCGGCATGAGCCTCGCCGTGTGCTTCGTCATCACGCTCGCAACCGTTGTCACCTTCCTCATCAACAAGTATCTGCTTGTTCCCTTCGGCCTCACCTTCCTGCAGACCATCGCCTTCATCCTCGTGATCGCGGCTCTGGTGCAGATGGTAGAGATCGTGCTCAAGAAGGTGTCGCCCTCGCTCTATCAGGCGCTCGGAATCTTCCTCCCCCTCATCACCACCAACTGCGCCGTGCTCGGCGTTGCCATCAACGTGGTTACCAAGGAGTTCACCTTCGGGGGAGAAGCCCACATGCTCGGGCTCGGCGAGGCAACCGTTTACGCGTTCGCCACTTCGCTCGGCTACGGCCTTGCAATGGTGCTCTTTGCGGGAATCCGCGAGCATCTGGCCATGAACGAGGTGCCCAAGGCTTTCAAGGGCCTGCCCATCGCGCTGATATCCGTCGGCATCATGGCCCTGGCATTCCTTGGTTTTTCCGGAATTGTTTAATACATTTGTATAACTAACTAAAACCTTATTTTTATGAAAAAGATTTTTGCAGTCCTTTTTGCAGTGTTTGCTTTCGTAGCGATTGCTTCTGCAAACAACTACTCTGTTGATGAGGCGGCAGTTGATGCCATTTTCAGTGAAGCTGTAATGGAAGCGTCTGCATCCTCCATGTCAATGGCGGAAACAAGCGTATCATCTGTGGGCGGAGATCCCCAGATAACTAATGTGATTGCCCTCGTGGTCGACTGGGTCGGTCTTGGCGGAATCGGTATCCACAGGCTTATTCTTGGCACAAAACCCATTAACTGCCTTTGGTATTTCCTTACCATTGGAGGTATCTTCGGAGTTGTTCCCCTTGTAGATGGTATTCTCCTTATCGTAGACCTTGTCAAGGGACAGGCCAACTGGCTGGACAATCCTGCATTTATAATGTGGATTTAGCCCGGTTTCCAATGGCGGAAAAAAACTCTAAAAGGGCGATCACATCCGGTCGCCTTTTTGTTGTTTCAGTGCTGTACTGTGTCTTATTATGTGTGCCCTGTGCTGCGCAGAGATGGTTTACTGTAGAAGAACAGACCAAAACCGCGACAAATGGAAAGATGCGTGTGGCTGATAAGAAGTTGTATTACACTAGGGGATCACGTCTTATCGTGTCGTTTGGAAATGGACCCTCAACATATTACATGCTGAGCAATCCATTTGGAGGGACTGATATATACTATCCCGGGAAAAATGAGCTCGCGGTCCTTGATCCAGGTATGTTTAATACTTCGGATGAGCTTCTGTGCATCTTTGCAGACGGTCAGGGATCAGACCTTGGTCTTTCCAGAGAAGGTTATGCTTTTAAATCCACATTCAAGGATGGGGATTATACCGTCCGGCGATACGAACCTCTGAAATCTGGTTCCATGTGCGCCATGGTGCAGTTAGCCCTAGACTCTTCCTATCATCCGGTCAGTTGTTTTTATTACGATAAAAAGGGACAGGTCATTACCAAGACGTATCTGTCACATTATACCGAATTGAAGGGCTTTCATTTTCCGATGCGGGTCACTGAAATATCTTATTTTGGAGAGCAGAGGGATTCTACCGTCAGGCTAGATATATATAGTAATCTTCGTATTGATGAGCGGGAGGATATGCATGATTTTAAGGTTCCTTCCGATGCCGTAGTTATTGACATTAAGAAGGGATTGAAGGATTTTAAAGGTAAATGATGAAACGGACCATTTGTGCGCTTTTGTCGTTGTTCCTGTTTATGTTCCATTCAGGTGCATCGGCCCCCGTCGATAGCACTGGCGTCCTCCATTTCAGCAAACCTTCATGGCCCGAAGTTGCCGGCCCCCTGTCGTTTGCAGACAGGATTTTGAATAATTCATTTATCTCCCGCTCCAGAGGTATTTATTCTCTCCGGAAGAAGGTTCTGGAGGTTTTTACCCCAACATTTGACATAACTTCTTCCCAAATAGGGACAACACGTGCACTCAATCCTGCATTCTTCTCCTATGCTCTAGGAAGTCATATGTATGAAGATGCATCAAGGCTTCTTTTCGCCGAGGGGCTCTTCCACCCATCCGATACTCTTGATTATCTCCGCGGTCTAGTCTGCTATGACATCCACGACTTCTCTCTTGCATATGAATATTTCCGCAAGATTCCTTCTGACAGCCCCTACAGCGTTCTTGCGAAGTCTTTCCTTGATGTATGGGAAAACTCTCCGGAAGCAGATTACCACAAGAATCCTAAGATTGCCGCCGTAATGTCGGCAATTATTCCCGGATCTGGGAAAATATATGCAGGAGATGTCGCCAGCGGCTTATCCTCTTTTCTGATAGTGGGAGCATTGGGTGGAATGTTCGCTGATTCCTGGAATAAAAAAGGCTTAGACAACTGGAGGACCATTGCCCTTGGTTCTATTCTTGGACTTTTTTATACGGCAGATATTTATGGAAGTTATCTATCAGTATCCATAATCAAAGACAGTCTTAACGATGCTCAGAAAACCACATTGCTTTTTAATCTGCGTATTCCTTTGCACAGTTTTTAACCTGCGTGCTCAAGATGCAGATCTTTCAGCTGCTCTCTGTGAGATGGCAGCCTGGGAATCCGGCAGTGCTATTATAGGGGATTCCTTGCTTTTCAGGAAGGCAACTTTTCTTATGGAAGCGGGCAAGCCGGCAGCAGCTTATAGTACCTTGTGCCGCATTTCACCTTTTGGCAAAGATGTTGGTATGCGATGGGATTTGCTGCGTAAAAAAATGATTTGTGCATGGGAGGCTGGTATGATGGATGATTTCTGCGCAATGCTGGATGAAGCATGTGCCGAAGGCATCGTTTCTTCGCCTGCGCCCTCTGGGAAACTGCGGCGGCGCAACCCAAATGCAGCGATGCTGATGAGTGTCATACCAGGCCTTGGGCATGCATATTCTGGGGAATGGGAAAAAGCCGGCCGCAATTTTCTTGTAGAATGCGGCATTCTCTCTGCAATGTCATTTGCCTTCTGGTCTGGTCTCCCGCTGACTGCAATTCTGGGTGGAGGAATACTTCTTTACGAGACACTCCCCGCAATCACAGCGGACGCAATAGCATGTGCTGGGATATATAACGATAAGGCACGAAAAGAATTCTTCACACCTGTTTACATGGAACTATCAGCCTGTGAATAACAATAGATAGCTTTAAATTACCTATGTTCAGGATTCTTGAGAAAAAGGCGCTCAACCCGACCATCTGCAAGATGGTGGTCGAGACCCCGCGCACTCGGTGTCGGTGCCCAGGTTGGTCTCGAGTACATCTTCCCCAGCTTCCCTCTTCAGATTTCGCTTGACTGGCGCCCCGTGTTCGATCTCATTCCTTCCACCGGTTTCGGCTGGCAGAGCGTTGGTCTCGGTATCCGCTACGCATTCTGATAGAACGTACGTTTTTTGACTGATCGGTATGCAAAACTCCGCGTTTTGCATACCGATTCGCTTTTTTGGGGGGAGATGTATGCAGAACGGGGCGATTTGCATACAAGTCGGGTGATTTTATGGGGGATGTATGCAGGAAGGGCGGTTTTGCATACAAGTCGGGCGAATTGGGGGTGGATGTATGCAAAAAGGGCGGTTTTGCATACGGCGTGTCGGAAAAATGCGTAACTTTAAGGCAGATAAGCGACTGAATATGTTCAAGATTCTTGAGAAAAAGATGCTCAACCCTACCATCTGCAAGATGGTGGTCGAAGCTCCGCGCATCGCCAGGGCCGCTCTTCCCGGGCAGTTCCTGATTGTGCGCGCAGATGAACCCGGGGAGCGTATCCCTCTTACTATCAGTGATTTCGATCGTGAAGCCGGAACGGTGACCATTGTCATCCAGCCTATCGGCGCATCTACACGCAGCATGGTGAACGACTTCTCCGAGGGAGATTCCTTCGCCGACGTGGCAGGCCCTCTGGGAAACCCTTCCGAGTTCGTGAAGATGAGTCCCGAAGAGCTCGCCGCCCAGCGCGTGGTGTTCATCGCCGGAGGCCTCGGCACCGCTCCCGTCTATCCGCAGGCCAAGTGGCTGCACGAGCACGGAGTGCCGGTGGACGTGATCATCGGCGCCCGCACCAGGGACCTGCTCATCTATGAGGAAGAATTCAAGAGCGTGACCGACAATCTCTATATGTGCACGGACGACGGCTCCTACGGCTTCAAGGGTGTGGGAACGGCGCGTCTGGAAGCGCTCGTGGCTGAAGGGAAGAAGTACACGCAGGCGGTCGCCATCGGCCCCATGATCATGATGAAGTTCTCGGCTCTCACCTGCAAGAAGCTCGGCATTCCCATCTGGGTAAGCATGAACACCCTGATGGTGGACGGCACGGGGATGTGCGGGGCCTGCCGCCTGAGCGTCGGTGGAGTGACCAAGTTCGCGTGCGTGGACGGTCCCGAGTTCGACGGTTATCTTGTTGATTTTGACGAAGCTATGCGGCGTGCCGCTCAATATAAGGCCGAGGAGGGCCTCTCAAATGGCAAATAGAATCCCAAGGGTGCCTGCCCGCGAGCAGGATCCGAAAGTGCGTGCGCACAATTTCGACGAGGTCTGCTACGGCTACAATCTGGAAGAGGCGCAGCTGGAGGCTTCCCGCTGCCTGCATTGCAAGAATCCGCGCTGCGTGGCGGCCTGCCCCGTGGCCGTCAAGATTCCGGATTTCATCGAGCGCATAGTCGCCGGGGATATCGCCGGCGCGGCCGCAAAGATTGCGGAAGATTCATCGCTGCCCGCCGTATGCGGCCGCGTGTGCCCCCAGGAAAGCCAGTGCGAAGGTTCCTGCGTGCTGGGCGTGAAGTTCGAGCCGGTGTCCATCGGCAAGCTCGAGAGGTTCGTCGCCGACTGGACGTTCGCGAATGCCGGAGATGGTTTGATAAAGGTCCCCCGCGACAGCGGGAGGGCCGATAATGGACACCGCAAGGTGGCCGTTATCGGCTCCGGCCCCGCAGGCCTTGCCTGCGCTACGGACCTTGCCAAAGCCGGCTACGACGTCACCATCTTCGAAGCCCTCCACAAACCCGGCGGAGTGCTCGAATACGGTATTCCCGAATTCCGTCTCCCGAAGGAGAAGGTGCTGAAACACGAGCTTGACGAGGTGCGCGCCCTGGGCGTGAAGATCGAAACCGACGTCATCATCGGCCGCACCGTCACCATCGACTCCCTCATGGACAAAGAAGGCTTCGAGGCCGTGTTCGTGGGCACCGGCGCCGGTCTCCCGAAGTTCATGGGCATCCCCGGTGAAAACCTCAACGGAGTGTTCTCCGCCAACGAATTCCTCACCCGCAACAACCTCATGAAGGCCTTCCGCGACGACTATCGCACCCCCATCCATGCCGGGGAGCGTGTCTGTGTAGTGGGCGGCGGCAATGTCGCGATGGATGCGGCCCGCACGGCCCTGCGCCTCGGTGCCGAAACGACCATCGTCTACCGCCGTACCGAGGTGGAACTTCCCGCGCGAAAGGAGGAGGTTCATCACGCGAAGGAGGAGGGCATCGACTTCAAGATGCTCACCAATCCCGTGGAGATACTTGGCGACGAGCGCGGATGGGTGCGTGCCCTGCGCTGCGTGCGTATGGAACTCGGCGAACCCGACGAAAGTGGTCGCCGTCGTCCCGTCGAGGTGGCTGGCTCCGAATTCGAGATACCTACCGATACCGTGATCATGGCTCTCGGCACTTCGCCCAACCCTCTGATCGCCCGTACCACACCCGGTCTGGAGACGACGCGGCGCGGCGGCCTGGTCGCCGACGAAGCCGGCGCCACCACACGCCCCGGCGTGTTTGCGGGCGGCGACGCCGTCACCGGTGCCGCTACCGTGATCCTCGCGATGGGTGCCGGCCGCAAAGCCGCCGCCGCGATCGACGAGTACCTGAAGAGCAAGTAGCCCTCTGCGGCCCGGCCGGACCCTGTTCGGCCAGTCCCCAGTGCTCCCGGTCGGTCAAATTCTGTAGGACCGGGAGCAAAAAAGACCGAAAACGCTCCCGGTCGGCATTTTTTTGTAGGACTGGGAGCACTTTTTAAATATCCCCTGGTTTCTCAGCGTCTTGGGATGGAGAGGGGATAGTTGACTGCTGCAGCCGCTCCCGGCTGCGGGAGTAACAATTAATTGTGATAGCCGGAAAAGGGGGAATTTCGTATATTTGTAATGTGGAGAATTATCGGATTATAAGGCCTCAGGCATCGGGGGCGTTCGAAGAAGCCCTGGAAAGCGTGGTGCGGCAACTGGAAGTTTGTTCCGAAAAACGGCCTGAACCGGGAACAAAGCGGCGGAAACGGGAAGTTTGTTCCGAAAAACCACCCAAACCGGGAACAAACCGGTGGAAATGGCAAGTTTGTTCCGAAAAACGGCCTGAACCGGGAACAAACATCCCGAACCGGGAACAAACCGGCGGAAACAGGGCACGAAACATCGGGCTCCGCAACAGAACAGAGAATATGAACGGGAAAAGTATACTAATCGTCGCAGCGGTTGCCATGATGGCGGTCCTGCCCTCATGCACCAACACAAAGTACGCCGACAAGTACGGCTTCCTGCCGGAAAACGACGCAGTCACCAACTCCGAAGCCTTCCAGCGCTGCCTCGACGGCGGCGGACGCATCAAGGTCCGCAAGGCCGGCGAATACAAACTCTGCCGCACCATCTATCTGGATTCCGACACCGACCTGCAGTTCGCTGAAGGCGCCGTCCTCAGCAGGGCTGCGGACAGCGAAGGGAAGGTGGCGCGCTTCGTGCTGCTGAACCGCGGCGCACTCACCCGCGAATTCAACGAAAACATCTCCATAAAGGGCCTGAACCTGCGCTGCAACGGCATCGACTCCGGGTCGGGCATCGAGATGGACATCCCTCCTATCGTGGGGATGATTTGCCAGACAGCATTCTTCTATGTGCGCAACCTGCACATCGACGACTATACCACCATGGACCTGCCTCCCCACGATTTTGCGATCCAGATCTGCACCTTCGAAAACGCGCTGGTGGAGAACGTGCACATCGAGGGGATGAAGGACGCCGTCCATTTCGGCCCCGGGCGCAACTTCGTCGTCCGCCACGGAGTGTTCAAGACCTACGACGACCCCATCGCGCTGAATGCGCACGACTATACCACCTCCAATCCCGAGCTCGGATGGATAGAGAACGGACTGATCGAGGATTGCGTGGATCTGGACGACCCTGCGAACGGCACCACCGGCTTCTTCGCCCGCATACTGGCAGGCGGCTGGCGTGACTGGGAACCCGGGATGGAAATCCAGTCTTCAGGAGATGCGGTGGTCTGCAGAGGCCGCATCTACCGCAGCAACGGCCCCAAGGTGAAGCAGACCTTCGTCTCCACCTGCCGCCCTGAGCACGCCGAGGGCACGATGACCTACCCCGACGGCATCACCTGGACGATGAGCCAGAACCGGAACATCTGCCACAGCTGCGGCGTGCGCAACGTGGTGTTCCGCGACATCCATCTCGCCAAGAAACGCAAGGTCGCCCTCTGCCTGCACTTCGACCACGACCAGTACTCCCGCAGTTTCTATCCTTACGCGGAGATCCCCGTGCAGAGCAACATAGTGTTCGAGAGAGTGTTCGTGGAGAATGAGATCCCCACCCTGATCCAGAGCCGTACGCCGGTGGACAGCATCATCGTGCGCGACTCCCGCATAGGCATCAGCGACATCCGCATGCTGCACGCCCTCGACACGGAGGGGATGGTGTACGACACCACGGTCGTGAAGCTGCAGAACGTAGAGGCGGATGACATCAATTCCATCGTCCGCACCGCCGGACGACCGGTGAAGGTGCTGGGTGCTGGTGGCGCTCAACAGATTGATAATAAATGATTTGACGGGTAGTGCCTTCGCGTTTTGGAGGGAAGGCACTACCCCCTAAATGCTGGGAAATCAACATATTACGTGCCACCAGCCTTTTAGTCGAACAGGGCCTTGTAGCCCGGAATCAGGCTGCCGCTGGATTTCAGCAGGTTTTCTTTCTTGTAGTCCATGGCCACGATCTCGCTTGCGGGGATGATGGCAATGAACATGTCATTGATGTCGGTGCTGCCTTCCGTGGTGCGGGCGACTGCGCTGAACTTGTAGATGTCCAGCTCCTTGACGCCCAGGGAGTCGTGGTCCGCCAGCCTCTTTTCAATGGCTTCGATCCCCTTGAGAACGGCTTCGTCCTTGAGGGCGGCCTCCAGTTTGGCGTTGGCATTGAGCACTTTGCCGTTCGCCTGGTATCCTTCCGCAAGTTTTATGTTCTGCTTGCGGCGCAGTTCGATGGTACTGCGCCTGCGCGCTATCTCCTCGCCGAAGGTGGAACTCTCCACGAGTTCCAGATTGATAAAACTCAAGCTCTTGAGCTCTCCGAGCTGTTCCTCCACCTTGCCCCGGATGGCGTCTTTTACGGGATCGGACTGTTTGGGACCGCAGGCTGCGAGAGAGAGGAGAATAAATGCGGAAATAACTGCTCTTTTCATATAATTTGCTAACTTTGCACCCGGAAAATTACAAAATTTCAAAATATTATGCAACAGCACATTGATTCTTACGATTTCACCGGCAAAAAAGCTATTGTCCGCGTTGATTTCAATGTCCCCCTGAACGAAAACTTCGAAATTACCGACGACACCCGCATCCGCAGGGCCATCCCTACCCTCAAGAAGGTGCTTGCAGGCGGCGGTTCCCTCATCATCATGAGCCACCTCGGCCGTCCCAAGAAAGTTGATGCAAAATTCTCCCTTAAGCATATCGTCGCTCACGTGAGCGAATGCCTCGGCGTTCCCGTACAGTTCGCAGAAGACTGCCAGGCCGCTGACGCGCAGGCTGCCGCCCTCAAGCCGGGCGAGGCCCTACTTCTCGAAAACCTCCGCTTCTACGCAGAAGAGGAAGGCAAACCCCGCGGACTCGCAGAGGATGCCACCGACGAGGAGAAGGCTGCCGCAAAGAAGGCCGTGAAGGCTTCGCAGAAGGAGTTTACCAAGAAGCTCGCTTCCTACGCAGACTGCTACATCAACGACGCATTCGGGACCGCACACCGTGCACACGCTTCCACCGCCCTCATCGCCGAATACTTCCCCAATGACAAGATGTTCGGATATCTGATGGAAGGTGAGATCAAGGCCATCGACAACGTGCTGAAGAACGCCAAGAGGCCCTTCACCGCCATCATCGGCGGCAGCAAGGTATCTTCCAAGCTCGCAGTTCTCGAGAACCTCCTCCCCAAGGTCGACAACCTGATCATCGGCGGCGGAATGGGCTACACCTTCATCAAGGCCATGGGCGGCAAGATCGGCAACTCCCTGCACGAGGACGACCTCATCCCTCAGGCAAACGACATCATGGCCCGCGCCAAGGAACTCGGAGTCAACCTCTCCCTCTCCACCGAGACCGTAGTCGCCGACGACTTCAGCAACGACGCCAACCACAAGACCGTTCCTTCCATGGAGATTCCCGAAGGATGGGAAGGCATGGATGCCGGCAAGGCTTCGCTCGATAACTGGAAGAAGATCATCCTCGACTCCAAGACCATCCTCTGGAACGGCCCTGTGGGCGTGTTCGAGATGGATACCTTCGCAAAGGGAACCCTGCAGATCGCAGAGTACCTCGCCGAGGCTACCGCAAACGGCGCCTACACCCTCGTGGGCGGCGGCGACTCCGTGGCAGCCGTAACCAAGATGGGCTACGCCGACAAGGTCAGCTACGTATCCACCGGCGGCGGCGCAATGCTCGAAGCCATCGAAGGCAAAGACCTTCCCGGCATCGCTGCTGTGCGCGAGTAGCGCAAATCGCCTCTATATGCCATACAAGGTCCCTCGATATTGAGAGACCTTGTTTTTTGATGCCTTGCCGTTACAGGCTGAGGCGGACGTAGATGCTGAGGGGCAGGGCTTTGCCGAAGCGGTCGTTCAGCGCCAGTTCTCCGGAAGTCAGGCCGCCCGGCCCGGCAGTTTCCCGCTTACCTTCCGCGACGGGCAAAGGGCAGGGCCGTGTCTCGCAGGGAGACCCCGGCCCCTGCATTGCCCGTCCGATAATCTCCCGCTGTCCATCCGCAAGGGGCTGTGTCTCGCAGGGAGACCCCGGTCCCTGCATTGCCCGTCCGATAATCTCCCGCTGTCCATTCGCGACGGGCGAAGGGCAGGCGAAGTCGCGTCCGAAAGCTTGGCGCACCAGGGTTTCTCCCAGGGCGGCGGAGTAGCCGTTGGAGTAGAGGTTGAGCACCATGAAGGAGTTCTGCGGCTTGAGGATGTGAGAGACGCTGCGCAACAGGCCGAAGAGACTGTCGTCCAGTTTCCATTTTTCTCCGTTCGGACCGTGCCCGTAGGCGGGGGGATCCAGGATGATGCCGTCGTAGAGATTGCCGCGGCGTTCTTCGCGCTGCACAAACTTCATGGCATCCTCCACGATCCAGCGAATGCCGTCCATGCCGCTGGCTTCCATATTGCCGCGCGCCCAAGTGACTACCTGCCTGATGCTGTCGAGATGCGTCACATCCGCTCCTGCCGCCTTTGCCGCGAGGGAGGCGCCCCCGGTGTAGGCAAAGAGGTTCAGCACTTTGGGTGGTGGCGCTGCCTCCAAAACCCCCGCTGCTCCCCCGCCGACATCGTTTCGCTCTGGGCCGGTGTTCGCCGTGCGCTCAGGGCCGGTTCTGCGCAGACGCTGTACCTGGCTGTAGATGAATTCCCAGTTCGGGGCCTGCTCGGGGAAGATGCCCACGTGCTTGAAGGCCGTGAGTCCCAGGCGCATACGGAACTGCGGGCCGGACGCTCCTGCAGCTCCGGCAACACTTGCGCTTCCGGCATCTGCGCCATAACGGATATACCACTGTTCATCCGCCTTCTTGTGGCGCTCCCAGGTCCCGCGGTCCTCGATGGCCCCGGAACCGGCATTCTTTCCGCCCTTCCCGGCATCGCGGCCGCTGTTCTGGGCGCTGGCCAGCTTGAAGGAGAAATGCGCAAGGCGGCGCCATTCGGCCTCCGACATGCTTCTGTCCCACAGTGCCTTGGGCTCGGGACGCACCG
>Ga0256407_10001728_pt1 | contig 44544 bp, 26 predicted proteins | sample RumenRJG_04DNA_FD_193489 | JGI IMG/M metagenome (GOLD analysis project Ga0256407, IMG submission 193489) | Bovine rumen microbial communities from Lethbridge, Alberta, Canada - RJG_04 | ecosystem: Host-associated > Mammals > Digestive system > Stomach > Rumen | place: Canada: Alberta...
GGCGTCCTAATGCCACCACCTCCATGCCGCGTTTGAGTCCGTCTGTCGATTCCATCGCCACACATCTCACCGTGTTCTCACCCAAATGCTGTTGCACCTCCACTACCATTCTGTGTCCTTGTACACGTTCGATGGTCAGTGCATCATGAATGCGTGGCAACTTTTCTGCAGAGAACTGTACATCCACTACAGGACCGATGATCTGCGATATTTTTCCTTTGATTTGTTCCATTGTACGATAGGTTGATGGTGCAAAATTGCAAAAAAATATTGAAACAACATCATCTAACCCTAAAAAAAATGATGAAATATGGAAACTTTCGCAAATTTTTCCTACCTTTACATCTAAATAGTAAATCGTAATTTGTCAAACAGTAAATAAAATGGCTTTAATCAAGACAGTGTGTGGCTTGACTCCGAAGTGGGGTGAGGGCTGCTATTTTAGTGAGAACGCCACGATTGTGGGCGATGTGCAGATGGGTGACCAATGTACGGTATGGTTCAATGCTGTGGTGCGTGGTGATGTGAATTACATCAAGATTGGTAATCGTGTGAACATTCAGGATGGCTCGTGCCTGCATACATTATACAAAAAGGCAGCCATAGAGATTGGGGATGATGTGACCATCGGACACAATGTGACCCTGCATGGTTGCATCGTGAAAAGTGGGGCGCTGATTGGAATGGGTGCGACGGTGCTCGATGATGCCGTCATAGGCGAAGGTGCCATTATTGCTGCAGGTGCCTTGGTGCTGAAAGGTACGCAGGTAGGTGATGGTGAAATGTGGGGTGGGGTACCTGCCAAGTTCATCAAGAAGGTGGATCCAGAACAGGCAAAAGAACTGAACATCGGCATAGCGAAGCACTACATCATGTATGCCGACTGGTATAAGGAGGATTGAAAGATTGAGGATTGAGGTGCCAAAGATTAGGGCGTTAACCAGATTTTCTTGGTTGTGCCATTTTTCTTCTCGATATAGATGCCAGGTTGTGTAGGTTGCTCTATCTGAGCACCATCTAATGTATAAAATGTGACGGAAGAGGAGGTGCTGTTAGTCACATCCTTGATGTCCATTGCCTCTGACCCTCCCATAAATTGGAAGGAAATAAGTCCATTGCTTTCTCGAATGTCAGTGATGGGCTTATTCATGTATTTGGTGCCACCGATATTTCTGTTGAAAAGTTCTCCTCCGCATGAAGCGTGAGATTCGTTGGTGAGTTCGGTCACATACCTGTTGCCAGGAAAAAGATGGGAACGGTATTGGTCTGCAGTGACGCTATAAGTGCTGCCAGTAAAAGTTCCATAGTTGTTTCCTGCGGGGATGATGCTCATGCGCTGATGTTTCTTGACGGAATTGACAGTGTTGGTAACCCATATGTCTCTGTAGTAATCTACATGGGTGACGAGTAGTCCGTGCATGCCCGTGTAATAATTGACATATTGATGCCACCCCGTTGGTTGGCGATTCTCAAGAATGAAGTATTCGTTGTGGTTACCCTCATTATAAATGATATATGCGACTGGTTCATCGTTGAGGCAGGGCATGTCGGTGATGGTGGTGGATTCGTCCAGCTCTATCAGATTGAGCCATCCTGCGAACCACCGTTCGTAGGCAGTGAAACCTGCAGGAATTTCACCATGTCCCGAGGGACCATTGTTGTTGCCAGATGCCATGATGTCCCAATGCTGCATGCCGAAACCACCAGTGTATTTGACGTCGTAGAAGTCAGGCAGTCCCAAACAATGAGTGAACTCGTGACATGCCGCCCCGATGCCATCCATCTTACTGCCGCTTGTTCCTCTCAGTTCACAACTCATCGCATAAGTGTCGATGATCTGCCCGCCCAGTCTAATGGCGCCTTCTCCATCTCCACTTCTCTTTGCGAGGGTCAGTGATGACTCGTGAGGCCAGATAGTGTTTTTGGAGGCTCCTGCATGCTCTCCATATCCAGCATAGATAATGAAGACCTGATCCACCTCCTTGTCTCCATCCCAATCATAGTCAGCCCAGTTGATGTCATAGTTTTGATTGGCCAATCTGCATGCTTCGGCGGCCAATATTCCTACGTACTTGTCGTTGCTGTTTTTGTCGTTTTCACCGTAGTAAGTATAGCTCTGGCTGACTTTTATAGGGCCGAACACGTCAAACGTCAGATCGAACTGTCCATAGGATTGGTCGTAGAAATAGTCATGCACAGACCCTTCATGGTCATCTTCGTTATAGCCCTTCTGGTTAAATCTCCTATCGAACTTGTCACGTGTATTGGCGCTTTTCATCGCTTTGTCTGGAAATTCCACCAGAAGCACGATACCTTTCTTCTGACCTGAATAAGTGGTTGGATAGCCAAATGCCTGTCGGGTCTTGTTCTGTGCGGCACGTTGTTGGCGTCGCAGGTTCAGACGGGTGCTCCTTTCGCTCCATATCTGATTGATGGAGTCCGTCAGTTCTGGTGCCAGTCGCCAATCCCCATTCTCTTCCTCCACTACGGGTACACCATCCAATGTGGCATAGAAATGGCAGCACTCATCACCATATAAGGTGATGGTCAGCACTGTCCCATCGCTGTTCGTCACAGTGAAGGGGCTTCGGTTGGCAGGGATGCTCCACGCAGTTTCCACTACAAACAACCATAAAATCAGATGTAAAAGATGTCGTGCCATAAGAAAAACGGCACAAAGGTATAAAAAAAAGCCCATTCCTCATTTATAACTCCTAACTTTTCTTTATCTTTGCATCATCAAAACATGAAATGGACTATGAAAATGAAGTTTCTGACAACCTCTTTTCTGTGGATTCTTGCTATTTTGGCAAGTGCCAACGATGGTGTGTATTATGTGAGTGGCAACCAAATCGTTCCCCTTCAGGAGACTGATGTGGCTGTGACAAAGGAGGTGCTGACCATCACCATTGGGGACGATGAGTTTGCCCGTGTGGATGTGCAGTACGAGTTTACCAACCGAGGAAAGGCAAAGAGTATGGATGTGGGTTTTGAGGCTACAGGCCCATACGATCCTGCTGGTGAAAGCCGATTCAATAAGTCAGGAAAGCACCCGCACATCTTTGATTTTACTGTGGAGATGAATGGACAGGAATTGCCTATTCGTAACTATGTCATCAGAGAAAGTTCGGAAGAGGAGGCTGCCGATTTCGTGCCACTGGATTTGAACGTGTGGAGGGAACCGACGGCAGAGGAAGATTACCTTGGGAACTTGGTGAACAGGAAGGATCCGGACGAGATCGTCAATTACGCTTATGCCTATTGCTTCAAAGCCAACTTCAAGGAGGGCAAGAATGTCGTACACCACACCTATCGTTATCGTATGTCGAGTGCTGTCTATCAGAGTTTCAGCGTGCCATATTGGTTGAAGCCTGCCATGCGTTGGGCTAATCATCAGATCGATGACTTCACGCTGCGCATCAAGGTGGATAAGACAGCCAAGCAGTTCTGCATAGAGAACGACGATATGTGGAAGGCGGCTCAGTGGAGAGTGGCGGAAGGAGCAGGTAAGGTGCATACCCTCAAAAATGAATGGACTGAATACTATGAGTTCTCGTTGAGGAACGGTATAGTGGAGTGGCATGCCAAGAATTTCCGTCCCACGTCGGATTTCACCATCACGTCTCCTGAAAATCTTCTCTTCTATCGTGATGGCGATAATAGCATGAAGTTAGGACGTTACTACGACCGTTCCCTCACCTATCTTCTGCCATTTGAGATGATGCAAGAGACGGATGATGGGGCTCGGTTCCTTTATGATGGCACGACGGACGGCATTCCCAATAAGCGCATTTTGCGCAACCTGCCCTATGCCCATCGTGGTTATGTGTTCAAAGACCAGAAGTTGGCTGCCTATTTCAAGTCGCTTTGGTGGTATATGCCAGACCCGAACTGGCAGCAGGACACTTCTGACTTTACGGAAGAGGAGTGGAAACTGATTCGTGAGGCAAAGGAAGAGTAAAAGTAAGAGATTCAAATAACAGAGATTATCAACACTCAAAACTAATTCTAATATGAAAAAAATCTTTTCTGTATGTATGCTGATGCTGCTTCCCGTTACGATGGTGTTTGCGGCAAAGGCCAACAAGTCGGTCAGCATCAAAGTGAATGGGGTGAACCGTTCTTATTGGCTCTATGTGCCTGATAAGGTGACAGAAAATGCGCCATTGGTGCTTTCTTTGCATGGAACAGGCGGTAGTATGAACGATAAAGCTCCAATGAGGACATCTGTTGCAGACACAGAGGGCTTCATCGTGGTGTATCCAAATGGCTCGAACATTTATTTCCCTGTATTTGGCGGTACGTTGCCAGGCTGGCACTCGACGGGTGATGCCGAAAGTGAATCTGATGTGGAATTTTTCAAGGCTATCATTGATGATGTGGCCAAGAACTATTCTATTGACCGCAACCGCATCTATTGCTGTGGATTCTCCAATGGTGGTATGATGACGTACTCACAGACTAATACGAGTGCGGACATATTTGCAGCCTTTGCTTCTATCAGTGGTTTCCAGTTGAATGAGTTCCACTTGCACCACACAGGTGTGCGTCCCGTTCCTTTCCTGCATATTCATGGTAAGAACGACAACTTTGTTGATATTGCTCGTATGCCGACCATCGTGGATGAAATGGTGGCACGTCTTGGTGCTAACCCTGTGCCTGTAGTGACAAAAGTGGCAGGTAAATACACCAAGAGTGTGTATGAGGCTGGCGAAGGCAGTTTCCCATATATATATTATGTGATTGATGGTATGGGTCATAATGACTACACCGCCAATACAGAGGATGGCAATTCTGCCAAGACGATGTGGAACTTCATGAAGCAGTACACGCTGGATTCTCCATGTGACGCTACTTTGAAATGGCGTCCCAATGTGGAAGCAGAGGGCTTCGAACCTTCTAAACATGGATGGGTTATCACTGCAAAGGGAATGGTGTTTGGCGATGATCCTAACAGTACTTCTAAAAACATTCAGAATGTGTACCATGCCTTCCAATTGGCAAAGGGCAACTATAAGCTTTGTTTCAAGTCTCAGAGTGAAGAAGAGGGCACAATCACTGTGACCATCAAGAAATATACAGGCAACAAAGCGGAAGTCATGAACCAGACAGTGAAGACTGGTGGGGACGCCACGATGGTGTTTGCATCAGAAGATGAGTTTGCAGAATGTCGATTCAAATTAACCAGCACGGTCAATGTGAAGATCACAGATTTGGCGCTCTATTCTGCTACTGACGAGGAGATGCTGCATGTTTCTGCTCCACAAGCATCTGATACGGAGAATGCCGTGTACTACAGCGTTTCGGGTATTCCTTCTCCTCAGCCTCAGAAGGGTGTAAACATTGTTCAGATGGGCTCCAATCCTTCCAGAACGATCTTTGTGAAGTAAGGAATAAGGTACATAAAGAGTTGGTGCAGGAAAATTTATTTTGTAAAAAAAGTTTTCCTGCATTAACTTTTTTATTTTATGTGGGTCTATACCAGTAAATAGCGTAAAAGAAGAAAGGACATGGGACTGTTCAAGATAGGACGGAAAGACGATGATATGCCGACGTTTGAAGCCGTGCTGAAGCAGTACGAACGACCTGTCTATTGGCACATCCGACGAATGGTGGTCAGTCATGAGGACGCACAAGATGTGATGCAGGAGACCTTTATTCGCGTGTACCAAGGGTTGGACAAACTCAGGAAAAAGGAGATGTTGAAAGTGTGGGTATATAAGATTGCCACGAATGAGAGCATTCGTCATCTGAACAAGATGCGGGAACGGACAATCTCAGAGTTGAGTGAGGATGATATGTTGGTGAGACGGTTGGAGGCCTCAGAACATGTGGATTGGGAAGATGTGGAAGGAGTTCGTCTCCAAAAGGCGATTCTTCAGTTGAGTCAACAGGAGCGTACCGTATTCAATATGCGCTACTACGATGAGATGAGTTATGAGGAAATTAGTCAGGTGACGGGTGGTACAGTGTCAACGCTGAAAGTGGCCTTTCACCATGCAAAAGAGAAAATCAAAAAAGAACTACTAAAATAGGAAGACATGAAAGAGTTATTGAACAACGACAAGCGGATGCCCTACACCGTGCCTGATGGTTTCTTTGAGGAAATGCACCAGCACCTGATGGAAACCGCTCCAAAATCCCAGCTCTTGGTTCCGCAACACCAAGTGTCCAAGCGGCTGTGGATGTCGGTAGCAGCAGCTGTACTGCTTCTGATAGGCGTGTCATTCTATGCCCTGATAGGGACAGAGAAAGCCGAATCACCTCTGTTGGCAGACCAGTCAGAGGGTATCGAGAAGTACATGACGGATGACGATCTTGACGAGTGGATCTCCATCTACGAAGACAAAGAAAATACAATATTATTATAATTCATAACAAATCTTTTCAATACACTCACAACAATGAAAAGAATACTTTCAATGGCAGTGGCTTTCCTTCTGGTGGCAGGAAGCACACTGATGGCTCAGTCCAATCAGCAGGGCAAGCCTCAAAAGATGACTGAGGAACAGCTTTCTCAGAAGTTAGCAACACGGATGGCTCAGAATCTGGAATTGGATGCTGACAAGACTTCCAAGTTCGTCCCCATTTATGTGGATTACCGCAAGGACCTCAAGCAGGTGTGGGACAAATTCGCTAAGCCTTGTGGCCCAAAGGGTAAGCCAGGTGAGAAACCTGCTGCTAAGCCCCAACGTCCTTCCGATAAGGAACTGGAGCAGATGGCTGCCGACCGCTTTGCTCGTAGTCGCGCCACGATCGATGTGGAAGAGACCTACTACAAGCGTTTCCTCACTGTTCTCACCCAGCAGCAGTATGACAAGATGCAGCAACTGGAAAAGATGCACCTACAAAAGATGAAGAAGGAGAAGATGCGTCGTCAGCAGTTCCGCAAACCCAATGGAAAACCTAAATTTCCACCACGCCCAAACGGCAATAACGCTGAAGGTAAGCAGCGCAAGGCACAGGCTTCCGATTCTCAGACCACAGACATCCCATCTGTAGAGCAGCAGAGCAAGAAGAATGACCGCTGGGTGTCAATGAATGGTACACCTGTTGAGGGTACTCCGACAACATCGGGATACTATATCAATCAAGGTAAAGTTGTCCGTATTGGTCAGTAACTTTTATACGTATACCAGAAAGATAAACACATTAAGCACGACAAAAGATCTGATTTCTTTTACGTTATTGAATAAGAGTGATTGGAGGGAGAGGTTCGCAGTGATGCGGGCCTCTTCTTTTTGTTGAAAATGTTACATTTCTGCAAGTTGACATGCCTGCTGTTTCAAGATTGTAACCTGACGAAAGGGAAAAGAAACATGGGAGCAACCCTTGAAGGGAATTTTCTGCGTAACTTTGCAACGAAATACTTTTACTATTACAAATTCAAACAATGAAGCGTGTCTTTTACTTGATTCTTGCTTCCATGTGTGTGACGATTTGGGCTAACGCACAGAAACTCCGTTTCAGTCAACCACATGGATTTTATGATGCTGAATTTACCACAGAGATTTTATGTGATGTGGATTTGCCCGAGGGCGTGATCATTCACTATACTCTTGATGGGAGTGAACCCACCCTTGAGAGTCCGATCTATACCCAACCTCTCCGTGTGAAGGGCAACACCATCGTGCGTGCTGTGGCACTTTCTGACACGGAGGCGTTTACCAAAGTGACCTCTGCCACATACCTGTTTCTCGACGATGTGTTGAAACAGACGAATACCCCCGAGGGTTATCCGGCAGAGTGGGGTAGCTACACTGATATTTGGGGCACTGCCATCGCTGATTATGAGATGGATCCTGAGATGACCTCCGACCCTGTGCTGGCAGAGAAGATTCGAGAGGGATTCCTTTCATTGCCCGTGCTGAGCATCTTGACCGACAAAGATAACCTTTTCAATCCCGAACCAGACCCTGATACGGGTGGTATCTACATCTTTACGGGTCCTCCAGTGGGTGATAATACGGGTCATGGCTGGACTCGTTTCGCCAATGTGGAACTTTTTGGAGGCACCTATCTTGATGAGCACGGCAATGAGGTGCCGCATGATATGCATGTCTCCTGTGGACTTCGTCTGCATGGTGGTCATGGGCGTCTGGCAGAGAAAAACCCCAAGCACTCTTTCCGCCTCGTCTTCAAGGAGAAATATGGCAAGAAGAACCTCAAATACCCCCTCTTTGGAGAGGATGAGCCCCATAAGTTCGACCAGCTCGTGCTGCGCTGTCATTTCGGCAATTCGTGGCAGCATTGGATGGAGTCGAATCGTGGGAAAGCACAATACACCCGTGATGTGTGGGCACGTCGTATGCAGCGTAAGATGGGTTGGACAAGCGTGAATGCTCTCTATGTGCATGTGTTCCTCAATGGCATGTATTGGGGACTCTATAACATTGCTGAGCGTGTGGATGAGAAATATGGTGTGGATCATCTGGGTGGTAAAGAAGAGGACATTGATGCCATCAAGGTGGAGGAAGACGGTGGCAACCATCTTGAAGCTGCTCAGGGCGATATGGAAGCCTACGAGCTGATGACGCAAACCGCTAAGCAAGCTGCTGATGACACCTATTATTACCAGTTGCAGGGACTTGATGCCCATGGAAATCCAGATCCGGAACTGGAGCCGCTGCTCGATATTGATGCCTTCATCGATTATATGCTGATCAACCAGTATGGTGGCAATACAGACTGGGATCACCATAACTGGTATGCCATTCGTCGTAAGGGAGCCGATAGCGAAGGCTTCCGTTTCCTCTGTTGGGATTCCGAGCTCATTCTTGACAACCCCAACGAGAATGTGCTCAGCAAGAACAATGGCAGCCAGTACCCCACTGGCATCTTCCAGAACCTGCTCAAGAATGAAAAGTTTGCCCGTCGCTATCTGAAACGTGCCAAGGTGGTGTTGGCAGAAGATGGTCTGTTGGGCGAAACGAGCGCTGTGGCTGTGTTCGATAGCCTCTACAACACGATTGCCCTTGCCCTCTACGATGAGGCTGCCCGTTGGGGCGATTATCGTCGGGACGTGCATCCATACACGACCCGGGGAAAGCTTTATACGGTTGATGAAACCTATCAGAAGGAGCGCAATAGACTGCTCACCCAATATTTCCCTGGACGTTCTGAGCGTGTGCTCAATAGTATTGTGAGTCTTGTCAATGTGGATGAATTTGAAGCACCCGATGAATGGATAGCACTGGCATCGTCCATGTTCCATGAATGGGATGGTGTGGATGCCGATGCACAACCGCTTGACAAGGAGGTGAAGGTGGATTGGAATATGAATCGTAATGCTTCTGGAGGCAGTGCGGTCGTAGGCTTTGTCAGTGTTGACCATAACCAGTATGCTGACATCAGTCAATATGAGAAATTAGTGTTGCGCGGTTCGGGGTCAGGCTTACGTATCCTAGCCAACCGTCTCGTCCCTCATGGCGCTTGGAAGCAGATTGTGGTGTCTTTCAACGACAGAGATTCTTATTGGGATGCGCAGGTGGGTGCGATTGTGATTCCGCTTGAAGAGTTCCGTACCATGTTGACGACTGATGGTGAGGAACGTGAAGATGATTTCGTTCATCTCCATGCCCTGAAAGTCGATTGGAACCAGACGCTCAACCTTCGTGGTGCCTACCTCGTGCCATCAGAAGAGACTGTGCCTGTCATCGCGCTCAACGCCCAACTCTCAACTGTCAACTCTCAACTCTCAACTGTCAACTGTCAACTGTCAACTAATAAGTATTACACCTTGCAAGGCGTAGAGGTGGAACACCCTACTCATGGTGTTTACATATATAACGGCAGAAAGGTCTATATCAAGTAAATAACATCAATTACTAAACTTATATGAAAAAAGCTATTCTTTCTCTCATCCTGCTCACAGCAGGAATCCTGTCGATGAAGGCAGACAATATTACCGTTGGCGGTCTCAACCGTTCATATAATGTCTATGCACCTAAGAACCTTGGTGAGAACCGTCCGCTGCTCATCTTCTGTCATGGTTACAACCAAGATGCCAACTGGATGCAGAACAGCGAATTCAAGAACGATAACGTGAGTATGGAGTCCGTATGCGACACGGCTAAATTCGTGGTCGTCTTCCCCAATGGCATAGATAGGGCATGGGATACTGGTGGCGATCGCGACATCAACTTCATCAAGGCGATTATCGAAAAGATGGTGACCCAGCACAAGATTGACCGTAACCGTGTCTATTTGGGCGGCTTCTCCATGGGCGGTATGCTGACGTACAATGCCATCAATAAGATGTCCGACCAGATTGCCGCTTTCGTTTCTTGCAGTGGCCCGTCGGTCATCACGCCCAAAGCAGGCTTGCGCCCCATCCCTTTGCTGCATATTCAAGGCACGGCAGATAACTTCGGAGGTGTGCAGCCAGCGCTCAACCCCTGGATCAAGCACAATGGTTGCTCGACGACAGATAAAGTCGTGAATAACTACAACGGTTTCAGTGGTGCCAAGATGCACACTTGGGGACCAGGTAACGATGGTGTTGAAGTCAAGCTGCTGGAATTAAAGGACAAGGGTCACTGGATCTGCAAGGAACCTCAAGTATATACGGGTAAGGAGATTTGGAACTTCTGTAAGAAATACTCGCTGAACAAGACCAGTCCCAATGTCAGCATCACAGCCCCTAAGACCGGAACCAAATACATCAATTATGCCCCAATAGGTGAAGCTGTATTTCCTGACATCACCATCACAGCCACAGCCGATGATCCCAACGGCACAATCGAGAAGGTGGAGTTTTACGACGGTACAAGGCTGCTTGCCACATGTACAGCCAAACCCTATAAGGCGACTTTGTCTGGCGATAAGACAGGGAAGCATACGTTGAAAGTCGTTGCGACAGACAATGACGGTGAAACAAGCACATCCTCTGTTGAGGTGACGCTGCAGGCGCCCACATCGCTGATCATCTCTTCTGCATTCACAGAAGGTGGTGCGTTACCTGCTGGTTGGACGACCTATGATAGCTCCGAACGTCGCACTGGCTACAGCAGCGGCTATTCATCAGGCTGTCGTGTCCTCCAGTTCACAGGCTCGCCACGAGGTCTGAACTATGGACTCTACTTCCGCAATATCAATGGTAAAGCCCATCAAGGTTGGGCGAAATATGGACTATCCGATGGAGGCACGACACTCAGTCTGGCTCCTGGCCACTATACGCTGAAGTACAAAATTTGTAACTGGAACAAACCCGAATTCACCCCGATAGAACTAAGCATTGAAAAACGTGCGGGCAGTGTGAGTGTCGCCAGTCAGACCTACACGCCCACTGTCAACATCGGCAATGTCGCCTCCAACAGCTTTGGTACAATCCAACAGCAGACCTTTGAGTTCGACATTGTAGAACAGGGCAATTATGTCATTGCCCTCTATGCAGCAGATGTGGAATGGAGCGACTGCATCTTAGGTCAGCTCATCCTTGCCGCCAACAGCTATGTCGCCACCAACATCGAAGCTCCCATGTCAACTGTCAACACCCAACTCTCAACTGATAAATATTACACTCTGCAAGGCGTAGAAGTGGAACACCCCACTCATGGTGTTTACATCTATAACGGAAAACAGGCCTATATCAAGTAAGCCTACGATGCGCGACCAACTTGAGGCTTAAATGATGTTAAATGCTTGTATTTTGGGATAAAAAAATCCTAGATTATTGATTTTGTTTCTAAAAACCACTATATTTGCAGAGTTTTAGAAACAAAATAGACGTCATGGACTTTCTGACATTCAAGGAACGAATGTACCCGATGGGGTGTTTCAACATCAATCAGGTGCTGTTATGGGAGAAGGATTTCGACCGTAACAACTTGACGCGATGGTGCCGTAGAGGGTTGCTGGTGAAGTTGAGAAATAAGTATTATGCCTTTCCTGAGTATCGGCAGGTGCCAGACTTCTCCCGTTATGTGGCTAATCGCATCTATTCACCTTCATATATCAGTCTGCATAGCGCCTTGGCGTTCTATGGCATGATACCAGAAGAGGTGGTGCAACTGACGAGTGTGACAACACTGAAGACCGCCCGTTTCGAGAATGACTTTGGAGTTTTCCATTATCAGAACGTGAAGACACCGCTCTACTTCGGCTATGAAATCAAGACGATGCAAAGTGGACGAGGTCTGTTGTTTGCCACTCCAGAGAAGGCTTTGCTCGATTTGCTCTACCTGAATCCCTATTACAAGACGGAGCAGGATATGGAGGAGTTGCGCCTGGATGAGGATTATATGCAGAACGAACTAAATATGGAACATTTGATGAGCTACCTCTCGAAGATGGAGAGCAAGACACTGGAACAGAAAGTTAGACGCTTAATGAAGGTTTATGAACTATGATAGATATTGAATACATACGCAGTTTCTTCCCACCTGCAATCGCCCACGAAAGCCGCTTCGACCGCTATATGCTGAAAGAGTATCTGCAACTGCTGATACTCGACCATCTGGCCACGACCCCATATATTCATAAGGTGTCATTCATTGGTGGTACGAACCTTCGACTTATTCAGGGAATAGACCGATTCTCTGAGGATCTGGACTTCGACTGCAAGGACTTGAGTGAAGAGGAGTTTATGGCAATGACGGATAGTGTGGTGGCCTATCTGCGCCACAACAATATGGACGTCGAGACTCGCGACAAGCCCAATCCGAAACTGACGGCTTATAGACGTAATCTCTATTTCCCTGAGATGTTGTTTAACTTGGGACTGACTGGCCACAAGGAAGAACGCCTATTGCTAAAAATTGAGGCGCAGGATCAGGGTGTGCATTATCAACCTATAGTTGCGAATGTCAACAGAATGGGATTCTTTTTCGGGATTCAGGTGCCGCCGATAGATGTGCTTTGTGCGATGAAGTTTGCTACCATCTTATCCCGTCAGAAAGGACGTGACTTCTATGATGCCATCTTCCTGCTGTCGAAGACCAGACCGAATCTGGAGTTCCTGTCTGCCAGAGCTGGTATATCTTCCACTGGCGAACTAAAAACAGCCATTGCAGAACGATTGAAGGAAATTGACTTGAACCAGAAGAAGCGTGACTTCTCCCATCTGATCTTCAATGAACAGAACGCAGAGAGAATCTTGCAGTTCCCCAATGTCGTGGCAGCACTATAAAAAAACACATGATGAAATCTTGAGGTGCCAATTGGCACTTCAAGTTGGAGTGGCAGTCGGTGCTTGTCATGTTGTTTCTGTTTATGCTGCATAAATTATAAAAAATGGTACGGAAAATCGAAAGAAACTCGAATAAATGTACGAGAAAAACACAAATATTGGGTGAAAAGTCGGTTGATATTAAAATAGATATCATTTTTCTTCATAAATATTTTGTAAATGATATTAAAAGTAATATCTTTGCGCCATTAAAAAAATAATCATCCTAAGATGAAGTACAATGAATTAGAAAAGAAAATAAAGAAACTTGGATGTTACGACACAGGCGACCAATAGGCTGGTCACCCTCTGTGGTATAGCCCCGTAACAGGGATGTATTTTACCATGAGCAATCATGGGAAAGAAGAGGTGGCAACAGGAACTCTCAAATCGATTAAGAAAGCTGCGGGTTTGAAATAAGACATGATTAAGAAATAAAAATAGATTTTGTATGAAAAAAGTTAAGGCTATCATCGAACGTGCCAGCGATGGTAATTATAGTGTGTATATGGATGCCGATAATATCGGATATCTCATCACAGGGACTGGCGCTTCCGCTGAAGAGGCTATCAAGTGCTTCGAAGGAGGATATAATGACATGAAAGCGTTTTACGCTAAAAAGAGAATGCCGTTTGAAGAATTGGAATTTATGTATGAGTATGATATGGCATCATTCTTGTCGTATTATTCAAAGAATTTCTCTTTAGCAGGTCTATCGCGACTTACTGGCATCAATCAAGGCCAGCTGAGTCATTATATGACAGGACGTCGCAAGCCATCTGCAATGACGGTAAGGAAGATGCAGAATTCTATACATCAATTTGCAGGAGAATTAAGTCGTATAAGCTTCGTGTAAGATCCAATATACGTGCTAAATAAATCAATAGAGGGGTGCTGGCAATCCCTCTATTGGTTCACTACAATCACTCTCATCCTTTTGTGCCTTTGTAGCTCTGAGGTTTGCCGCCGGCAAAACACCAGAGAGCTGGCGGCAATTTCGAAAAACATGTACCCATGTACCTGTGCAGGTCTCAATCCCCGATGAGTACTGGGCTGGCGATGAGGTAGGTGTTGCTCCAACATGTACCTAACATGTACCTTCACCTCACTATGCCGCAGTCAGGGGAATGACTTTGTAGAAGGGAACATTGCCACGATGGGTGTGCTCAAAATCCAACTCTTTCAAAGCTAAACCCAACTGAACCTTCACGCTGTGGTTGATCTTCACCAATGGGTATTCACGCTGGATCACCTCCAGCAACTGGTTGCTGTTCATCGTCTTTGATACTTCCCCCTCCATCGGTTTTCTGAAGCAGGCTTTCACAATCTCTGCGATGTCCTTCTGCTCCATATACCCCAAGTTTATTTCCTGAATGCGAGCCACCTCCATATTGTTGAACCAGTAAGGAGCCTTCACCACATTCAACTCGTGCAGCACCTGTGCATACAGCTGGTCATAGTCGATGTCACCCGTGTTGTCGATGAACATCCCCTGTGGAATGGTCAGGCAGATGTAACGTCGACTGCCTGTAGCATCCGTAAGTGGATGCGGATTGTTGGTCGATGCCACAAACGAAGCATAACGAGGTCTGTCTTCCTGCGAAGCACCATAGATGGGACGTCCGTTCACCTTGCTCTTCGAGAGCGTCTGCTTCAGGGCAGGATGCTGGCTGGGACGGATGGCGTCCAACTCGTCGAGGTTCACCAGGAGGTTGTTGGTCAATGCCATCTCCTTGTCGAACTTGTTCGAGAGGTTCAGATGATCCAGATAATACTGGCGCAGATGTGGAGGCAGCAGTCGCAGCAGGAAGGTGGTCTTTCCACATCCCTGAGGACCGATGAGGGTCGGCACACATTCGTTGCCATGCTGAGTGTCCATCTGCAGCCAATGAGCCACCATCGAGCGCATCCAGATGGACAGGAATGAAAACTGCTCAGTGCTGACATTGGGGATGCGGCTGAACAACTTGGCCACATGGTTCTGCCCGTCCCAAGCAGGAAGTCCATCCAGGTACTCCTTCACAGGGTCGAAACGTTCGACCTCCTCAGAGTTGATGTACTCCATGATGTCCGTCTTGGGACTCCCGTTCTCGCCAACACCCTCCCGCTTGGCACGCAGGATGATGCTGTTGAGCGCCTGCTGGGTCAGCGTACGGAACTCAGCCTGGCCTCCATCCTTGGACTTGTTGACAAACTCCACTTTCCCGTTCAACACATTGTTGCGGAAAAGATAATTCTCTTGAAGGAACAGCTCCACATCGAGCATTCCCTCCTGTGAGGCAGGTATAGCCTCTCCGTTGATTTGTAATTTTGTTTTCATGATACAATTTATTTTTAGTAGTTATGGGTAAGGGATGCAGGCGTGTCTCTCTTATGGCCTGCAATTTGACTGCAAAGATACGAAATAAATTTGTGATATGCAAATTCGGGTTCATTTTATTGCTCAAAAAAACGAAAAAACGACATTATTTCTGTTACCCATTTCAAAGAAGGTACATGTTAGGTAGGTGTTAGGTACATGTTAGAGCAACATGTACCTGCTGTAAGTTGTTTATTTATAGCTGATTAACCTATGCATGGGTAGGTGTTGGAGTGTTTTTGCAAAAAACTATTTTCTCAGGAATCTTGGCATCCGACGGGTCTCCATAAGATTGCCGGCGGCTCTCTTGCCTTTTGCCGACGGCAAAGCAATGGATTGCCGGCACCTCTTTGAGGCTTTGCCGTCACCTCTTTGCCCTCGAAACGGCGCCTCTTCTGAACGGACCCGAAAAAACGTTAGTTAACTCGATTCGTCGATTGAGTTAACTCATCAGCCGTTTTGAGTTAACTCAGTCCATTTTGAAAGTTTATTCACTTCCCATTTTTCGAGCCTTGTGAGCATCCTCCCACACCCCACCAATGACTTTGCCTTAGTTATTGACAAGACCTTGCCCCACTAATTGATATGACAATGCCCCACTAATCGACCAACGCTTAGCCTACTGTTGTACGAATTAATAATAGAATGTGGATTTATGTTGCATCGTGCTCATTTAATCGTAACTTTGACTACGTCGAACTTGCTCTCGTTCGACAATACAAAGTGAAAAAAACTTTTTTTCCCTTTGTATTGTGCTCACTTATCCGTAACTTTGCACCAACAATAATATTACTATGTCGAAGGAACAATCAAATATCGTAGAGTACTTGGTGTGTGTGATTGGAGCATTTCATCAAGCAACTATCATTCATCCGTCCAACATTCCAATATTTTTTCGGAACGGAGCGAGCTATATGTTTACTTCATAAGATTGACAAGCAATGAACACACAGGAAGAACAAGACAGACAGTTTCAAATAGAGTGCCTGACAAACGAATTGGTGACCATGTTGATGGAGGAGAATGGTATGACAATGGAACAGGCTTTGGATACCGTTTACAGGTCTCACACCTATGAGAAAGTAGAGCGGGCAAGCACAGGGCTATTCTATCAAGGTGCAGTCTATGTCATGGATATGCTACGCGAAGAACTTTCTGTCGTATAGCCACGATACCACGAACTTTCAAACGGACACTCACAAGGCTCAAGGGCTTTGTGAGTGTTTGTTCATGAGCCCTGCGTGCTTTCAAGGCAGGAGCGCCAGAAGGCTTTTCTGCCGGTATTTCTTGCGAGGATGCTTAAATGTTACAAGTCCTAAAATAAATGATACATGAAAGTAGGTCGGTTTTGTGAAAAAATGCGTAAATTTGCAAACTAAAACCTAACCTGTGGCAAGATGAAGAGAATCTGTTGCTTTTTACTGATCATATTTTGCTGTTTCGTGTCGGCTGTTGCTGTCGATTTGAAGCAGTGCCGTGTGGTGTTGGTGGAAGACGATGCGGCTTTGGTGAAGAAGGTGGCGAATGTGTTCGCAGAGGATGTGGAACGGGTGACGGGTGTTCGTCCGACCGTGAGTACGTGTCTGAATCCGGATCCTCATCTGGCGCTTGACTTCTACGATGGCGAACAGCTGGTGGTGATTGCCACTGTAAAGGGACTGGAACATTTGAGACTTACTGATGAAGTGGGTGTGGAGGATATTCGTGGTGGATGGGAACAGTTCAAGATTGTGACGAAGGGCAAGAGACTCTATGTGGTGGGCAGTGATGCGAGGGGTGCAGCGTATGGTGCGTTCCATGTGAGTGAACGGATAGGTGTGAGCCCTTGGTATTGGTTTGCCGATGTGCCTGTGCAGAAGAAGGCTTCGCTGAACTATAAGGAGGACTATACATCGAAGGAGCCGACGGTGAAGTATCGTGGTATCTTCATCAACGATGAGGACTGGGGCTTGAAGACATGGGCAGAGAGGAACTTCGAAAGAGAATTGAAGGATATTGGCCCGAAGACTTACGATAAGGTGTGTGAACTGCTGCTGCGTCTGAAGGCCAATATGTTGGCTCCTGCCATGCACACTTGTACGGGGGCTTTCTATAGCCATCCTGAGAGTCAGGTGAAGGCGGCAGAGTGGGGCATCATGATTACCACCAGTCATTGTGAGCCGTTGTTGTTCAACAATGCAGCTCCTTCGGAATGGAGTAAGGAACGGGATGGCGAGTGGAACTACCTGACGAACAAGGAGACCATCTGGAAGAAACTGGACAATCGTATTCGAGAGACAGCGCAGTATGACAATATCTACACGATGGGTATGCGTGGACTTCACGATGAGGCGATGAAGGGTTCGACCGACCCGAAGGTGAGGGCTCGCACGTTGGAACAGGTGATGGCAGACCAGCGTCAGATTCTGGAGACGCATAAGAAAAAGAGTGCCACACTGATTCCACAGATTTTTGTGCCCTATAAGGAGACGCTCGACATCTATGATGCTGGGCTTCAGGTGCCAGAGGACATCACGCTGGTGTGGCCTGATGACAACTTTGGGTATATGAAGCGTGTGTCGAACGAGGCAGAACGTCAGCGCAAGGGTGGCAGTGGTGTCTATTACCATTTGAGTTATCTGGGAGTGCCCCATGACAATATATGGATTTCCACGACAGCACCTATGCTGATGTACGAGGAACTGAAGAAGGCGTATGATGCAGGTGCTGACCGTTACTGGCTCTTGAATGTGGGTGACATCAAGCCGATGGAGGTGGAGATGCAACAATTCTTCGACATGGCTTGGGACTTGAATGCATTTTCCTATCAGAATGTGAACCGATATCAGGCACAATGGCTTGCCTCTATCTATGGCAAGCAGTATGAGAAGGATTTCCAGTGGGTGCTTGACCATTACTACCGTCTGGCTTGGCAGCGCAAGCCTGAGTTTATGGGTTATGAGTTTGAATGGGACAACAACGAGAACAGCCGATTGCATGATACGGATTTCTCTTTCGAGACAGGAACGGCACAACAGCGTTTGGCTGACTATCAGGCCATCAGCGACCGTGTGGATGCCATTCAAAAGGCATTGCCACTGGCGTACCGTCCTTCTTTCTTTGAGATGTTGGGCTATTCCGTGAAGGGGGCTTATCAGATGAACCGCAAATTCTTGATGGCGCAGAAGAACCATGAAACGGGTAGCGATGAGGCAGCGCAAGAGGCTACAGCTGCATTTGACAGCATCAATGCCTTGACCCATGAATACAACACGCAATTGGGAGGCAAGTGGAATCAGATGATCTCGGAGATTCCACCTGGCTATACAGCCAAGTATCACCAGATGCCTGAGTTGGTCAAGGCTCCTACGAATGCATACCGTTTGCCGAAGAATCAAGAGAGAACAGAATTTGTCAACAAACTGAATCTGAAGAAGGTGAAGGCGCAGTTGCCGTTCCGTCTGATTGAAGGTATTGGTACGGATTGGGTGGGATTGCAGTTGGGCGAGCCTTTGGACAAGGTACAGAATCCAGCCAGCCTTTCCTCGTCACACATTGATTTGGCGTTGGCGAATGATATGGCCAATGGCGATTCCATCACGTTGTGTGTGTCTGTGGTTCCTTTCTGGCCTATTGCCACCGACCGCAGTAACCGCTTTGGTGTGAGTGTGGATGGATGCCAGCCTGTGGTGTGTGAGAACAAGTTTGAGGAGTGGGGATGGAGCTGGAAGTTGCAGGTGATTGAAAATAGAAAGGATTTTGTAGTGACACTGCCGATTGATCGCAACAAGAAGCTTCACACTTTGTCGTTCATCATTGGCGACCCTGGGCAAATCGTACAGAAGATAACATATAAATAACATGAACATGAAAATGAATCATTTTGGGCAATGGGTCATGATGACCCTCCTGTTTGCGAGTTTCTCGCTTTTCGCTAAAGCAAGTGTGCAACCTGACAACGACCAGCGGCTGTGGTATGACCGTCCTGCTACGGTATGGCTCGAAGCCCTGCCCTTGGGCAACTCACGCATGGGTGCTATGGTCTATGGAGGTACAGAAACTGAGGAAATCCAGTTGAACGAAGAGACGTTCTGGAGTGGAGGCCCTCACAACAACAACAGCACCACCTCTTTGCAATACCTGACTGAGGTGCGCAGTCTTATCTTCGATGGTAAGGAAAGGGATGCAGAGAACTTGATCAACAAGGAATTCATCAAGGGACCTCATGGTATGCGTTTCTTGACGGTGGGCAGTCTCAATTTGGAGTTTGGACATCAGGAAGTGAAAGATTATGTGCGTGAGCTGGACTTGCAGACGGCTGTCAACACCACTTCCTATATATATAATAATGTGAAATACACCCGTCGTGTCATCGCTTCGTTGGCTGATGGCGTGGTGGTGGTGAATGTGAAGGCGAGCAAGAAGGGTGCGCTCAGTTTCACAGCTTCGCACAAGTGTCAGTTCCCATTGACGGTAAAGGCTGAAGGTAAGACCCTCGTTGCCACCATTCAAGGTGTGGAACAGGAAGGGATTCCTGCCGCTCTGACTGCTCAGTGCCGCACAGATGTAAAGGCTGATGGTACTGTGAAAGTGGATGGCGAGACCATCAAGGTGGAAGGTGCGACAGAAGCTACGCTCTACATCTCTGCTGCCACCAATTTCGTGAATTACCACGATGTTTCAGGTGATGCCGCCAAGAAGAACGAGCAGTTCCTTGCGAATGCAGAGACGATGAAGTTTGATCAGCTCCTGAAACGTCATCTGGCTGAATATCAGAAGCAATACAACCGTGTAAAACTCTCGTTGACCTCATCGGACAACCAGAAACTGCCTACAGACCAGCGTTTGGACAAATTCTACAACAGCACTGATATGGGTATGGTGGCGCTGCTCTTCAACTATGGCCGTTACCTGCTTATCTCTTCTTCACAGAAAGGAGGTCAGGCTGCCAACTTGCAGGGTGTGTGGAACGACAAGCGCAATGCCCCTTGGGACAGCAAATATACCATCAACATCAATGCGGAGATGAACTACTGGCCTGCAGAGGTGTGCAACATCTCAGAGACGGCTGAACCGCTCTTCACGATGACAAAAGACCTCAGTGAGACGGGTGCAGAGACTGCCCGTGTGATGTATGGTTGTCGTGGTTGGGTGGCACATCACAATACAGACCTCTGGCGCATTGCAGGTCCTATTGATGGTGCCGCATGGGGTATGTTCCCCAATGGTGGCGGTTGGTTGACTACTCATTTGTGGGAGCACTACCAATACACGCTCGACAAGGACTTCTTGCGTGAGTACTATCCTGTGATGAAGGGAGCTGCAGAATTCTACCTCGATTTCATGGTGGAGCGTGATGGCGAATTACTCGTTGTGCCCAGCACTTCTCCTGAACATGGCGGTGTCGGCAAGCAGTCCACGATTTGTGCTGCATGTACAATGGATAACCAGATTGTACGCGATGTACTTACACAGGCATTGGCAGCAGCTCAAGTGTTGAATGAAGACGCTGATTTTCAGAAGAAACTGATGAGAGCCATCCCAATGATTCCACCTATGAAGGTGGGCCAGTACGGACAGTTGCAGGAGTGGCGTGAAGATCTTGATGACCCGCGTGACCAGCATCGTCACATCTCCCATCTTTATGGCTTGTATCCATCCAATCAGATTTCTCCATACACGACCCCCGAACTTTGGAAAGCGGCAGGTGTGACCCTTCAACAACGTGGTGACCAAGCGACAGGTTGGAGTCTTGGCTGGAAGACTAATTTCTGGGCACGTATGCTTGATGGTAATCATGCTTTCACGATTATCAGCAATATGCTTCGCCTGTTACCTAATGAAGGTCGTGAACGTGAATATCCCAATGGACGTACTTTCCCCAACCTCTTTGATGCACATCCACCTTTCCAGATTGATGGAAACTTTGGTGTGACAGCAGGTATTGCAGAGATGTTGATGCAGAGTGACCCCATCACGGCGGAACGCCCAGCTATCCATTTGTTGCCTGCTCTTCCAGATGCATGGAAAGAGGGTAGTGTAAGCGGACTTCGTGCCCGTGGCGGTTATGAAGTGAGTGTTGCATGGGCAAATGGCACACTCAAAACTGCCACGATCAAGGCTCAACAGGATGGAACACTCCATTTGCGTTGTAAAGATACTTTGACTGCCAAGGGGCTGAAGCTCGTGAGCACCCATGATGGTGTGTACGAGTATGAGATGCCTGTGAAAGCAGGAGAAATCGTAGCTCTAAGCCATTAAAATAGAGATTCTATAGACTATATATTAAAAAAGAAAATAATCCGTAAAATCCTATTAAAAAACTAACAAATGAGAAAAATCTTTTTTGCAATTCTCTCGTTCTGTGCGCTCACGATGAATGCACAGAACCCGTACCTCCCCTTGTGGGAGCACTTGCCAGACGGTGAGCCTCGTGTTTTCGAAGACCCAGACAATCCAGGCAAGTATCGTGCTTACATTATTGGTTCACATGACGTGACTTACACCGCTTATTGTGGTAATGATGTGCGTATGTGGTCAGCACCTGCTGAAGACCTCAGCCAGTGGCGCGACGAAGGCCCTATCTTCTCTCACTATGTGGATGGCAGATGGGACACGATGTATGCTCCTGACCTCGTGGAGGTGAAAGACAAGACAACTGGTAAGAAGACTTATTGGCTCTATCCTCACTCTCGTGGTTGGCGTCGTACGCCAATGGTATGTAAGGGTGATCGTCCTAATGGTCCTTTCACCCCTGTCAACCTGACTCCTGATGGTCGTCAGTGTGTAGAGGGTTCACTCATCGACTTTGACCCCTCTGTGTTCATCGAGAACATCACAGACAAGAAGGATCCTGACTATGCCAAGGGTTATCGTGCGTATGTGTTCTATGGTTTCCAGCACTCTACAGCTGTTGAACTTGACCAGAACACCATGTACAGCAAGCGCCAGGGTACTGACCCCATTGACCCATTCATCCCAGCCAGCAGCGCTGATGGTCGTCTGCTCGACAGAGCCGGTAGCGAGTATAAAGCCCTCTACAAGGGTCAGAACCCACTCGACTTCAACTTCTTCGAGGCATCTTCTATCCGTCAGGTAGGTAACAAGTACGTGATGGTGTTCTCTGGCTATAGCGGTAAGGAATACGGACTGGGCAACACCAACTCTGCGCTGCGTTATGCCTTTGGTGACTCTCCACTGGGTCCTTGGCGTTCAGGTGGTGTGTTGGTTGACTCTCGTGGTGTCGTGGTGAACGAGGATGGTTCTAAGCTGATCACGACCAATGCAGGTCACAACACACACGGTTCCTTGCAGGAAATCAATGGTCAGTGGTATGTGTTCTATCACCGTCCTCCACGTGGCTTCGGCAATGCGCGTCAGGCAATGGTGGCTCCTGTGAAGATTGAATGGGACAAGAAGCCTGTTGCTCAGGGTGGTGTTGTGAAGATTACGGGTTACGATCCTTATGCGAAGAACAACGAATGGACTGCTAAGGCAAGTGACGGTAACACCTACACAGGTGCAGAGGTTACTTCTGAGGGCTTCCAGATTTTCGGTCTGCCTCCATACGCTTACTATTCTGCAGGTTTGGCTTGTTTCATGTATGGTCCTAACAGCGGTCAGTGGATGCAGGACAACCACGACGTTTGGAACAACTCGATGGATCTCGCTGGCATTCAGAATGGTGGCATCATCGGCTTCAAGTACTTCGGCTTTGGCGGTCTGGCTCAGGACACCAAGGGTGTGAAGGCATTTGCAGGTACGAAGAAGGGCGACAATACCACAATCAATCTCAGTCTGACACCCAGTGGTAAGGGTGCTTTCAAAATTCACGTTAAGTTGGATGATCCTTGGAAGGGACAGGAAATTGGTGTGATCGATGTTCCTGCTTCAGCTCCTCAGACAGCAGGCATGGTCAACTGTGTAGTTCCTGCAGTCGAGGGACTTGCTGGCAAGCACGCCATCTATCTCGTGGTGGAAGGCGATGAAATCAAGCAGCCAGAACAGCCACAGGGTCGTCCTCAGTTTGGTGGCGGCAGACAGCAGCAGGGTCAGCAGCGTCCACAGGGTCTCTTCGATCTCCATGGAATCAGCTTCGCAAAGGGCGTAGGTGCACCAGCTCCTGTTGTTCCAACCATCACTGTCACTGTTGATGGCAAGGAAATCAAGCTGCCTACAGCGCCTATGTTTGCAACTAACGACAATGGTTTCATGATGGCCAACAACTATCAGGCATACGCACCATTGAAGGATAATTCTGTCATCAAGGCAACAGCCTCTGATCCAGGTGTCACCTTCGAAATTGGTAAGGTATCTAATGGCCGTGCTATCGTGAAGGCTACGTACAAAGGTCAGACCAAGAATTACTTCATCAACTGATGTGAAGTCATTGAATAACAACTTCAAAGGGGGGCAACTGTGCTGGTTGCTCCCCTTTTTATGCATCGTTTCCATCAATGCACAAAAAAGACTTCCCCTTCATCACGAAGAAGAAGTCTCTCATCTGAATACTAAACTTTTTTTACTAACCTATTTATTATCAATTTTTCTGCTGCAAAGTTACGGACTTTTTACGAGATAGGCTTTCTCGCATGTTTCAACTTTTTTATTTGGTGTTACTAAGTACTTTTCTCCCCTTTTTTCGGCAAAAATGCAATAAATGTATCAAAAACCAAACATTATGCAACGCTATTGTAAATGAGGTCGGAGGTTTTTCCGTACCTTTGCACAAAATGCTATTCCAAAACTAATCAACATATGAGAAAATTACTATCCGCAGTCTGTTTACTGATGGCAACCATTGCCGTAGCACAAACAACAACTCCCGATGCTTTGCCTGAGGTGACGGCATCAACTAAGATTAAAGTGAAAAATCCGTTCATCTGGGCTGATGCTCCAGACCCTGACATCATTCGTGTTGGTGACTATTATTATTTGGTCACGACGACTATGCACATGTTCCCTGGTGCTCCCATCATGCGCAGTAAGGATCTGGTGCATTGGGAAACGGTGTCTTATCTCTTCGATGAGATTAAGGACACACCCCGTTATGACCTGAAGGAAGGTACCGTGTATGGTCGCGGACAGTGGGCAACCACTTTGCGTTATCATAAGGGCACGTTCTGGGCTCTCTTCGTGGCGAACGACGACCCTCACAAATCCATGGTGTTCAAGACGGACGATCCCGCCAAGGGCTGGAAACTTCACAGCCGCTTGCCCGCCTATCACGACTCATCGCTGTTCTTCGACGATGACGACCGCGTGTATGTATTTTCAGGTAGTGGCGACATCACGCTGGTGGAACTGAATGCAGACCTGACAGGTGAGAAACCTGGTGGCATCCGCAAGAAACTCGAATTGAGAGGCAAGCCACAAGGTCTGCATGAGGGCAGCCGCGTGGTCAAGCACGATGGCATGTACTACCTGCTTTGCATCGCATGGCCTGGTTCGGGTAGAGAAGAGATTGCCTATCGCAGTAAGAACATCGAGGGTCCCTACGACTCCAAGGTGATTCTGAAGAGCAAGCTGGGCGGTTTCAACTTTGCCGGTCAGGGTACCATCGTGGACGGCAAGCATGGCGAGTGGTATGGCGTGATGTTTCAGGACCGCGATGGTGTGGGACGTGTGCTCACCATCGAACCTTGTTCTTGGATTGACGGTTGGCCCGTGCTGGGCACCAAGGGTGATGGCATCATCCCAGAGGTGATGACACTCGACGGTGACTGCGAGTGCCACAAGGAGCCAACCTATGCCGTGATTGAAAAAGATTATCAGTGGAACCACAATTATATCAAGGCGGATATCGCTCCACTGCCTCAGAAGGGTGAAAAGCCTGAATTCGGAAAGCCTATGCGCGATCCAGCCACTTATCGCCAGATTACTTCATGGGAAGGGGTGGTGCTGAAGACCTCACAGGTGTGCAAGAGCATTTACGATGCCCGTAACACACTCACTTGGCGCACATGGGGACCCACCTGTTCAGACACGATCTGCATCGATGCCCGTAAGATGAAAGAAGGAGATTGTGCAGGTTTTGCAGCATTAAATGGTGATTCTGGTGTGTTGACGATTAAACTAAATGGTGGTCAGTATAGTCTAACCATGAGTGAGGAGAATGTGAGCTTGTCGAACAACACCAAGGAAATCACCGATGTGAAGGTGAAAGAGGTGGAGACAGTGAAGCTGCCTAAGGGCAAAGTGGGTAAGATTTATCTCCGCATTGACGGTGACTTCGACGACTTCAGCCGCAAGCGCGATACGGCTAACTTCTACTACAGTTTGGACGGAAAGACTTTCACGCGGATAGGAACGGCTGACTACAAGATGCGTTTTGACTATCGTCGTCTTTTCATGGGTACTCGCTACGCTGCTTTCTACTATGCAACCAAGCAAGTGGGCGGTCAAGTGAGTCTGGAACTGAAGCGTTAATACATTATATATATAATTATTATAGTAATTACTAAATCTTTTTAAAAACTAATCAATGATGAAGAAAACTATCTTTTCAGTGATTCTGGCATCTTTGGCGCTGAGTGCTTCGGCTCAGTTCGGACGCAATCCAGACACCAATCCCGACAAGGGTTACAAGGACACCTATCAGGGTTACTTTACAGTGGGCGTTGCAGTGAACATGCGTAACATCAATGACCCTCAGACGGTGGAAATCATTAAGAAGAATTACAACAGTGTGACGGCAGAGAACGACATGAAGCCTATCTCTGTTCACCCAAGAGAAGGTGAGTGGACTTGGCAGAATGCTGACGCCATTGCAAATTTCTGCCGTCAGAACGGTATCAAGATGCGTGGTCACTGCCTTTGTTGGCACTCTCAGTTCTGCGACTGGATGTTTACCGACAAGAACGGTAAGGAAGTGACAAAGGAAGTGTTCTACGAGCGTCTTCGTGAGCACATCCACACTGTGGTGAACCGCTATAAGGATATTGTGTATGCTTGGGACGTTGTGAACGAAGCCATGTCTGATGGCGGCGGTGGCGGCGGTGGTTTCGGCGGTTTTGGCCGTCAGCAGAACCCTTATCGTGAGAGCCGTGCTTACAGACTCTGTGGTGATGAGTTCATTGCTAAGGCTTTCCAGTTCGCTCATGAGGCAGATCCTAACGCTATTCTCGTTTATAATGACTACAATGCTTTCCAGCCTGCTAAGCGTGATCGCATCTACAACATGGTGAAGAAGATGCAGGATGCAGGTGTGCCAATCACAGGTATTGGTATGCAGGGGCACTACAACTCTTACGGACCAGACGAGTCTGAGGTGGAAGAGGCTATCAAGAAGTATTCTGAACTGGTGAAGCACATCCAGATTACTGAGCTTGACATCCGTCTGAATGAAGAGATGGGTGGTCAGTTGCAGTTCTCTCGTGGTCAGGCAGGTCAGGCTCCTGCTCACCTCGTAACGATGCAGACCGACCGTTACATCAAGTTGTTCCGTCTCTATCGTAAGTATAAAGACATCATCGACAACGTGACTTTCTGGAACGTATCTGATAAGGATTCTTGGGTAGGTGTGAACAATCACCCACTGCCATTCGATGAGAATCTCCGTCCAAAGAGCGTTTACTATGCTATCAAGAACTTTGATCCTGCATTGGATAACGTGACTCCTCTTGAGGACTTCAAGCCTAACGAACTGAACCAGCCAGGTCAGGAATATCCTCAGGTGAACTCTCAGGGTTATGCTCGTTTCCAGATTAAGGCTCCAGAGGCTCGTTCAGTTATCGTTAGCCTCGGTCTTGGTGGCAACGGTGGTACTGTGCTCAAGAAGGGCGAAGGTGGTGTTTGGACTGGTACAACTGACGGTCCTATGGATGAAGGTTTCCACTACTATCACATGACCATCGATGGTGCAACTGTGAACGACCCGGGTACGAACAACTACTATGGTTCTACCCGTTGGGAGAGCGGTATCGAAATCCCAGCTCACGACCGTGACTTCTATGCACTCAAGAATGTGCCTCATGGCAATGTAACAGAGATTCTCTTCCACTCACCAAGCACCAACGCTGAGCGTCGTGCCTTCGTTTATACTCCTGCTGAGTATGAAAAGAATCCTAAGAAGAAATATCCAGTACTTTATCTCCAGCACGGTTGGGGTGAGAACGAATACGCTTGGAGCAACCAAGGTCACGCTGGTCTCATCATGGATAACCTCCTCGCTGACGGCAAGGCTAAGCCATTCATCATCGTTATGACTTATGGTATGACTAACGATGCAGGTTTCGGCTCACTGGGCAGCTTCAACTACAAGAACTTCGAGACTGTGCTCGTTGACGAGTTGATTCCATACGTGGACAGCCACTTCCGCACTATCGCCAAGAAGGAAAGCCGTGCGATGGCAGGTCTGTCAATGGGTGGTATGGAGACAAAGAACATCACCTTGGCTCGTCCAGAGACATTCGATTGGTACGGACTCCTCAGTGGTGGTACATACGCTCCAGCTGACTTCGAGGGTAAGGCTAAGCCAAAGTTCATCTTCACTTCTTGTGGTTCGAAGGAGAATCCTGACGGCGTGAAGAAGTCTGTAGAGGACCTCAAGGCTGCTGGTTTCAATGCTTACTCTTACGTGTCAGAGGGCACAGCACACGAGTTCCTCACATGGCGTCGTAGCCTCAAGGAGATGGCTCAATTGCTGTTCAAGTAATAGAACGAACACGGATCATACGAATTCATACGAATAAATGAGACCTCGAAGGCTGGAAAGCTTTCGGGGTCTTTTTGTTTCCTGTAACATCCTGAAATCGCCATATACAGGCGCCTCCCCTTATATTTGTAACCTATCGAAAAATACATGTAACATTCTAAAAACCCCTTTTTTTGCAATTTCCATAACTTTGCAGCGGAATTTGTTGCTTTTAAAAGCATGACCAAATTTATTTAACCAAAAACAGATTCAACAACAAACAATCAACAACAAACAGTCAAAACAATTAATAACCAAATTTCATTTAACCAAAAACTTTTTTTAGTTATGAAGAAAAATTACTTACTGATTGCAGCTGGTCTTTTAGGTGCCGCTTCCTTGCAGGCACAGACCGTTGTGGCATCACTCGATTTCGAGGATGAATCCCAGAAGGGTGCATTCAAGACCGAGTATGCTCTTACACCAGAACTTGGTTTCTTTGGTGACTGGGTGAATTACAAAGACACTGACGAGTGGGATGAACGGTCGAAAGACGAACCACACAGTGGTGAGTACTGCTTCATGGCTGCCAACACAGGCGCTATCGGACAGACTTGGGATCGTGGTTTCAAGTTGAGTTTCCCCATGAAGGTGGAAACTCCTTACCGTGTCAGCTTCTGGGCTAAGGTTGACCCATCTTATCAGGGTTCTGATGCAGGCGGCGGCAGAACTTTGGAGAGCACAGAGCTTACTTCTTGGCTCTCAAAAGGTATGGAGAACTATGACAAGTCCATCCTGAGCTATGGAATGGATCACAAGAATGGTCCAAGAGATGGCGTTCTGTTCAATGGTGAGTGGCAGCATGTGTCATACGTTGTTTATAACCCAACGGCTGAGGCAATGGATGCAACCATTCCATCATGGCAGGGTGGTGGTGAATTCCCCGCAAGATTTGGCGGTCAAGCTGGTGAAACTTACAGATCTCACTTCGAAGAGAAGCTTCCTGAGGTTTACTTCTTTATCGCGAATCTGTTCTGTCCTGTTACTTATTACCTCGATGACATCGTGATTGAGGAAGGTGTAACAGTACGTGAAGTGACCTATAGCGATGAAATCATCAAGGTTGACTTCGGTTATGCAACAAACATTGCAACTCTTGCTAAAGCCAACAAGGGCACTCTCTCATTGGATAAGGATCTTGTTACCGTAACTATCAACGGCGAAGAAACAGAGGTTGTATATGTTGAAGGTAAGGAAGATGGTTTCCTCTATATCAATGTAGCTGCACAGATGTTTGAAGATGATGAAGTGGTTGTAAGTTTCAAGGGCTCTGAAGAAATGCTTTATTCTTCTGCCAACCGTCCAAGTTCTGACACAACAGGCAACGTCCAGGTGTTCGGTTTCAAGAATGAGAGGGCCTATTGGGATGAGACTGTCGAGACAGTGTTTGCTGCTTGGGGTAAGCCAACTATGAAGAGTTCTGTTCCTGTGAACAACTCATTCAACTTGAAGGCTGAAGACGTGAAGGAAGTTACTGTGAATTTCGTTTCTGCAGTGAATATTAAGAACGCAAGCGCAGTGCTGATTAAGGGTGCTCAGAAAACGAGCTTGACAAGTGCAATGCAACTCTCTGAGGATAAAAAGACCATTACGATTCCAGTGTCTGGTTTGACTGATGGTGCATATAAACTGGTTATTGAGAACCTCAAGAATGAGAATGACGAGTATGCTGAAGAACCAGCAGAAGTCAATTTCGAAATTGGTGAGCCTAAGGGCGATGCAGAAGAGCAGATTGCTGTAGAGTCTGACTACACTGGTTATGGTCAGGATGCTCTTCCAATCGGTTATAGCGGTACAAGTGACAATGGCGAGCGCCAGAGTACATCGGCTGAGCCATATACTGGTGGCGGCGCTCCACGTATTATGGGTGCAAACGACCACGTGAATCATGGTATCTATTGGGGTGCTCGTGGTGGTTCTAAGGGTCTCCTCCAGTTTGGTAAGTATGCCGCTGAGTTGGCTATTGGTGGCCAGCTTCCAGAGGGTATTACAGACGAAGAAGCGCTCTATCTTGATGAGGGTACTTATCTCTTGACTTTCCGCAATGGTGCATGGGAAGACCACACTCAACCATACGCTGTAAGAGTGTGCAAGCCTGGTGATGAAACACCTGAAGTGATTTTTGAAGAAACTGGTATCGTGCCAGATTCAAAGATTCTGCACGAAGGTGTTAACATCACAACTGATGCTGCGATTAGTCCAATTGAGTATGAGTTCGCGGTTACAGAACCTGGTTACTACTATGTAGAATTTGAAGGAAACACTGGTTGGCAGTGCTGGATTCTCACCTCTCTCTCTGTTACTTCTAAGCCAGCTTCTTCAGGTGCAGCTGCCATGAAGAAACTGAATGATGCCATTGAGACTGCTCAGATGAATCTGAATGGTGCTGATGAGAAGTATGATGGTACTGCTAAAACTGCTTTGGCAGAGGTTATCAAGAAAGCACAGGAAGGCACATATACCAATCCTCAGGAAGTTACTGAAATGGTGAAGGAACTGAGTGCTGCAAGCCAGAAGCTCGCAGAGCGCAAGGCAAACTACGACAACTTCGTGAAGAAGCTTGCTGATGCTCAGTCTTCAATCGAGGCACTCGAGGGTAAGTATAAGACCAATGCAAAGGTGAAGGATGCTGAGGCTATCATCAAGAAGTATGACGGTGTTGATCCAAAGGGCTTCTCTGACAGTGAACTCGCTGCCGCTTCTAAGGATGTGGATGACGTTCCTGGTATCTTGAACAACATCAAGTCTGTTGTTGATATTCTGACTTACCGCGCTATTCAGGCTTCAGATCTAGGTCTTAAGCTGGGTGTTGATGAAAACGTAATTGATGCGCTTGATGCTCTCTCTTCTGACGCTACAGATGATATTGACGCAGCAAACAAGCAGATTACGCTTGCACTCTATGAGTCTATTGCTGGTGGTATTGACCTCGATCCTCTGTATGAGAAATCATATAGCTCTGAAGTGGATGAAGAATTTGACGAGACTGATCCAGAGTCTGTTGCAACGCACGATGCTGATGGCCACAAGCTCATTCTTTCTGGTATCCCAGTTTCTGGTTACGTTAGAAATCCAAATTTCTATACTACTGCTACAGACGCCTCAGTCGTTGACTTCCCAGGTTGGACACTCGAAGGACTTGAGTACACAACAACTAACGACGAAGGTGAAGAAGAAGTTCACACAGGTTCTGCTAAGATGACAACAGCTGCTTCTGCTAGCAACCCAGCGGTTACTGCTTCACTCAATGGTTATGGTCAGTCTGCTGAATACAAGTTCTATCAGGTAATTGAGAATATCCCTGCAGGTGAATATATGGTGAACATCCAGACTCGTACTGCTGCTAAGAACAATCCTGATAGTGATGGCGAATATGGCTTCTTCAACGCTCAGGACGAAAATGGTGTTTGGGATAAGTACATCTTCGCTCAGGTGGATGACGAGGCTCCTATTATGGTTCCATTCACAGTGGGTGCTTACAATGATCAGGGTTATGCTACTTATATTCCTGGCATTAAGATTAAGGATGGTCAGAAACTCACTATCGGTGCTGTTGAACACTTGGTTTCTGGCAAGGCTTCTACTCATACTTGGAATGAAGAGTTGGGTGCTTACGAGCCAGCTGCATTCTGGGACACCAACACTTGGGTGAGAAATGCAACTCTCTATTTCACTGCTCCTCTCGAGGGTTACGACTACGCAGCTGCTGCTAAGAAGGTGGCTGAGGAAATCGCTACTGAGATTGTGACTGTTGAGGAAGCTGCTCCTGCTGAGGGCGAAGTGCTCTACAACGTTGCTGGTCAGGTGGTAGATGAGAACTACAAGGGTATCGTAGTTACTGCAAGCGGTAAGAAGTACCTGAAGAAGTAAGACGATCGTTCAATACTGAACATACAATCTATTCATGGTGGCTGTATCTCTCGCAGATACAGCCACCTGTTTTTTCTTTCCCCTCGCATTCCAAAAGCTTTCACTAAGCCAAGTTAAAAAAAAACTTAATTTATTTTGTATTGTGCTCAGTTATTCGTAACTTTGCCCCCTGAAACAAGTACTACACTAAACTTGACAAACTAGCTTATGAGAATCTTTATACTAACAATTCTGCTCTCCTTTTGGGGCGCACTAGGGTTGAGTGCCCAAAATGTTTTGTTCTTTGATTCAAAGAAAGGACTCTCCAATTCTGGTGTCCGTAATATTTATGAAGATAGTCGCCACAATATCTGGATCACGACATTGAGCGGTTTGAGCCGCTATGATGGCGTGAAGATGAATGTCTATCGCCACGAGGATGGAAATCCTTTCTCGTTGTTGCACGACGAGAGTACCTGCGTGATGGAGTATGACCGAAATCATCTTTTTGTGGGAACCAACAGCGGTGTGCAGATGTACGATTATGAAACGGATAAATTCACCAAGATACCCATTGTTTCAGAATCGGGAGATACCGTCGCGGCCCGTGTTGTCAGCATTGCCCATATTGGCGAGAAGCGTTTTATGATGTGTTTGACTGCTGGTGGACATGGTGAACTGGAAGTTGCAAAAGATGGTTCGATGGTGTTCAGACGTCTGACAAAGCGTCTGGCAGAGACCAACAATGCCATCCCCATCCAATTCTTTGAAGACACGAAACATAACCTGTGGCTGGTGAATGCAAGGGGACAGGTGTATCGTAAGACGCAGAAGGGCAACCTGAAAGTCTATGATGAAGCGCGGAACGTAAGAAAGATCTGCCAAAGTACCTCAGGAAACCTATATGCTGTCAGCATCGATGATGGTCTGTACTATTATGATAAAGCAGCAGACCAGTTCCGTCAGGTGGCTACTGGGGCTGATTTAGGCGGAGCTGTCTATGGCTTCAACGCATGGACGGATGGACGTATGTTCATTTGTACGGATGGCGGCGGTCTGCGCGTGTATGATGAAAAGACAGGCAAGGTGACGCTGAGCACCATTAAGGTGAGTGATTTTGATTTGGCAACCAGCAACGTGAAGGATGCCATCTGCGACTCTTATGGCAACGTGTGGGTGGGTATTTACTGGAAAGGTGTGATGATGAAGCCTGTGAGCCAGTCAGCGTTTGAGTATGTGGGACAACATTCTATCACCAAGAATACCATTGGCACCAATGCCATTTTTTCTGTAGCAAAGGCTCCTAACAATAAAATATGGGTGGTGGTGGATAATGATGGTTTGTATCAGATGTCTGCCGACGGAACTTCTTCCACCCATTGGGGCAAGGAAACCAATCCTGAGATGCCTCGCGCCTTCACATCTGCCTGCAATGTGGATGCCTCCACTGTACTGTTAGGCACATTCATGGGCGGATTGTGGAAGATGTCAGGAGGACGTTTCTCGTTGTTAACTTCTGACATCAGCTTGATATTCGACATTCAGCCTGCAGAAGAGCAGGGGTGCTATTGGATTGCGACAGTGGGTAATGGAATCTTCTATTACAATTACGCAACAGGAAAGTACATCCACTATACTCCTGATTGGAACAGGGGTGATGAGGGAAGACGTATCATCGGAAATGCCTACACTTATGCTGTCATGCCTTTGGGTGACAAGCTGTTTGTGGGTACATCAGGTGGATTGACCATTTGCCATTTGGAGAAGAATGGCATCATCAAGAAGGAGAGTACCAATTTGTTGGATGGTCTCGCTGTGCGTCATTTTGCCGTCTCTGCCGATAAGAGCACTGTCTGGATTGCCACCAATAGGGGACTTGTCCGCATGGATGTAGCGAGCCAGGTCACTTACACCTACACGAAGGAAAATAGCGAACTTCCTGTCAATGGAATAGAGTCGTTGTGCTTCGCTGGCCATCAGTTGTGGATTGGCACCATTATGGGGCTTTCTTGTATGGATGTTGGAACAGAGCATTTTGCCACTTTCTATGCTGACGACGGTTTGCAGGACAATGAATTCTGTCGTGGTGTTGTGTTGTCGATGGATGGAAAGATTTACTTTGGAGGCATTAGTGGCTTGACTTATTTCGACACGAAAGGAATGGAGAGATGGCGAAATGGTGGACACCGGTTGCATTTGCGTCTGGTTGATGTATTGGTGGATGGCAAGACGGTGCATAAGGGTGATATGTCGGGCAGTTATGAGATGTTGCAGGGTGTGGTGGATGATTGTGCACGACTGGATTTGTGTCATACAGACAATCAGTTCACTTTGGAACTGGATGTGATAGAATTGAACAATCAGCATGTGGTCTATGAGTATAGCGTGGATGGTGGTGAATGGGAGAATCAAGGTGGAAATAACTCACGTATCGTCTTTGCTAACTTGGCTCCAGGTGTCTATCATATCAAGGTGCGTGCATTGGCAATGGGAACCATGAGTGAGGAACGCGAGTTTGTTGTCACGATTCATCCTGCATGGTATTCTTCTATGTGGGCAAAGATGGCCTATCTCCTTTTGTTCCTTGCCTTGTGTTGGTTCTTCTATGAATATGTAAGGCGTCAAGTCAGATTGCGTCGCGTCATGGCACGTAACCGCCAGCAGCACGAGCTGAATGAGGCTCGTATGCAGTTCTTCATGAACATCAGTCATGAGATTCGTACGCCTATGACCCTGATTCTGGCTCCGCTGGAGAAGATGATTGGTCATGACAAGGATCCTGAACGCCAACGCAACTATCTGCTGATGAGGGAGAACTCGAAGCGTATCCTTCGACTGATCAATCAGATGATGGATGTGCGAAAGATTGAACAGGGCAAGTTCCTGCTCGACTATCATCCTGTGGAACTGGTGGAGTTCCTGCAAAACATCTATGATGTGTTTGCCGCCAATGCACAAAGTCGCAACATCCAGTACGAGTTTATACACGATGTGGATCGCTTGCAGGTGTATGTCGATCCTGACAATATGGACAAGATTGTGATGAACCTGCTGTCGAATGCCTTTAAGTTCACGCCTGATGGTGGTAAGATTACCTTGCTGCTGAAGGACAAGGGCGCTGATTTTGAGGTGCAGGTGGCAGACTCTGGTGTCGGCATTCCAGATGATGAGAAGCAGAAGGTGTTTGAGCGCTTCTACTCTGTCAAGCATCAGAATGGCTATATGGGTACAGGCATCGGACTGAACTTGACCTCTTTGCTGGTGCGTCTGCACAAGGGTGCCATCACGATTGAGGACAACCCAGAAGGAAAGGGAACCTTGTTTGTGGTGAACATGCCTGTGGGCGACGAATCACTGAGAGTCATCAAACAGGAATCTTTGCAGGAGGTGAAACAGACGGCTGAGGAGGAGGATACGAATGCCACGTCCTTGTTCAACTTTGAAAAACCTATGGACACGCATCGGAAACATGCTCTGTTGGTGGAGGACGATGAAGCGATACGTCAGTATGTGCAAGGGGAACTGTCTTCAGATTTAGTGGTGCAGACATGTGCCAACGGACAAGAGGCGTGGGATTATATTGTTACCCATCAGGGCAAGGTGGACATCGTCATCAGCGATGTCATGATGCCAGTGATGGATGGTATGACTTTGTGCCAAAAACTGAAGTCCAACTTCAACACCAACCATATCCCTGTGGTGTTGGTGACAGCATTGGGCAGCGATGCCGACCGCATTATTGGAATCTCCAATGGTGCCGATGCATACGTGTCGAAGCCGTTCAACATCGATGTGCTCCGTACCACCATCATGCAGCTGTTGAAGTCACGCCAGCTCTTGCAGGGCAAGTTCCATGGCGACAAGCAGCAGGAAGAGCACATTGACAAGGTGGAGATGGAATCACCTGACGAGAACCTGATGAAACGTGTGATGAAGGTCATCAACGAGAATATGGACAATCCAGAACTGTCTGTCGAACTGGTGGCAGACAAGGTGGGCATCAGTCGTGTGCATTTCTATCGTAAGATGAAGGATCTGACAGGACAGGCGCCACGTGATTTCGTCAAGTACGTCCGTCTGAAGGAGGCTGCACGACTCTTGGCAGACAAGAACTACGACATCACCGGTGTCAGTGTCGCCACAGGCTTCAAGTCCCTTTCTGCCTTCTCCACCAGCTTCAAGGCTCTCTATGGACTCACCCCGTCGGAATGGGTGAAACAGCATGAGGAGTAATCTTCTACAGAATCTATAGTACCTATAGCTCTATAGGGTTGTGTGACAGAAAAGCCGAGCTTCTCACGAAGCCCGGCTTTCTCGACTAATTAACTAACTAACTAATTATTAACCTATTTATGCTTTACTAACTTTTTCTGGTACAAAGTTACGGACTTTTCACAACGTGCGTTTCATCAGATGTTTCAATTGTTTCTTTATATGTCACCACCCCCAAGTTTCAGTAGATGTAACAAAATTGAAAGAAAGTGTAACATTAGTGAACAAAAGTGTGCTTTTATAGCCCTAAAAGGGCGTTTTGGCAACATAAATGGGCTAAAATAGATACAAATGTAGTGCTTTGGGCTTTCAATTTTGATTATTTTTTGTAACTTTGTAACCACTATTTTCAAAAGAAATGAAATCAATGATGAAATTTTTTACTACCATTTTGGCTTTTTTGCTGACAATTGAGCTTTCTGCGCAAAGCCGTCAGACGTTATTTGACGATGGTTGGACCTTCACTCATGATGGGAAAACGATCAGTGTAAACCTCCCGCACGATTGGGATATTTATACCCAACCCAATTCTGGTAAGGGTGCCACTGGTACAGGTGGTGGCTGGTATGAAGCTGGCAAGGGTGAGTACCGGAAACAGTTCAGCACTCCCCAGGCTGGGATTGTGAAGCTACATTTTGAGGGAGTCTATCAGAAGGCAGAAGTCTTCATCAACGGACAGAAGGCTGGACAACATGGTTATGGTTACACACCTTTCACGGTCGATGTAACACCTTATTTAAATAAAGACAAGCAACCCAACGAGGTGCTGGTGAAAGTGAACAATGCAGAGCAACCCAACTGTCGTTGGTACTCTGGTTCTGGCATCTATCGTCATGTGTGGTTGCAGACCATGCCTCTTCTGCACATTGCAGAGAACGGCGTGTTCGTCACTACCCCAGAGGTGGCAGACGGCAAGGCGACGGTGCAGGTGAAAGTGACGTTGGAGAATGCTTCAGATCAGCAGCGAAATGCAACCGTTGTGGTGGGCAGCCGTCAGATGATGGTGACGGTGCCGGCTCATGAGTCCAAGGAGGTCACGACGACTTATACCATTACCAACCCGCAACTGTGGTCACCAGAGCATCCTTACCTTTACACCACCCATGTGGAACTGAAAGAGGGTGGGGCGACCATCGACAGCAAGTCGGTCAAGCATGGTGTTCGTACCTTCACCTACGATGCAGAGAATGGTTTTGTGCTCAATGGAAAGAACGTGCTCATCAATGGCGCCTGCGTGCATCACGACGATGGTGTGCTGGGTGCGATGGCTTTCGATGCCGCAGAGATTCGTAAGGTGCGACTGATGAAGGAGGCGGGATTTAACCTGATCCGTACTTCGCACAATCCTACCACTCGTGCTTTCCTCGATGCCTGCGACTCCTTGGGTATGCTGGTGATTGATGAAGCTTTCGACGGTTGGCGCACTCAGAAGAACCCCTACGATTATTCGACCATGATAGACTCCTGCTATCGTGAAGACATTCATGCGATGGTGGATCGCGACAAGAACCACCCCTGCGTCATCAGTTGGAGTATTGGTAATGAGGTCATCGAGCGCAAGGACATCCGCGTGGTCTATACTGCCCGTCAGTTGAAAGCCGCCATTCTGGAGATTGACAACACCCGTCCTGTCACAGAGGCGCTCTGTGCGTGGGATCGCGACTGGGAAATCTACGACCCGCACTTCGAGGTGCTCGACATTGGTGGCTACAACTATATGATTCATAAGCATGCCTCAGACCACCAGCGCGACCCCAAGCGTGTGATGTGGCAGACGGAGAGCTATCCACGTGATGCTTTTAGAAACTGGGCAGTAGTGAACGACTTCCCCTACGTCATTGGTGACATCGTTTGGACGGGTCTCGACTACTTGGGTGAGTCAGGTATCGGACGTTATTATTATACAGGTGAGCGCGAGGGCGAGTCTTGGATTGAAGGCGGACAACCCGAATGGCATGGAGCCTATTGTGGTGATGTCGATATCACAGGTTGGCGCAAGCCCATCAGCCATTATCGCGAGATGCTCTGGAGCGCATCTTCACCTCTTCTATACATGGCTGTGAAGGAGCCCAATGGCTACATCGGAGAAATCAAACAAACCTCTTGGACTGTATGGCCCACTTGGGAATCCTGGACTTGGAAAGGTTGGGAAGGCAAACCCATCGAGGTGGAGGTCTATACCAAGCAACCAGAGGTGAAACTCTATCTGAACGGCCAGCTTGTGGGTACGAAGCAGGTGAATCGTGCCACAGAGTTCAAGGCAGTCTTCACCCTTCCTTATCAGCCAGGCGAACTGCGTGCTGAAGCAGGTGGTCAATCTGTCACCCTCAGCACAGCTGGCGAACCTGCCCGTCTGCGTCTGACACCAGACAAGCAGGTGATGCAGTCGGGTGGTCAGGACTTGACCTACGTCACCGTCGAGGTGGTTGACAGTAAGGGAAATGTGTGTCCTGAAGCAGCCATTGCTTGTGAGGCGAGTGTCAAGGGAGCAGGTCAGCTCTTAGCCTTTGCCACAGCTGACTTCAAAGATACGGAAGCAACTACCTCGCCACGTGTCACTACGTGGAAAGGACGAGCCCTGCTTGTGGTGCGCAGCAACAAAACGAAGGGTAAGGCACAGCTCAGCATCAAGAGTGCGCTGCCCACTGCCGCACTCACCATTCAGTCTCGCTAATAGGCATTGCACCTTATGAGGGAATTGTTGATTGAGGTGTTTGCCGCCATGAAGGGCAACAGGATGCGCATTGCGCTGACGGGATTTTCCATTGGCTGGGGAATCTTCATCCTGATTGTGCTCGTCAGTTCGGGACGCGGACTCATCAACGGCATGTACTACAACTTCAGGGAATACAATGTCGGCGTGGTGACTGTGACACCTGGACTGACATCGCAGCCCTTCGAGGGACGCAGCCAGGGACGTACCGTCCACCTCTACGAAGAGGATGCTGCAGCCCTGCAACAACTATTTGGCGACACGGTGACGAAGGCCATTCCTGTGGTGAGCCATGCTGTGCAGGCCTGCTGTGGCGAGGAATATGTCAACACGGTGGTCGATGGCTATGCGTCGGGCTATGCCATAGCTCCTAACATCCGCATCGTGGCGGGGCGCGACATCAACGACCTCGACATGGTGCAGCAACGCAAGGTGTGTGTGATACCCAAGGTGTTGAAAAATATGTTCTTCAGAAACGACACAACGGTGGCGGTGGGACAGAAACTCTTGCTCAATGGTATCAGTTTCCAGATTATCGGTGTCTATGAGCCTGTGTTGGCCACCAACAGCACGCGCGCCATCGTCGCCCCGCTGAGCACGGTCAAGAGGATATGGCGCCCCGATGGAGAACTGAGCCGCCTGTTCCTGCAGACTGCCCTCCTGACCACTACCGACCTGAACCGACAGTTCAACGCACATGTGATTGGTCACCTGGCCGCCCGGAAGGATTTCGCGCCGACCGACAAGAAAGCTATCAAGATTGACAATCGCTACGAACGCCCAGTGCTGATCAGTAACATCATGGACGTACTCATCATCTTTGTTGCCATAGTGGGTTTGGCTACGCTCATGTCGGGCATGGTCGGCGTGTCGAACATCATGCTGATTTCCGTCAAGGAGCGGACACGTGAGATGGGCATCCGAAGGGCTGTAGGTGCGAAGACACGCCATATCGTCGCACTGGTGCTGGCCGAGTCGGTGGTGATTTCGGTCATCTTCGGTTATGTGGGCATGATGGTTGGCGTGGGACTGATGGAATTGATGGCATGGATATCGGAAAAGACAGGCAATATCGATACGTTTTCCGACCCCACCATCGAAGTGTCCCATGCTGTTGAGATAACACTCATCATGGTGGTGGTGGGACTGATAGCCGGCTATGTGCCAGCCAAACAAGCGGCAGGCATCAGGCTGACCGTGGCGATGGAGCCAGGCGGGAGCCAGACGAGGCGCAGGCTGATGACGGCTTTCGGCGTGTTCTGGGGCATTCTGTTGCTGACATTGCTTGTGGGTACTGGCACGGGACTTGACAACGGCATCGTCAGCAAGGTGAAGAGTCTGTCCCCCAACGAAGCGTTTTTATGGCCACAGGAAACCTCCATGCCCTATCGGGGATTCGGACGAGGGCGCAAGTGGTTGCTGAACTCACATGACAAGGAACTGATTCGGGGACGCTTCGGACAGATGGTGAAGGCGTATAGCCCCGTCAACTATGCTGGTTACCAGAATGTTGTCATAAATGACCAGAGCCATCCATTCCTGGTGTCGGGGGTTGATCCTCAGTTTGTCAGCCTGATTCCGCAAAGGGTCACGACAGGTCGCTTCATCAACGACATCGACATGCTCGAGCACCGCAAGGTGTGCGTCATCGGTGAACATGTGGCCGAAGTGCTGTTTAACAGCCCCGAAGAGGCCATAGGTAGCAACATCAGCGTCAACGGCATGGCGCTGACGGTGGTGGGCGTCACCCATTGCACCAATCGCCATATACTGATCGGCATTGACCTCTCAGAAAGCGTGCTCATGCCCCTGCCCACAGAGCAAACTGCCTACGGTCGTGGCGACGAGATTGATTTTTGCTCTGTCACGATGGATGATGCCTTTCCCATGGAACAGCAGAAGGGGCAGATTGTGGCCTTGATCAAGGAAAACCATTTCATACACCCCGACGACGAACTTGCCATCACGGCTCCGACAGTGGGCGAGGAGAGTGTCATGTACAACAACGCAATCACAGGTGTGAATATCTTGATATGGATTGTTGGACTGGGCACGCTCATGGCAGGACTCATTGGCATCACCAACATCATGCTCGTCAGCGTTAGGGAGCGGACACGGGAGATTGGTATCCGCCGTGCTGTTGGAGCCACACCACGCCACATCATCAAGGAAATCATGCTGGAAAGTCTGGTGTTGACGTTGGGGGCTGGACTGCTCGGACTGTGTGTGGGCGTGTGGTTGTTGCATGGTGTGGACAATATGTTGCCTCAGGGTGACGATACCGTCATCTCACGACTCCACATGCCTTTCTGGAAAGCCATCATATCGCTGCTCATCCTTGTGGCAGGCGGTCTGCTGGCAGGTTGGATACCTGCCCGACGGGCAATTGCCATCAAGCCCATTGAAGCACTGAGGGAAGAGTGAGGAGAGTTGAAAATTAAAAATTGAAAATTGAAAGTTGAAAGTTGGGAATATAGAGATATAAATAAGATATGAAGAAAACATTTAGAATAATCGGTTTATGCCTTTTGGCACTGTTCGTGGGCTACACGCTCTACTTTCTCTGGCAGCAGTCGCAGCCTGTGCCCACGGTCTATGAACTTGTTAGTCCTCAGCAACGTACCCTTGTGAAACGGACTACCGTCGCCGGCAGTATGGAGGCTCGTCGTCAACTGGCTGTAAAGTCTCAAGCTACAGGTGTCATCAGCCGTCTGCTGGTGGAGCCTGGCGACAAGGTGAAAGCTGGCGACTTGATTGCTACTGTGAAGATTATCCCCGACATGGCACTGCTCAACGAGGCACAGAGCCGGGTTGAGGCGGCACGCATCCATTTGGCAGAAGTGCAGCGTGAGTATAATCGTGTGCATTCGCTTTATGAAGATGGCGTGATGAGCCGTGCGGATGAGGAGGCGAAGAGCAGCCAGCTGGCATCGGCTCGTGAGAGCGTCACTGCCGCAGAGTCACAAGTGCAGGTCATCACCCGCGGACAGTCAGCACGTTCGGGTGGCATCAGCGTTACCGACCTTCGTTCCACCATGACGGGTGTGGTGCTCAGCGTCCCAGTCAAGGAAGGGGCTTCTGTTTCAGGCACCAGCGCCTTCACCGAAGGTACGACGGTGGCCAAGATTGCCGACATGAGCGATGTCATCTTCCGTGGTTTCATCGACGAGACAGAGGTGGCCAAGCTCAAGGTGGGCATGGACATGGAACTGCACCTCGGTTCCATGCAGGAAGTGACCATTCCTGCCAAACTCGACTACATAGCACCCGAAGGCGAGATGCAGAATGGTGCGAAGATGTTTGAGGTGAAAGCCACTGCCAGTATTCCTGCCGACGTGACCATCCGCTCAGGCTACAGTGCCAATGCAAGCATCGTGTTAGGTACAGCTCCCAACGTGCTGTCGTGCGACGAAACGGCCATCTCGTTCGAGGAAGGTAAGCCTTATGTCTATGTACTTACATCCGACCCCAGCGACACGGATCACCAGCAGTTTGAACGCCGTGCCGTCACCATTGGCTTGTCCGACGGTCTTGTCATTGAACTGAAAAGCGGTGTGAAGGCTGGAGAATTACTCAGGGGGAATCAGAAGAATTGAAAAATTGAAGGATTGAAGGATTGAAGAATTGAGTATGAAGAAGTTCCTATTATTCATCATCGCCAGCTGTCAACTCTCAACTGCCAACTGTCAACTCACTCGTCAGTGGACGCTTGATGAGTGCATGGACTATGCCATAGCGCATAATGTGGAGATTAGACACCTGCAGCATGAGCAACAGCGGCGCCAGATCAATGTCCAGTCCAGCAAGGATGCCCGCTTGCCACGGTTCAACGGCGAGGTGGGCGGCTATTTCCGAACACTCCATTCTGGCGACGGCGACCGGTTTGATGCCAATGCATCGCTCCTGGACATGGGGCTGATGGGTGCGGTTCCCCTCTATACAGGCAGCCGCCTGTCGAGTCAGATAAAGGCCAACAAATATTCGCTCATGGCAGCTTCTGAGGACGTGCGATCAGCAGGGAAGGACATCAAGATACAGGTGGCAGCCGCCTACCTGCAATTACTCTATTATAAAGGTGAGGTTTTGATTGCACAGCAACGGCAGGAAGTCTCGCAGTTGCTGTTGCAGCAGGCCAATTCATTGTTCGACAAAGGCCAACGACCTAAGAGCGATGTCGTGGAGGCTCAGGCCATGGTGAGTCGCGATGAGGCATTATTGACAGCGGCAGAAGGTGAGGTGGCAATGGCGAAGCTTGACCTGCAGCTGTTGCTGAACCTGCCCGATTCGGTGGACTTCGACATCTGTGAGCTTGCCGACTCCCTTTCTCACCTCTCACCTCCCACCTCTCACCTCTCAACCCTCACCTCTCAACTCTCAACTCTCAACCACCAACTCTCCACCTCCACCTTCCACCCTGCCGTACAGTCGGCCAACTATAGCATTCTGCAGGCTGAGCAGGGAGTGAAGATGGCACGTAGCGGTTACTTCCCGACACTTTCCTTGGTAGGAGAACTCGGCACTTCTTGGACGAATCTTGACGGCAAGATATCGCATAGCGGACAGATTCCCCTGACCTCGTTGGGAATAGCTAAAAACCTTAGTTACAAATTCAACTACGAACCGGAATGGAAGCGAAAGAATTTCTTGTATAGTTTTGTAGGGCTAAGACTCTCCATACCCGTCTTCAATGCTTTTGAGACGAGGGCACGTATCCGCACCGCCAAGGTGAACCTGGAAGATGCCAAGCTGGCATACGACGATGCACAGCAGCAGGTACGGAAAGAAATCCGCCAGGCTTGGCAGAGTGCGGTCACTGCACAGAAACGCTATGAGGCAGAGGCCAAGTCTGAAGAGGCCAACGCATTGTCCTACCGTTATGCACTGAAACGCTATGATGCTGGCATGGCCACCCTCTTCGACCTCAGTCAGAGCCACCAGCAGTGGTTCGCTGCTTCAGAGAACACCCTGCGCCAGAAGTACGAATACATCATCAGGAAGAAGATATTGGAAATACTTACAGAACAATAAGAACAATCATAACAACATTACTAATCATATTTTAATCAAATAAAAACAATCACGACCCCGTTACTGAGGTCGTGATTGTCATTCTTGCCGCATGGAACCTTCGCCCAGCGCGTGGGCTGGTTGTTGGTTTGTTAGTTTTGCTTCTTCTTGTTCACATGAATCGGTGTACTGTTCGGGAAGGCGATGCTATAAGCTTTATCGAGGGCTTTGAGGTTCACTTTGCGCATACCAATGCCTAAGCAGACCGACACGATGGCTCGGAGCAGTTCACGATGCATACGAGGATGGAGCGATGGAGGGGGCAGCGCATCGTAACCACAGACGGATTCTTCATCGATGATTGTGCGTTGGCAGACCTCCCAGATGAAGTCGTCGTTGGCTTGGGTGCCGAACCACGACTTCAGGATGTGGCGGATGCAGAAGCGCTTGTACTGACCTGCCAGAAGGCGCCTCGTGCGCTCCAGCTGTAGCCAGAGCTGCAC
>Ga0256407_10001729_pt1 | contig 44478 bp, 23 predicted proteins | sample RumenRJG_04DNA_FD_193489 | JGI IMG/M metagenome (GOLD analysis project Ga0256407, IMG submission 193489) | Bovine rumen microbial communities from Lethbridge, Alberta, Canada - RJG_04 | ecosystem: Host-associated > Mammals > Digestive system > Stomach > Rumen | place: Canada: Alberta...
TTATTTTTTATTTTTTTAATTATTTTTTATTAATTTCAATTTTTTGCTCTTTTATTCTTTTTTTCTAACTATTAAAAAAAAAGAAAGTAGTATAAATTAAAAAAATTATATTTTACAAACATTTTAAAATAAAATAATAATAAAACTAAAATCAACTATAATTATCTCTAATAAAAAAATTATAAAATTCAAATCAAATATTCATTTATTAAATCAATCTTTCAAATAATTTATATAATTAAATCGTTAATTTCATCTCAGAAAATATTTAAATAAAAATTATAATAAAATTATAAATAAATGCAATTTGAGGGGAAAGGATTCAAAAGAGTAATCCAATCTTCCACTCCATATAACAATCAAACTCGTCAACAAATGTCTCAATCAGCATCAATTCGTCAATCCCGTTCCCCCATATCAAAACAAATAAATGAAAAAAAATCACCCATTTTCCAAAAAAGTAGTTTAGAATCAGGATATGGAGAAATGTTATATGTAGAACCAAGTGAAATAAATTTTAATAGAATTGGAATGATGTCACCATTAGCATCAAATAACAATCAAAGTAGAGGAAGATCACCAACAATAAACTTAACACAGAGCATATTTTCAGTTATAAGGAATGATTTAGAAAAAAATGATATCTCTTATCCAAATAGAGAATCAATTCAAATGGAATTTGAAAAAATGGAGAAAAATAAAAAAAGAATATCCAGAAGTCCAAAAACAATAAACATAGGTGAATCACCACAAGAGGTAGAATACAATATTAGAACATTAAATGCAGGTAAAAGAAGTCCAATAATAAGTAAAGAAACAATACAATCAAATTATAATATTCAACAACCTCAATATCAATCATATCAATCATACATTAATATGCCAACAAATGAACCTGGAAATATTTTTTTAGATCAACCTATGGTACAAACTAATTATATGCAACCTGGTGAACAACAACCAATTTATATGAATAATACATTGGAAAATAAAGGAAATGGTGAATTTGTTAATCCTAATACTAGGGAAATACAATATAATATGAATCCTAGAGATTTAAGAGAAACTAATTTTAATGGATTTATTGATAAAATGTCACCTAATAAAAATGTAGATGATGAAAATGATAGTAATTCTGAAAAAAATGAAAATCCTACTAATCAAATAAAAGATTTAAAAATGCAAATGGAACAATCTCAAAATATAGTTAAACCTGATATTGATGGAATGAATGAAGGCAATGTAGAACGAAATATACAAAATGAAATGGAAAAAATTGTAGAATATAATATTCCAAGAAAAAATCAAGAAGTTCATATGACTGAAGCTGAAATTAAAAAAATAATAAAACAAATGACAAAAAGTTATGATTCAAAAATAGGAATTGAAGGACGTTTAATAAGCACATCACAGGAAGTAATTCCAAGTTCAAATAATGATATTTTTATAGATAGATTTAAAGTGTTAAAAAAAATGAATAAATTATCTTCAATACTCTTATCTAAAAATAAAACATTAGAATATGATACAGGTTCATTTGATAGAAGTTTTGATGAACAAAAAAGATCTTTTAATACTCAAACATTGAAATCAACAAACATAAAAAATAAAATAGTTCCAAATCGTTCACCTCAAAATAAATTTTTATATTTATCTCTTGCAATGTTAGCATCAAAAGGCCCATCTACAGAAGATAGAATAATATTAAGAAAAATGCGTTTTGATAAAGGAGGAGTTGTTGATTTAGCACAAGAAATAAATCATAAAAAAAATCCATTTAAAATTAAAAAATTAACAAAAACAAAAGGAAAATTTAGTAATACTATAAATCCAAAATATAGAGAAAAAGCTGCACAAGTTGTTCAAAGTTGGTGGAGAGGTTTAAAAGAAAGATATCAAAAAATATTACAACAAATTATTAAAATTCAAAGTGTTTGGAGAGGGAAATGGTTGAGAAAATATGTTTATGATATTATTTATATTTCATTTTTATATAAGAGATTTTATGAAATTTTAGAAAAAGTTCTTATTAATCATATTAAACCTTATGTTTGGCAAAAATTATTTGGGGGAAAAAAATGGGCAAAGGAAGCTTTGGCTAATTTACTTATTGAAAAAGATAGAAGATTTTCTTTATTAAGATCTAGATTTGTTATTGAAAGATGGAAAGATAATAATAATTTCATGAATAAAAAAATATTTAAAGGTAGAAAAATGGTTAATATAAGATATAATGATCATAAAAGAAAAATGTTATTAAGGAGAAATTTAAAAGAATGGAGTTTAAAAACTAATTTATTAAAATATATTTTACGTTCAAATAATCAAGAAAGTCAAAAAATGAAATTTTATGCTACTTTGGATATTTTAAATGGAATGAATAAATTATCAAAGAAAACAGCTTTAAAATCAAGTATGAAACAATTAAAAAAATTCTTATTGGAAATTATAAAAAAGAGAAAATTAAAAAAAATATTTAAAAAAACAATAAAATTTAAAAATTATTTATTAAAACAAGCACTTTATAAATGGAGATATAAATTAAATTATTATCAAATGAAAGATTTAAGACATGGGATTTTCGGTAATATGTATGGAAGAGTGGATTCTCGTTTAAATAAAATTAAATTAAAGAAATATTTACATAAATGGATAAAAATTCTTCCAAAAAAAGGGAGATTACCAGATATTTTTAAAGCAGCAGAATTATTAGAAAAATTCTGCCAAAGATCTTGTTATCAAGATCCATTAAATGCAATTAAAGAGCAAATTAAATTTAGTGAATTAAATAAAGTTATTTATAAAATGATTAAAATAAGAGAAAAATATCTAAATAGAATTTTAAGGAATAATTTCCAAAAATGGAAAAATCAAAATATTAAAGTTGGAGCTAGGAATAAATATGATAAATTATATAAAGCTTTATTATTAGTTATTCATAATAAATTAAAAAATAGAATTTTACAAAAAAGATTTAATCAATGGAGACAAAGACCAAAAATTGATATTAATAGTATTTTTGATAAGAATAAATTACTTGTTAATTTACTTGAAAAATTTATTAGGAAAATAATTAAATATGATAAAGAAATATTTATGAAAAATTTAAAGAAAACAAAAGGAGAAAGAGCATTTAGAAAAGTAGGGGGAAAAATATTATCAAAATACTTTATTAAAGATAAAAATAAACTAAGATATTATTTTTATAAATGGAAAAGTAAAGCAAGAGATCTAATAATAAGTGATTTAAAAGCAAAAGTGATTAAATTTTTATATTTATCAAATTATGAAAAAAATAAAAGAAATCTTTTATATGAATTCCTTTCAAGATGGAAATTATTTTCATCATCAGGAAAACATTATGATAACATTGAAAAATTAAGAAAAGTAAGAGAAGGATATGATAAATTATATAAATTATATATTAATAGAGCATTTGAAATTTTAACTAGACTTTATAGAAAAATGAATAAAGATTTTAGAGGAAGATATATTATATCATTATCAAAAAGATTAATAAAACCAAGAATGACTTTAAGAGATGCTTTTAATATATGGAAAAAAATAATTGATATTGAAAATTCAAAAAATAATATTAATATTTTAAAAGGGAGAATTATTAAAGGAAATGCTGGTAGAATTAAAGAAAGAAATAGAAGAGAATTATTAATTAAAGCTTTTTATAAATGGAAAGCTGAATGTAAGAAACCTGAAGAATATTATCCTAAAATTATAAAAGGACTTGATATTATTTCTTATATTATTAAAAATAAATTATGCAAAAAACCTTTTAATAATATTAAAAAAAGCAGAAATTATAAAAAAAAATTAATTAATCTATTAAAGAAAAAGAGACATTCACAAAAGAATTTTAATAAAGAAGTATTAAAAAATAAATTAAATAAATGGAAAGATCAAATTAAAAAAGATAATATAAAAGAATTAAAATCAAATTTTATTTTAAAAACTAAAAAAGGAATTTTAAAAAATCAAAAAGATAAAATATTAATGAAATATCTTATAAGATGGAAATTATATAGGAGAAAAGGATTAGATTATAATTTTACTAAAGGTTTAAATTTGATAGAAAATTGTATAAAAAATCCTTTTAGAAAATTAATTATACAATTATTTAAAAATAAGATAAATAAATTTTCAAAATATAAAGGACTAGAATCTGTAGTTAAAACTGGTACTTCTTATAAAAAATATATTCTTCATAAAACATTATTACAATGGTGGAAAAAATCTTTTTTGACAGATACAAATAAAGAAAAAAAGAGAAACTATAAATTAAGTAGATTAATAAGATATAAATCATTAAAATCACTGTATAAATATTTTAATATATGGGAATTACAATTAAAAAAAAGCCAATTAAAAGATAAAGATATTGAAAATGCTAAAAAAATTATTTGCCACACTTTAATAAATAATGATAGATTGAATTTAAACTATGCATTTAATTTATGGAAAAAAAAAATTAACAAAATAAGAGAAGAATATCTTAAATCACTTTTAATAAAACAAATTAAACAATCACAAACTTTAAAAGAAAATGCTACTCTAAAATCAAAATTACATGAAGTATTATTAAAATGGAGAAGTAAAATTTACCCTGCAAATTATTATGATATAATGAAAAGAATAAAAAGAGGATTAAGAATATTTAAAAGAGGTTTAAAAAAAAGATATGAAAAAAAAATATATAAAGGAATAAAAGAGAAAGCAATATTTAAAATATTATTAGATTTAATAAAAATTAAACCAAGAATTATATTTAACATTAAGAAAAAAGCTTTTAATATTTGGTTAAATAAAATTGATGATACAAATAAAATGAAAAATAAAATTAAAAAATTATTTAATGATTATATTTTAACAAGAAAAATAAATGATGCTATTTATAAAGAAAAAATAAACTTAATTATTGAATTGATCAAACAATATAATAATATAAAAAAAGAAAAAGCTCTTAAAATTATTAAATTTATTGTAGGAGCTCTTCATGGGAAAAGATCAATAAATATAATGAAAATTAGTTTATTTTTAAATAAAAGATTAAAAATAAAACATATGAATTTAATGAAAAAAGCACATGAAATGCTTATCAAATATAATAGAAATGTAAGAAAAATAAAACATAATGAAAAAGCTTGTATAATTCAACGTTTTCTTAAAGCAAGATTAAGAAAACCTGAAGAAAAAAGACAAAGAATATTAAAAGGAGTTAATTTAATTGATAAGATAAATAAAAAACATATTATGAAAAATATATGGTTAAATGGAAAAGAAAAACATATGAAAAAAATACTTTTAAAACATTTTAATCAACAAGATATAATTAATAATAAAGTATTAAGAAATGGATTAAATAAATGGAAAAATATTATTCCATTATTAAAACAACTTGACTCTGCTACAATGATTGAAAATAATTATAGAATATTAAAATCAAAACAAAAAATAAAAGGATTAAAAAAAAGAATATTAATACTTAAAAAACAATTTCATAGATATAATGATGATAGAAATAAAAAATTAAAATTCTATTTATATAAATGGATAAGAAAAAATGCATTAATTAGAAGTGTTGAAAAAATTACTAAAATACAAGATTTTCTTAAAAATAAATTAAACAATTCTCACAAAAAACAATATAAAGATAAATTAAAGAAAATATTTAGAAAAAAATTAATAAAAGACTTAAATTATTTGATGAAAAAATCATCAAGAATTATAGGTGATAAAAGAGAAGCATTATATAAAATATTAGATGATATATTTTATAAAAGACCATATAATAAATTAATGAATGGATTAAAATGGATTGCAAGAATTAAATCATTAAAAAAAATTCAATTGAAAACAAAAAATGCATTAATTCAACATTTTTTTCCTAAAATTTTAAAAAAATGGTATAATAATACTTATCATGTTTCTGATAAAAATAGTAAAATCATTCAAAAATGGTTAAAAAAAAAAAATAATATTAAAAAACAAAATGATAATCAAAGAATTAAATTTTTACTTTTTACAATAATAAATAGATTAATTCTTAATAATAAATTAAAAATAAAAATACCTTTTAATGTATGGAGTAAAAGAGTTAATTTTTTAAAATGTACTGATTCAGCAAAGAAAATTCAGAATGCTGTTAGAAATTATTTAGGTAAAATTGAGGGAGATAAAATAAAATCAATAAAAGATTTAAAAAATTTATTCAGAAAAAAAATAATATATCAAATATCAGATATTTTAATTGAAACAAATAGATATTTAAATCCAATTAAAGAAGCAATAAATATTATTGAAAGTCAAATGGAAAAAAGATATACTATTAATAATATAATGAATTCAACAAATATTTTATTAAAAGTTAAATATTTACAAAAGATAATGAATAAAAGATTATATACTGATTCAATTTCAGTCTTACAAAGATATTTCAATAAATGGAAACAATATAATTCATATATTCAAAAATGTGCAAATAAAATTCAAAATAATTTAAGGAGATATTTATCTAGAAAAAAAAGATATCAAATTCAAACTATTAATCATTTATTAAAAAAATTCTTTAATAAAAAAGATAAGAGTCAAAATAAAAGATTAGTTATGATTTTAACTAAATGGAATACCAAATCAAAATTAATTGATTGTAATAAAAATGCAAATAAAATTAAAGTCTTTCTAAAAAAGAATCTTATGAATAAACTTAATAAGAAATTTAAAAATTATTTTAGTAAAAATGCAAAGAAATTAGTTAATCATAGAATTAATCAATTAATTAAATTTAATATGTTGAAAACAATTTTAAAATCAATTCTTGGAAAATCACTTTTTAAAAATTTAAAAATTAACTATTTAGGAAAAATTATATTCAATATTATATTCAAAAGATTTAATAATTTAGATAATAAAACTAAAAAAATATATTTATCAAAATATATAAATCAATGGAAAAATCAAAAAAATAAGATTTATAATTATAATTATAGAATGATAAGAAAAATTCAAAATTATTATAGGAAAATTTTAGCTGAAAGAGAGTTAAAAAGATTAAAAGGAATAACAGAAAGGTTAAATAGGAATTTCTTAAGAAGAGAAAATAAAATTCAAAATCAAAAAAGAATAGCAATTAAAAAATGGAAATATAATGCAAAAATAATTAATTATAATAATTCATCAAAAATAATTCAAGATTTTATAAATGAAATAAAAAGAAAAATTCAAAATAAAAATGAAATGATTAAGAATTTAAAAATTGAAAAAGGATTAAATAAATTATTTAATATTCCATTTAATTCAAAATATATTCTTAATAAAATACAATCTGAAAGAAATAAAAAAATATTTGGAAAATTTAATGATATTCTCATTAATAAAAGAAAAGATATAATAAAAGATATATATAAAAGAATTAAAGATAATGTCAAAGATAATTTATTAAATAAAATATTAATAATATCAAATAATTTAAGAAATAGGATACTAACAAAAATTATTTCTACTTGGAAAAATATTACAGATAAAAAACCAAGAAAACAAGCAGCAGAAAGGATTCAAAAAAATTATAAAAATTATATAAATAAAAGAAAAAAAAATAAAAGAGAAGAAAGAATGAAAAATATTTTAAAAAGATTGATTAGTTATAAAAATAATATTAAGAATATTTATTTAAAAAAATGGAAAAAAAATATTGAACAATTGAAAATAAAAATAGCTTCACAAAGAATTCATAAATTTATAACTCAAAGATATAAAATTGGAAAAGCAAGAAATAATTGGCAAATATTATCACAATTATTTGTTGTTAATAATAGAAATTCTAACATAATTAATCTAGTTAATAAAATAAAACAATTAATTGGTATAAAAAAAATAATAAAATCAATTATTAAAAATAATCGAAAAAGAGTTATCAATTCACTTATAAATAACAATAAAAATAAAAAAATTGAAAAAATAATGAAACTAATTATAAGAAAATATCATAGTGATAATAATGATTTCAAATTATTACTTATATTAAGAAATTGGAATAAAAAACATAAAAAAATAAAAAAAAGAGATGAAATATTTAATAAAGCATTAAATAATATAAATAAAATAGATAAAATAATTGCAATTGATACATATAATAAAGTCTCATTAATAAAAAGATTATTTGATTTTATTCAGAAAGTAAGTTTGTTAGATTCTTTTAATAAATTAAAAAAAAACAATGAATCGAAAAAAACATTTGAAAAATTATCATCAATAATGATAAAATGTAAAGCTAATATCATATCACAAAATAAAGAACAATTAATAAGAAAAATATATAAATTATATTCATATCGAACAATAAATAAAATGATTCAAACAATTGAAAAAAATAAAAAAAGTCAATATTTTAAAAAATTAATAATAAATCTAATTAAGAATTTAGCAAAACAAACAGAATTTAAAACAAAAGGATATCATTCATCATCAAATCAAACTCCATTAATTAAATTATCTTTTAAATCAAATATAATAAATAAGAAACCAAAAATAATAAATGATAAATTATTAACATTAAAAAAAATATTACCATTATTTATTAAATACCTTCAAAACAAAATAAATCAAAGAAATTCAGAATCATTTAAAAGATTAAAAAAATACAGCTCATATTCTTCTTTTTTTAAATTATACAACAACACTATAATTAAGATAATAAAAAATCTAGAAAATGAATTCATAAATAAATTAAAAAAAAATTCAGAAGATTATTTAACAAAAAAAGTAATATCATTAAATCTTTTTAATATATTCAAAAAGTATTTGATTAAGAAAATAACAATGACATTAATTGAAATAAATAGAATATATAAAATAATATATTTAATGAAAATGATAAGAATGCATAAAAAAATATCAAAATTACGTTTTATAAGGAAATTAATAAGAAAATGGAGTTTTTATTCTTTTGTTCACAAAATGGCTCGAAGGAAAATGGAAAAAATGTATAAGAATTTACATGTTTCATATTTACAAATGGTAGATGAAGTTTTTGGTGAAGAAGATGAAATTAATCCTTCTCTTATAAAGGAATTTGAAAGATTTGGAAATAATTTAGGTATGTTTAATAATGAACAACCTGGAGTTTTAGATAATAAAGGTTTTTATACAAGTGTTCAAAAAAAATATATTTTTGAAAATTTTATTAATAATGATTCTAATTTGGATAATACTTCTTTTAATTTTTCTAATTTGAATAAATCTCATTTAAATAATAAAGAAGATGAAAATCAACAAGATTCATATTCCAAAGAAGAAGGAAGTCTTTAGGACAATATTAATTTGTTTACTAAATTTAAAAGTCATTGAGTATTTTTAAATATGGTTAATTTATTTAATTTTTTTATATTTTTTTATAATTAATAAATTTAGTCTGAGTTTTTAATTTTTTATTAACTTTTTTGATAAATTTAAAGGACAAATTCAAACAATGTGAAAAGATGGTATTTATGGTTCATTAAATAAATATAATTTAGATAAAAAAGAAACAATAATTTACAATAATAATTTAATCAAATAAATTAATAATCTAAAACAAAATAAAAAAAAGCAAAACATTTTTAAAATCAATTGAAAAATCATTACTAAAGAAAATGAAAATAATTCATTTCAAGAAAAACAATTGATATGAATCAAAATGAATCAATAAAAAATGAAAAAACTTCAAATATTAATTTAAATAGTTCTTAAATTATGATTCAAAATCCTTATTTTCAACAATTTAATTATCTATTATACCAAATGAATAATTATCAACAACCATATATAATTAATCCTTATTGTCTTCCATATCAAAATAAATCCCAATAAAAAATAATCAAAATTATATAAAAATAATATTCCAATAAATAACTATATTATTAGTTTTAATAATCAAAATCAAATTCAAAATTATATATTTCAAATATATAAAATAAAAATATAACATTAAATAATTCAAAAAGAAATGTTATAACAAAATTTTGACCAATAAGTACAATTCAAGATAAAATAAATTTATCATAAGTAAAATTCAATTCATCATATTCAAATTCTAAAATAACAAATATTGAATATAAACAATATACTTTAAAAGATTATAAATGATTAGAAAAAGTTATTGTTGTATAAGGAAATTAGATCCTAATAAAGGGGCTAAAGATTGGGAATAAAAGAAAAAAATTGAAAAAAATGGAAAAATATTTTAAAAAAATTTTATCAATTAAAAAATAATAAATAAATCCAAAGATAAATTTGATTATGTAATAAAAGAAGAAAAAAAGAAAAAAATAGAAAATTATATTTGGAAAAGACTTATGAATATGGAAATTTAATAAGACCTAAAATTGCAAATATTTTTGTAAATAATAATAATAATGATAATAGTACAATTAATAATTTATTTGCTAATAATAATAATAAATTTGAATTTGATTATTCAAATAAAAAATTATTTTAAAATTAATATTATTAAAAATAAATATAGTAATAAAATGATAATAATAATGGTCTTGACAAACCTATTTTTTCTTTTAGAAATTTAATAATATGCTAATGGTGATGCATAAAAAATATGATATTAATAATTATCAAAATAAATTTAAAGATTATGAAATAAAAAACAATTATAGAAGATATGAATAATAAAAAAAATAACTATGTTATTTTAAATTATAAAATTTTATTAGAAAACCATAACAAATGATTTTTATAATAATAATAAAAATGAAGATATAGTAAATATAAACTTTAAAAATAAATTATGAAAATAAAAAAAATCTGAAATTAGCTTTGATAGTGTTTGAAAAATTACTAGAACAATTCAACAATATTTCAAAAATTTAAATTTAATTAATTAATTATTTTTTCAAAAAATAATAATAATTAAAATATTATATTAATATTGTAATAAAAATATATTATATAAATAATAATCTATATAAATTTTAAAAATCATTATATTTTCATTAAATAATGATATAATTAAATTAATCTTCATCATTTTTCATATCTTCTTGAACAAAGAAATTAAAAATAATATCTCTAGGAATAATTTCTAGCATTTTCCTTATAGTATTAATTTGATTATTTTGTTTGACTAAAAAAGGAACAACAATAATTGTTAAAAAACCTAAAATCAAAAAGATTACAAAAATAGTAGAAGCAATAATATAAGAATTAATATTATCAAAAACATTATTGACTTCATTACATATAGATTCTGAAATATCATTCATTAAGGGGAAATAAATTTCATTAATTAAAAAAAAAACATCATTCATTCTTCTTTCATTAAGAATTTTAATTGGATTATTATTAAAATAATCTTTTAAAGCTTCTTCATCTTTAGGTAAAAAAATTTCATAATCTTCAGTTCCATAATCATATTCACTATAAATGTAATTTTTAATTTTAGCATTTTCAAATATTTTATTTAATTCTTTAATATAATAAATGAATGTATCAACAAAATAAATTGATAATGGTTCAAAACCTTTTAATAAAATTCCATCTGCAAAAGTATTACAATTTTTTCCATTTTCTACATCCATTATTCTAAAATAATTACATATACTATGATATCTTGCTTGATCTAATTGTTTTTTTGAATTATTTGGTAAACCATATTGTTTTACTAATTTATGTATTTTATTTAAATAATTTGAATTTTGAGTATAACCTGAATGAATAAATTGTAAAAGAATGTTATATCTTTCTTTTAAATAAGGATCTTCATCAAAATAATATTCATATATAATATACATTTTTATATATGAATATCTTTTAAAAAAAAATATTTCATATTGAAGAATTGTATAATGAATTAATAAGTAATTATATATATTAAAATAAATTGAATCTAAGTAAATTGTAATTAATACTAATAATATTATTATTAATATACATATTATTATATATAATAATTGCTCCTTTTTTATTATTATTTTTATTTTATTTTTGTTTATTTTAGATTTTTTATTTTTTAATTCGTCTTCTTTTTTAATTTCAAAAAAATTTATATTTTCACTTAATAATGTAGTACTTTCGTTATCATTTATGTTATTTACTTCAGATGTATCAAAATTTATATTTGGAATTTTTAATAAATTAGAAGGTTCATTTAAATTATCTTGACTTAACATTCTAAAATTTTGGCATTTTTTACTACAAATAATAATTTGTTCATTTGACATTTTAAAAAAAAATTTCATTTTAATTTCTTTTTCTTGTAATATAAATTTAAAACTATAAATTTCAAAAAAGCAAATAAGACTTTCAATAAGTGAAATAACAATAATATAAATAATATTCATAAATTTTAAATCATTTTTATTCATATTAAAATCATCTCTATAAATTTTTGAATAATTTCTTGTACCATCACTAAAACCACTATCACAATTATAAAACAGAAAATTATAATTAACATTAGAAAAAATTCTTTGTTCCCAAGGTAAATAAATAATTTGATAAACATTAACTAAAAATTCATTTATTAAATAAGGAAGTTTAGTATTTGAAAAATAAGGCTCATTATCTGAAGTCATTGAGTAAAGTTTAATTGAATATGAATCAATTAATTTTTGATTTTTTGGTTTTAATTTAATATCTATTTTTCTTAAAACTTGAAATTTTTCAAAACTATTTGAAAATGATTGGTTTAATTGATTCATTAAATGTTCAGAATAAATATATTTATCAATTCCATATATATTATATTTTTCATTTGTAATAAAAAATAATTCAGTTGATGTAAAAAATATTTTATAAGCATCAATTGATAAATTTGAAAATTCTATTAAAGTTGCAGTAATTAATTTTAAATTTTTATATCCATTATATATTTTTTGAAAATAGATTAATAATGAAAAAAGTAATGTTATAAATGAAGCAATTGTAAAAACTAAATGTATTAAAACTGATTTATTAATTTTTTTTGGTTTTATTTTTTCATTTATTATATCATGAATATGTAAACTTTCTGAATAATCTTTTTTATTTTTTTGAATTATTTGTTTTAATTCTTTTAAATTTAATATTCTTGTTTTTCTTTTTTTTGGTTCATTGAAATTTGAAAAAATAGAATTGCGTTGTTTTTCATAATAAAATATTTCATCTACTTTACAAATAAATTGAGGAGATTTAATATTAACACAAACTTTTTTATCAAAATCATACTGTAAAAATGTAATTTTCTTATTTTTAATTTTATAAATTTTATCATTTTCATCATCAATTTTATCACTAATATTATTATTGACATTATTATTATTTATATTTTTATCATATGATTTTTTCCCACTAGATTTTTGAATTGAAATTATTTGAGAATTTTCACTTATAATTTCACTCGAACCAGAATTATCTGACTCATTTTCACTTAAATTATCAGAGTCTTCAAAATTTGAACTAATATATGAGTCACTACTATTTAAATTAGTAACATTAAGGTCATTTTTATTCTTTTTATTCATATATTTTTCATAAAAATAATTTTTAATATTATTATTATCTAAAAATGAAGTTTCTTTAGAAAAATAGTCATAATTTTTTTTTTGGAAAAATGTTTTTTTTTCAATATCAAAATAAAATTGTTTCCCTTCAGGAATATAATTTTTATTAACTCCATTTAATTCTTTACTTAAAAAGTTTAATTGAGTTTGACTAAATTTTCTTCTTTTTGGAGAACAATTATTAGGAACAAGTGAAATTTCAAATATTTTATTATTTTCATTATATATTTCAAAATTAAAATGATAACCACATATTTTATCATTTATCACTAATTCACTACAATTCATTCTAAATTGTCTATTACCAACAGTTATTAGTTTGATTGGTATTCTTGTCATATATTTTTTTCGTAAAATTGATTTTTTAACTTCTAATTTTTTTGCTCTTGGATTATATGACATTTCAGTAAAAATATCAGAATGAAATTCTTTTATCATTGAAGTTACATCTAAACTTTTATTTCCAAAATTATTATTTTCAAAAAAAATAATACTATTTGATGTTGATTCTTGAATTATTAAATTTGTATCAGTAATTATATGACATGTACTATTTAAATATTCATTTGAATCAAATAAAGAAAAAAAATCAACTTTGGTATAAAAAACACAATCAAAATTTTCATCAATTGAAACATTTATTGCAAATGGAATTGGATATAAAAATTTAGAGCTTGTTTTTACAAATATTATATTATGATAAAAAAACTCATGATTTGAATTTTTTCCTAAATTAAAATGATAATTTTTATAATAATCTTTTATTGTTTTTTTTAATAAAATATCATGTTCTTTATGTAAAAAATTAGATAAAAAAATATTTACATTTTGACCACAAATTTTTTCATATGAATAACCTATTAAATTACAAAGTCCTAAAGAAACTTTTTCAATATTTCCAAAATTATCTTTTTTACCAGATATAATCATAAATTGAAGATCAGAAGTAGAATTAATTTTAGATAAATCACATAAATTACTTATATTTTTCATTTCATTATAATTTTCGATATCAGAATTTTTTAAAAATTCTAATGCTCTTTCATGATCATTTAATATTTCTTTTAAATAATAACCGTATAATAAAAAAATTTTTTTATCTTTAATATTTGATTTAATTAAATTATTAAAAATAAAATCAATTTCTTCTCTTATTTCACATATATTATAACCACATTCATATAATTTATAAATATCTTCATCTTCATTTGATTGTAATAATAATGACCAAAAATTAATATATAAATCAGAAATATTTGTTATTAATTTTATAAATGAATTTATTTGAAAAAATATTGAAATATCTGTTGAATCACTTCCATCATCAAATATTTTATTTTCTAAATATTTTTTTTGACGAAATATAAAAAATTCTTGGGAATATGTTAAATAATTATTTTCATTTTCTAATAAAGAATAAAATGTCATATAAGCTTTTGAATATTGTCCTAGACAATTCATTAAAAAAAAAGCATACATTATTTTTAATGAAATACTGTCTTTAAAAACTTGAATATACACTTTAAATGTGTTATCAATATATTGAAAAAAAAGAAATCTAATTTCTTCTGATGACATTTCATTTAATTTATCGAATTCTTTTTTATCATAACTATTTTTCATAAAAGTAAAAAAATAGCTTAATAAATCTAAATTATTTTCTCTTACTTTATGTTCAATTACAGATTTAATTAATATTCTTAATTGATTAATTAATTCTAAATCAGAATGAAAAAAAATATCACTTCTCATTTCTAAAGTTGAAACTGGCCAATATTTAAATATAATAAATAAAAAAATTATCCCTATTAAAAAAGGATAAAGCATTCCTGATATATTAAAAATTTTACCAAAAATAAGACATAAGCAAATCCAACAATACAAACAAGATAAAAAATAATTAATTAGTTCTTGGGTGTCATCATTATTTTGATATTTATGTTCATAATATGAATAATATATTAACAGAAGGGATGTTATGAATAGATAATATATTAATAAATTTTTATAATTATTATGATTTTCTGATATTACATTTATTATAATTGATATTGGTTGTATTAAAATAAAAATAAATAAAGAATTCATTATTGTATATTTTGCAATTGAAACAGTTAATTTTTCATCTTTTTTAAAAGAAAATTTATAATAAATAATTGAACTTATTAATATATAAAGAGCAAGTATTATTGCACATGGTAAATATATAAAATAATAATTTTTATTTCTCTTACATGTATATGTAGGATCTTTAAATAATTTATCCATATTACAAAAAATAATATTATAACATATATCTAAAAATATATTTTTTTAAATATTTTTAATTACTTTCTTACATTGGAAAGGAAGATATCCTATTCTTGAAGTGAAAATAATAAATATTCTGACAATTCTTATAAGTATTTTATAATTCATAATTTTTTCATTATAATAAGCAAAGTAAATTAATATAATATATATAATAATAATTATCATTATTATTGTAAATGTAATAAAAAAAATTAAGAAAAAAAGATTTTTATTTTCATACCAAGAAGGAACTAATGAAAGATAATTAAAAGCTTTAATTAATTCTTCACAAAATTTACTTTTACCCCAAATTGATGAAAACTAAAAAAATTATAAAATAAAATATACTAATGGAGATAAAGGAATCGAAAATAATTGAAGATAAAATATTACTGAAAAAAAAATAAAAGTAAAATCACTTGTATTATTATTATTAAACATATAATATAAAATTTCATAATTTGCAAATTTAATTTTTCCCCAAACATTTCTTTTATTATTCATTAATAAAAATATTTTTTTACTATATATAATTAATTTAAAATTAAAATAAAAGATAAAAAAAAATGTTTTTTTTTTTAAAGAATCAAATAGTTTTTTAAAAATCAACAAATTACTATATAAATTATCAGATATATTTGATAAAAATTTATTATTAAAAATATACTCAGAATTACCTGAAATAGAAAAAAATGATGATTTATTTCTTTCTATAAAATTTTGTAATTCAGAAGGAGTTTTCGATAGAAAAAAAGGAATATGTTTATGTCAAATAGGAATATTTGGAAATCATTGTAATAAATTAGGAATAGAAATATGGGGGAAAATTATTTGGTTTATTTTTCAATTTCTTTTTGCTTCTCTTTTTTTAATTTTTTCCTCAATTACAATATATAAATTAGTAATGACAATAATTAATTATCCTTCATGTCTTACAAGAATATGTTCATTATTTTTAACACCGAAAAATTTAGTTAATTTAAATTTAATTATTATGTCATTTAGTAAATTTTTATATATGTGTTATGATCCATATTGTCAACACAATAGAGCAAGTTATCAATTTGATAGAATAGTAAATGAATTAACAATTTCTTCAATTATTTCTATTTATTTATTATTATTTATTGTATTTGTTGGTTTAAATGCTAATTTACATAGAGGAAATAAAATAATTAGTAAAAGATGTTATGTTTGTATATATAAAACTTTAAAGTTTATTATCATTTTTATTTTATTTTTTATTTATCCTATTCAGATTTTTATTAGTTATTGTAATAGTACTGTTGATATTCATTTGAAATATTTGTATTATTTTTATATAGGGTTTTGCTTTTTATTTTTTATACTATATTGTTTTATTTTTTATATTCTTTTATATTTAAAGAAAAAGTTATTAAAATATTATAACGTAAAAAAAGATTCTCCTCAAAGTCAAATTAAAGTTGATATTTTAGAAAATGATAATTCAAATTTAGATTTTGAAAATGGGAATAATACAAATATTTATGAAGATGATTCTAAATCAAAATTTTTATGTGAATCTGATAATTTAAGATTATTAAAAAAGAAAAATGATCAAGAAAAAAAGAAAAAAAAACAAATTATAGATTTTTTAGCAAATACAATTAAAGAAAATAATTTAGAAACTATATCATATATTTTAGGAAGGAAAGATAAAGAAAATGAATATGAAAATGTGTTTGAAAAAAATGATGACAAAATATATTATGAAAATGAAATGAAAATATTAAATCAATTTAATCCAGAAAATGATGAATTAAATCAAAATTATTCAGTAAGATATACATATATTGATCAAAATACAGAAACTGTTGGAATAAGAAAAAAGACTTTAATAAAGAAAAAAGCAAAAAAGAAAAAATTATCTATTCCAAAAACAAATGATAATAATAATATGGATAGTGAATTTATTATGAATGAAAATGATAAGGAATTAGTAAATAATATTTTTAATTATTCATATATGTATATGATTTTTACTGTTTTTTATCTTTTTTATTTTCTAATTTCAAAATTGAATTATTTTATAAGTATTGATTGGTTAATGATTATTATTTATTTTTTTATGCATTTGATTGATTGTTTTTATATTATTATTATTTATTTTGTTTTTTTTAAAAATACTTCTTCACAAGAATATGAAAATTTAAAATATATTGGAGAATTGGAAAAATTAATTAAAGGGAAATTTCTTAATGGAAAAATAAAAATAGTATATGATGATTTGGCAAATTCATATATTGCAGATAGATTTAAAGGATTTATTAATTTTGATCATGAAGTATAAAATAAATCAAATAAAAAATATATTTTTTTCGTATATAAATGTATTATTAATTATTATTTCAAATTTATAATATTTAAAAAAATAAATTAAATTAAAAAATATAAATAATTAATATAATCTAAAATATCAAATATATCATAATTTAATTGACAAATAAAAAAATGAACAAAATAATCCTTATTACATTGTTTTCTCTTTTGACTGTTTCATACTCAAATCCAATACTTCAAGATTCAAAAAATGATTTATTAACAAGTATAATAAAAGGTTTTATAGACGGATTAACAAAAGAAGGAGAAAGTGGAAAATGTAAAGCAGATGTAATTAAATCAAAAGAAAATATATTAACAGTTTTTAAAGAATTATTCCAAGATATAATTTCAGGAAAAGACCTACTTAGTTCATTATATTCAGCAGTAACAAAATTATTAAGTGTTGATGGAGTTGTCACTGATTGTAGACTTATGAATTTATTAACTGTTATTAGTGAAATAATAACTGACGATGGAAGAAAAGAAATTATTAAAAGAGTTTCTAATAATAGAGAAACTTTACAAAAATATGCTTATGGTTTTTATGATAGTGTTAAAAATAAAAAATTGGAAGAAGCTTTTAAATATATTGGAAAAGCTTTTCAGATTGTTCTTAATTTTTATGTTAATTAAATATGATTATTTTTGAAATTATTTTTTCATATTATTAGATTTTTAAATAGATTAATTTATGATTTATATATGTTTTTTTTTATTTAAATTAAAAAAACAAAAATATAAAGAAAATTTATATTTCAGAATAGTATTCATCAAATTTGATTGTTGTTTTCATTAAATTTTTTTTCATTTTTATCATAATAAATACATAAAAAACAATTTTAATGATAATTATTTCATTTTAAAAATCTTTTTCATAATATTAATAAAATCATTTAATTCAAAATAACCTTTTTGATTATCAACATCACATTCATCAATAACATTTTGTAATTCATTTAAAATATTTTCATTTTCATAAAACCCAAAAATTTTAGCAATATTCTCAACAGTAATTTTCCCATTTTTATCAATATCAAAATGTTCAAAAGCTTGTTTCATTAAAGTAACAGTTAAAAATTCCTTTTTATTAATAGCAGCAGTGATAAATTCTTCATATTCAATTTTTCCACTATTATTAGTATCAATTTTATTAAAACAATCTTCTAAATAATCTTCATCAACTTTTTCCATTTTTTCATTAAATAAAATTTTTAATCCATTAATAAACTCTTTTTTATCAATAATTCCATTATTATCTTGATCTAATTTAATATATAAAGAAGAAGCTTTTTTAACTGTATTAGCATTAGAATTAGAATTAACTAAATAAATTAAAGTTGTTTGTTGTAAAATATTTTTAGGATTGTAATTTTTAATATTGTCTAATAAATCATTAATATCTTTATAAGTTAATTCAGTTAATTTTTCTTTTGTTTTATTTTTAATAAACCATTCATGTTTCAATGCCTCATCAGCACTAATTCTACTATTTTGATCCTTATCTAACATTTTTTTAATTATATCAATTAATTCTGGAGAAGCTTTATCAAAAGGATTTGATGTTAAATCAACTTCATTTTCTTTAATACAATTAAAAATATCTTTAAAAGAATCTCCATTAAAAGGTTTTCTTTTAGAAATAATAAAATATAAAACAACACCAATTGACCAAATATCACATTTATCAGTATATTTTTTTTCAAAAACTTCTGGTGCCATATAATAGGGACTTCCAATTAATTGATTTTCATATTCATCACCTATAAATTTTGCTGTACCAAAATCAATTATTTTAATATATGGATAACCATTTTTAGAAGTATTATCTAACATTATATTTTCTGGTTTAAGATCTCTATGAATAATTTTCCTTTGATGACAATAATTTATTGCACTTAATATTTGAAATAAAATAACTGCAGCACGACTTTCTGACATTAAATAATTTCCTTTTGTTATTTTATCAAGTAAATTTCCACTTTGACAATATTCTGTGACAATATAAAAATTATATGTTCCTTCATAAAATTCAAATATATTTAAAATATTTTGATGATCTAATGTTTTTAACATTTCTACTTCTTTTAATAAATCATTATTTAGTGTTCTATTATCTTTTTTAAATTTCCTCATTGCTTTAATTGCTACTTTTTCACCTGTTCTCTTATTAACTGATAAAAAAACTAAACCAAAACTCCCACCTCCTATTTTTTTTCCTATTTCATATGTATCTCTTATATCACCTTCCCCTTTTCCTATTAATGTTGTTTTATCTATTGATATGTGTTCTTCTATATTTGATCTTGGAGTTTTTATTATGGATGATTCTTTTGATATTATTTTTGATGGAATTGATGATAATGGTTTTATTATGATATTTGATTCCTTTGATATTGGTATATTTTCTTTTGAGTTTTGATTTTTTTTCTCACAATCACAAAATATTGCACCCATTTTTTTATTTTTGTTTTATTTTTTTTTGTTTTTTTTTTTTAAAATTTTTTTTATTTTATTTAAAACAGAAATTTTTTTTGTTATTGAAAAAAATGTTTTATTTTAAATTTTAATTATTTTATTTTGAATATATTTTAAAAAAATACTTAAAAAAAATATAAATATTATATTAATTTATAAATATAATTCATTTATTTTTTCAATTCAATTCTCATTGATTCTTTTCCACCAATTAATTTACTTTCATGAACAAAATTATCATTTTCTTTATTTTTATTTCCATTTTCTTGTATAGCCTTTTGCCTACTTTTAATCTTAGAAATAATTTTAATCAAAAACTTTTTTTCATCACTAGTTTTCTTTTCATTTAAATTACTTTTAGCAATCAATTCATTTTTTTCTTTAATTTTATTATTAATTTCCTCAATTCCATTATCATATAATTCAATAATATTACAAATATTATCAAAAATAACATGAGTTATATCACAATTATCTTTATTAGAATAATCAAAATCATTTAACAACATTAAAAATTTATGATGCAAATCAATTTCTTTCATTTTGTTTAAAGCAGTTAATCTAATTTTAACAGCATCTTTTTTATCTTCATGATCTATAATTTTAGTCAAATCAGACATAATATTTAATAATCTTCTTTCATTTTTAAAATTACCTTCTTCCCTAATTAACATATTAAACAAGAAAACAATTCCATTTAATTTCTCAATAAAATATTTTCTAACTTCTAATTCATCACCATAAATCATTCCAGTTAATAAATAAATATACATTTGATTTAAATCTTTATCTTCACTTTTATTTAACTCATCTAAAAATTTAAATATTCCTAAATCTAAAGCAGCTTTTTGTACATAACCATCATTTTGAGTCATTTGAGTTAAAATATTTCCAAGTTCAATTTTAACTTTTTTATGTTTACAATCAAAGAAATAATCAATTATTTCATTTAATCTTTTTCCTCTTACAATATTTCTTGCATTTTCCAAACCATCTAAATATGAACTTAACATATTTAATAAATCTATTCTTTCATTTATTTCTTTTTCTGAATCACCTTCTCTTTTTTTACATTCGTCTAATATTTTCCATATTTCTTTCATTTCATTTACACATACACTTTCAAATGCATTTTGTAAAAATTCCATATCTTCTTTTGACATTGGTTTTATGTCTTCATTTGAACGTGTTCCATCGTTGTATTTTAATGACCAATTTAATAATCCTTTCCAATCTACCATTTATTTTTAAATAATAAGTGTTTTAATTTGCTTTTTGGTTATATATTAAATTATTTTATTTGGGTTTCTAGAACTATTTTTTTTTTGTTTTTTTTCTCTTTTTTGATTTTGTAAATTATATTTTTATAAATTATTAATTGTTTTTTTTATTTTAAAAAAATAATAATTTTATTTTATAATTATATAAATAAGTAAAATTAAATACAAGATATAATACTTATATAAGGAATAATTAAAAAACTTAATGGAGTAAAAATTAATGAAAGTAAAAAATAAAGCAAAATTTTAATCATTACCAAAAAAGAACAGTTATTATTTTGATAAATTTTTTTCATTTTAACAATAAAAAAAGTTGAAATTATTAAAAACGAACCAATTAACATTAAAATATTTTGTAAAAATTTAAAAAAAAATCCATTTTTCAATTTTTTATTTTCATTTCTTCTTCTATAAAAAACTTTACACCTATTTCTACTATCATGTTCAATATGTCCTGTTTCATAAATTTTAAAACAATATTTACAATATTTTTTTAAACAATTTAAACATTTTACAAAAGGTTTTGTACTCTTACCATATAATTGCATTTCTTTACAATTAGGACAAATTTGATTTTTATTTTTTGAATATTGAAAAAAAATTTCATTTGAATTTATATCACAAACATTTTTTAAACTATAATTCAAAATATTTTGAAATTTATTATTATCAAAAAAACTTTTTAAATTACAATTAAAATCAACAATTTTATTTAAAACTAAATTTTCAGAATTTGAAATTGAACATTGTTTTGTTTGAGGAGTTAATAATTCCTCTTTTTTTTTAATAATAACATCATAATGTGTTTTTGATATTAAATTTTCAATTATATTTTCAGGAATTAAATAATCACATTTAGTAATTCCACATTTAAAATTATCAAATTGACCTTGTTCAATTTTTTCTTCATAAAATAATTTTCCACATGATTGACAAAATTTATGTTCACAAGGAATTTGTAAAGTTATATAATCATATAAATAATAATTTTCACATATATAACATTGAAAATAACTCATTTCATTTATAAAATGAGTATTTTGATTATTAATATTACAATAATTTGAATTATCTTTATTTAATTTAATTGGACTAATTTGATTACTATGACTCTTATTATTATTATTAATATTACTTTCTCTTTTTGATAATTTTTTATTTACTAAAATTTTAAAAGAATTTCTAATTTTTCTTTCGTTTGATATGTTACTAGAATCATCTTTATATTTCAATTCATTTTCCATATTTGCTATTTCTATTGGATTATGTTCTTTTATTTTTGTATCATCATTTTTACTTGATGATAAATCTTTTATATCATTATTTTTATTTTTAAATTTATTTTCTAATAATGCTCTATCACTTTGTTCTTGTTTTGAAAAACTTTTATTTGAACTCATATTTTAATAATATTAATTTTTATGAATTGTCAAAATTGTAAATATAATTTAAAATTTTTAAATATTATAATTGATGAGTTATACCTATAATGATTTCATTAATTTAATATTAAAAAATATAAAATTATAAATAAAAAATTCAAATTTCATTATTGAAAATTGAATATTGATAAATTTAAGTAAAATTATTAACTTTTTATTTTTATTTAAATATAATGATAATTTTAATCTACAGTTTTATATTTCATTCTATCATATTTTTCAAATATTTCTTTACCATTTCTTGTAACTCCAAAACCAAATCCTTTATAATTTTTAAATATTTGAATAGTTTTTTTCTTAAAAGCATTTTTAAAAAAAGATGGAGTACTAAAATGATTAATTGTTCTAAAATAATTATAATTTAGATTAGTATTAATTTTAAATTTCTTATTCTTAATAGTTTCATCATAATTATTTCTTTTTAAATGAATTAATTCTTTAACTCTACTTAAATTCTTAATTGAATAATTTGTATTTTGGCTTAAATTTTCATAATTTGAAGGAATAATACTACGTATTGCTTTTAAAGTTTTTTTTGTTTTTTCTTTTGCAATTTGAAAAGCTTTAATTTTAAAATAATAATTATCAATTTTTTTATCTGGAATGAAACTTTGATCTTGAGTAAATCTTTTTGTTTTAAAAAAATTTTCTGGATTATTATCTGGTATATTTTTATTGTTTATTGATGGTTCTTTTAATTTTAATGTACTATTATTTTTCCTATGAGGAAATAATAAGTTTTTAGAATCATATATTTGTGAAAATCTTTTTATATTTAAATATTGATTTAAATTGTGTGAAGAATTTCTTATTAATGTTTTTTTTTTCTTTGCAATAACTTTCTTTTTTATTTCTTCAAATTTTTTATTTAAATTCCCTATCATTTTATTTCTTTCAATTACATTTTCTATAGATTTTTGTTTTAAACAAATAGGAACTTTTTTATTAAAAATGTTTTTTTTAATAATTAATTTTTGAGGTGGTTCTTTAAAAAAAACATGAATTTTATCTTCTGCTTTTAATAAAGAATAACTTTCATTATTCATTGATGATTGAATAGTTGAATTATTTATTTTATCATTTGATAATTCTTCATTTAAATTATTTCTATTTCTTGTTTTTAATAATTTATTTTGTAAAAATAATCTATGTGTTTCTTCTTCTTCTTCTTCTCTTATTATTGATTCTTTATTTTTTATATATGATAATATTTTTACATTATCATCTTTTTTCATTTGTATTGTTGTAAATGAAAAGTTTCTTCTTTCATGATTTTTTTTATCTTTTTCTACAACTATTGAATGAATTGTATTTAACTTTCTAAATCCTATTTTTTTATTTTTTGAAATATTATTATCACTCATGTTATATTAATTATTAACAAATATTTAAAATATAAAATAAATTCAATGTTAAAAATATTATAAATATATTATTTTTTTACATGGAAAAAAAGAAATGAATTATGAAAACTAAATAATAAATTTTAATAATATATATTTCAAAAAAACAAAAATAGACAAATATAAATTTTTAGAAAATTTTCCTAATTATTTCTTATTTAAAAACTGAAATGAAAAAAAATGATAAAATGAATATTAAATTTTTTATTTTATGTTTTACTATAATCATATTATTATATTATATAATATTTATTAATCTTCAGATAAATTGGAATAATTTTCAAAAATATCACTATTGTTTACTTCATTTGGATTAAGAATATTGTTATTATTAATATTTTCTTTGCTTAAATTTTCGTTATTTAATTTATTTTTATCTTCTTGAATATTAGAATTCATTTTATTTTGATTACTTTCATCAGATAAATTATCATCATCATCATCATCATCATCATCATCAGAATCTGACATATCAATATTATGATTATTATTATTTTCAAAAGTAAAAATATGAATATCATTCACAATTTCATTTTTATTTTCTAAATTTCTTCTTTTAATTTCTTCTTTATAATTAATAAAGTCTGGATCAAGTGAATTATTCTTTTCATAATCTTGAATATAAAAATTTAATCTTTTTAATTCTTCTTGACTTAATTTACTTAATTCTAAATAAATTTCACCTTTTTCATTATTATCATAATCATTAAAAAATTTTTGTTTAATTTCTTTTATTTGTGTTAAAGATAAATTTGAAAACCTTTTTCTTATTTCATTCATTAATGCTTTTTTTTCTTCTAATGACATTTGAACTTTATCTATGGTATATTTTTTATCTTTTTTTCTATTAATTTTATTATCCAAACTTTTGAACATTTTAAATAAATCTTCTTTTCTTATTCTATTACTATTGTAATATTCTTCTGAATTTTTTATAATATAATTTGTATCATTATTATTTTTTTTTTTTTTATAATTTTTTCTTTTTTTATTTAAAGTTTTATCCGAATCATTATTTTCAAAATTTAATTTTTTTTTATCTTTTTTATTCCTTTCTCTTAAGTAATAATATTTTTTGCAATCATTTGAACTATAATTACTATCATCTTCATTTTCATAACCTTTATGTTTTAAATCATATAAATTTATTAATTTTGGAAAGGCTTCTTCAAGAGTTAAAATATTCAAACCTAATTTTGGGCATTTATCATTATAAATTTCAGCATTTTTTTTATTTAAACAAATTATATAATTTAAAAGGTCTAATCTTATTATTTTTAGTTCTTTATGTTGAGGATATGTTTTTTTCTTATGAAAAAGCATTTTTTTAATATAAAAAAACTCATTAATTAGAGGGTATTTATATAAAAAAAATTTTATTAAAAATAAAAAAATTTAAATTTTCTTATTTAATTAAATTTCTTATTTTTTCTTCATCAATAATTAATGATTTTAATTCCAATTCATTTCTTACTTTTTCTTTTAAATCATCATCCATTTCATTTATACCACTTAAATATTCATAAATCTCATCAAGTGAAAACGCAATATATGAAAAATTTTTATTATTATTATTAATTAATGCATCTGTAATTAAACTTTTATTTTTTTCTATACAATTTAAAATATTTTTTATTTCATTATTATCTTTTTTCTCATTTATTGAATCTTTATATATTTTTTGGTAAATATAATTAATATATAATTCCTTAATTGAATTAACTTTATATTTTTTAAATAAAATATTATAATTTTCTTTAATGCTTTTATTGACTTTTATTTTTTCTCCTAAACAAATACTAGTCATTTCTAATAATTTTTGATTTTCTTCATTATCAATCATTAATTCTTTTTCTTTTTCATTATTTAAAAAATTCAATCCAATCTTAGCAGTTTTACTTGGGTAATTACATATTTTCTCAATAATTAATTTTTCATCTTCTTCAATGGTTTTTTGTTTAAGTAAATTAATTCTATTTTGTATAATTGATAAAGAATTATTTAAAATTTCATTTAATGAAATATTTGAACAAATAATTTTTTTTGAAGGTAATAATTTTAATTTTTCTTCATATGATAAAATTGATGAATTTAATAATATATAAATTGCCTTTGTTTTATTATCTGGGAATGAATTAATTATATCTAGTTTATTTTTTATATATTTATTATTTGAAGATATTGTACTTTTACTATTTTTCCTTTTAATTGTACTACAATTTGAATAATTATTTGAATTATTTAAATTCTCGTTTTTACTTTTTTGAGTATTATGATAAGGTGAATAACTTTTAAAAAAATTATGAATTTTTTTTTCAAAATTTTTCTTTTTATTTCTTGGATTACTTTTATTTGAAATATTAGTTGATGAATTATTACTAAATAACGGTTTATTATAATTTAAATAAAGTGATTTATTATTATTGTTTCTATCTGATTTTAGTGATTTTTTTTGATTATAATTTGGTAATTTTGAAATTTTATTAATTTTAATATAATGTTTTCCATTATTAAAATTATCAAATTTTCCTTTTTTTGTTTTATTTATATATTCATTTATTAATGATATATCCCCTATAAATTCTCTTTTCATTTCTTCTAATTCTGTTTGAATTATTAAATATCTTTTAGTAAATTTTAATATTGATTCATCTAACAATGTTCCTACACTACCTAATAGAATTGAAAAGTTTGAAAAATCAATTACATCCAAAAATCTTTCCTTAGTTGATTTTGGATTAGTCATGAAATTCCTAATTGAACTCTTAACAGATGATTCAGTCATTTTATTTATTTTTTAAAAATTAACTAATAAAAATAACTATATATTAAATTGTAAAAAAATGAAATTAAAAAAAACATATTAAAAATAAAATAAAAAAAAATAAAATTAAAAAAAAAGAATAAAAAAATAAAAAAATGTATGACTTCATCACAACAAAAAACGAAGACCCAGAATTAATATATGAAATATTAGAAAAATTAGGTCAAGGGAATTACGGAATAGTATATAAAGTAAGAAAAAAGCAAACAAATGAAATATTCGCAGCGAAAATATCAACAATTTTAAACTCTAATATAGACAATTTTAAAAAAGAAATAAATGTCTTAAAACAAAGTAACAGTCCATACATAATAAAATATTATAATTCCTATATTAAAAATAATAAAATTTGGATAATAATTGAATACTGTGATTGTGGAAGTATATTAGATTTAATGAGAATAACAAAAAAAACATTAAAAGAAAATGAAATATCAGCAATAATAAAAAATATATTAAAAGGATTAATTTTTTTACACGATCAAAAAAAAATCCATAGAGATATAAAAGCAGGTAATATTTTACTAACAAAAAAAAATTCCTATGTTAAAATAGGAGATTTTGGTGTATCAACTCAATTAATGCATTCATTTAGTAAAAAAATATCAAAAATAGGAACACCATATTGGATGAGTCCAGAAGTAATATCTCAAAATAATTATGATTCAAAATGTGATATTTGGTCTCTTGGAATTACTTGTATTGAAATGGCAGAAGGAAAACCTCCTTATTCTGAAATAAGAACTTTTTTAGTTATGAAAAAAATAATTAGTAATCCTCCTAAAGGTTTAAGTAATTCTAATTTATGGAGTAGAGATTTTAATGATTTTGTTATGAAATGTTTAACTTATGATCATTTGAAAAGACCTTCTGCTAAAGAGTTAATTAAACATAGTTTTATTACTAAAATTAATAATGGAAATTTGGTTATTCAGAAATTAATTAAAAATTCTATTGATGATATTAATTTATATAGAGAAAAAATGAAAAATTGTGATGAGGATAATTTTTATTCTGATAATAATGCAATTAGTGAAAAGGATTCTTTGGAAAATTGTGATAATGATAATTTGAGTAATAATAGTGTTATTTGTAATGAAAATTATAGTGAGGAAAATTTAAAAACAGTTATTAATAATGAAGATGATAATGATAATTATGGAAGTGTTATTATTAATGATAATTGTGATGAATGTAATAATAGTAATTCTATAAATGATGAGAAGAAAAAATATCAATACAATTTTTATGGCAATAATAATTATTATTATGGTAAAAGTACAAGTAATTTGATGAATGGGTATAATTATAATTATATGGATTTAATTAATAAATATGGAATGAATGGTTTGAGTTATGAAGAAAAAAATGAGGATAAAAATCAAAATAAAAAAGAAGAAAAAGATATTATTAATGATAATATTAAATTAATTTATCAAGAAAATAAAAAAAATTCTAATGGTGGTCATTCAACAGCTTCAAATAGTAGTATCAATAATAATAATTCATCAAATAATATTGATAATAAAATAAATAATTTTATTATTAATAATAAAAAATATTTTAAACCACCATTATCATCTAATAATTTATTAAAAAATAAAAATAAAAGTGAAACTGAATTGATGAAAAATGATAATAATATTAATAATAATAATAATTATAATAATAATAATGATAATTATAATAATAATAATAATAAGTATAATAATAAAGGAAAAAAAATAAATTTATCACAAGAAGAAATTCAATCATTAGTAAATGATAATGAAATAAATGAAAATTCATTACCTGAATTAATTACAAGACTTGCTGGATTAGAAAATCAAATGAATAGGGAAATTGAAAAAATAAAAAGTAAATATGTTCCAATTATTATTAAACATAAAAATTCAATTACTTTTTTAAAAGAAAATGAACATTTGAAAAACTTAAAAGAATATAATGATTTTAATTCATTTAAAAATAAAATTAAATATCAAAGTTCTGTTTTTGATGAAGAAAATGCAAATTCTAATTCTGTTTACGTTTTAAATTCTATTAAAGTTGCCAATTATCAGTCTAATAATATTAAAGAAATTAATAGAAATTTAAAAATAAATTAATTAATAAAATTTAAGTTTTATAAAAGCGTATTTTTGGAATTCTGGTATTATAATTTATAAAAAATATAATTATAAAAATATTTATTTATAGAATATATAATTTTAATTTTATTAAAATTTATATAAAATATTAATTTATTTAAAAATATTATTTGAAATTATAATAAATGGAAAAACAAGTTTCAATGTTAAATGATGATTTAAATAAAATTTTTGATGAAAATTTTCCATTATCAAAAGAAATTAAGTTTAAAAATGATGATGAGATTTTAGATTATTTTATTAATTTAGAAAATAAATTGACAATGGAATTAATGAATATAAAATTAAAAAATAAAAATATTCCTTATAAAATAAAAAATTTATCTCAATATTTACTTGAAGAAAAATTAACTATATCATTTTGTGATATAAAAAAAGGTTATAAAATAAATGAAAAATTCAATAAAATATATGATAAAATAATCAATAATGAATTAGAAAAAATTTCATTTAATCAAATAATTAATGAAACAAATGAAAATGAAATTTCAAATTTTTTATCATCAAAAATAAATGAATTAAATAATAAATTTTTTAATGATTTATCAAATAATTATAATAATAGAGAATTATTTCCCAATTTTTTAATATCAAAATATAAAAAATTAATAGAAGATAGATTTTTAACATTAGCTTCATCAAAAGGAATAAATATTTTATCAAAGGTATTTGATAATAATAAAATTGAAATATTATCTTTATTTAATACAATATTTATTAAAAATGAACAAAATATGTTTTTAAGTATATCCAATAATGATTCATATAAAAGTTATATAGATTTAATTATGTTAAGTAATAGAAAATATTTTAACTGTCAAGATGTTTTAGAAGTTTTTTTTAAATATTTTAATTATTTATATTATGTATTTAATTTAGACACATTAAATGAAAATAAAGATTATAATGAAAAATATCAAGTAAACGTGATTTTAAATAAATTAATAAAAGAAAATATAGAAATTTCAGAAGAAGAATCGAAAAAAAAATTAAACTCAATATTAAATGAAATAGGTTCTGATGAAAAGAAAATCTTATCAATAATTTTATGTTTAACATTAATATTTAATGGGATAATTATAAAAGATAAAAAAACTAAAAAAATATTTGTTATATCTGATACAACAAAAATAATATCAAGTGCAAAAATGAAAGTAATATTAAATAATTCAATTCTTCATTTCGAAAAATATTTAGATGTAAATGAAATTAGTGACTTTTGTCAATCAATGCTAATTTCTTCAATTCTTCCTCAAAAAGAAAATTTATCATATCACATAAAGGAAATCAAACAATTACTAACAAGTATAGATAATAAAGATAATATTCAAAATAACAAAGAATTAATAGAAAAACAAACAATAAAAGATTCAATAATAGAAACAAATAAAAGCCAAATAAGTATATTATCAAAAAGTATGTTTAAATCATTATTAATACAGAAACAAAATACACTAATGAATTTTTTGGAAAATATAACAAATGTGAACAAAGAACAAAATATAAGTTCAATATATTTAGAATCATTGAATCCAAAAATTAAATCAACACATTGTATAATTTTTGTAAGTGGATTTCTTTCAGATAATGTAGATCACATTGAAGAATGGGAAAATTTAGCATTAAATATAAATAAAACAAATATATGTTATTATTATAATTGGCCAAGTGAATCAATAAATTCATTAACTCAAAACTCATTAGGTAAAGTAGCAAGTTTTTTATTAAAAAATTTAACAGTTCCTCAAAAAGAAGAAAAAAAAGAAGAATTCAAATTAGAAGAAATTTTTGTTAATTCATCAAAAAAAGCAAAATTATGTGGAAAAATATTAGCATTAATAATAGCATCTAAAATATTTTTTGAATATCATACAATAAGTTTAATTGGTTTTTCACTTGGAACACATGTAATAAGTAATTGTATTAAAATGTTATATAAAATAAATGATAAAATTAAATGTGACGATATAATTAAAGATGTTATTTTAATTGCAGGTGCAACTTCAATAATTAAAAAGGAACATTATGAAAAAATGTATGATAAAATTATTAATGGAAAAATTATTAATTGTTGGAGTAATGAAGATCAGGTTTTAAAAGAATTATATTCTTTTGCAATGAAAAAAGAAGCTATTGGTTATGGAGGAAAATTAAATTTGAAATTAGATAAATTTATAAGTATTGATTTTACTCCTTTAAAATTAGGACATACTGATTATAGAGAAAAAATGGATTTAGTTATGAATAAAATACAATTGACTAGTTAGTTTTTAGAAATATTTAATTAATAAAAAAAATAATATATGTAAAACTAATTTAATTAATTTAATAATTATAATAAATTTTTTATATTGATTTATCAATTATAATTTTATTTTGGTTTTGAAATTTTTTAACTAAAATTATGTTTAAATTTATTAAATTAATCTTAATGGAATGTCATTATGATAAAAATTTTTGTAATAAATTATATATATTTACTAATAAGTATTATACTAATTATTATGGTCTTAATAGTCCAACTTCTGAAAAATTAACTTTAATGAATATAAGTAATTTTAAATTAAAGGAGTTTTTCTTATTTAATAATAATGGATTATTAATAATGAATTATAATTTTTCTAAACTTTTTGAGTCTAAAAATCAAAAAAATAAAGAAGAATCTTTAATTCAACATTCTTTAATTAGTTTAAGAAAATTAAATCAAATTAATGAAAAATCTAATTTTATAAAATATACGATTTATTTAAATAATTATAAACTTATTTATATATTTCAAAACAATCAAATATTAATTGGAAAATTTCCTAAAGATTTGAATAATTATTATTGTTATTTATGTTTAAAATTTATTTACATTTCATTGATTAATTTTAAATTTGATATTAATGAAAAAATCTCAATCTTAAATTCCAAAACAGGAAAAAGTAATTCAAATATAAAAATTTTAGTTCATCAAAAATATAAAAAGATTGATGATATATTTCAAAATCAAAATAATTTAAATATAAATGAAAATGAAAAAAAATTAGTTTGTTCATATAATAATGATGACAGTTCAGAATTTCAAAATAAAACATTTTCATTTTCATTTAATGATTATTTAGAAATTAAAATATATGAAAAATATTTTTTAAGATATTTAGTTCTTCATTTCAATAAAATATTTGAATTAATAAGTCATAGAGAAGAATTATTTTTACATAATATAAATTTAAAAAATGTATATTATATAGATTTAAAAAAACAAGAAATAATATTTGATTTTAACAAAGTAAACAATCATAAATTTAAAAATTTTAAATTTTATAAACAAGAAAAAATATTTAAACACTGTTTATTAATAGCCAAAAAATTGGAAATTGAATATAAAAATCATTTAAGATCACATTCAGAATTAGAATATATTCAAATATTAACAGAAAACTTTGGAAAATTTGAATGTACTTCAACATATCCAAGATATAGTTTTTATATTAAATATTTACCTGTTTTATCTGGAATTGCTGTTATTCATGTTTATGCACAGAAAAAATTATCTAGACAAACAGAATATAATTCTTTAAATACAAATTCTACTTTAAATCAAAAATTTCCTTTAAATAAAAATAATTTAAAAATAATATATCAAAATTACTACTATGAATTTCTTACATTAATTTTAAATAATAATAATAATATTGATGATAATTTAAAATATTATGAACCTGAAAAAGTTTATAATATACAAAAATTTTTTTTTGAATTTTTTATTGCTTCAACTAAACAAAATGATATTTATTATTATTTACAAAAAAATAGAGTTCCCAAATATTTTAATAAAGACATTTTAAATGCAATTAATTCTGTTCCTGCATCAATTTTACAAGAAAAATCAATTGAATCAATATTTTTTCAAATAAATTTAAAATTAGAAAGTTTATTTTTAAAAAAATTTTTAAATGACACAAATAAAAATAATTCTTCATTTAAAGAGAAAAAAAATCAAAAAGAATTAAATGATATTTCAAAAATATTTGAAATTGAAGAAGACTTTATTCTTTTAGATTTATTTAAAGACTTAGTAAAAAAAGGACCAAATTGTTTAGTTAAATTTGATAGTTATAATAATATTAAAAATTCTCCAATTATATCAATGCAAGATACAAATTCAATTTTTCCACCTTCTCCAATAAAAACTGATAATTCTAAAGATATTTTATTAATTAAAGATAATGGTAATAATAAAAGTCCAAAATTAAATATTTGCAATAAAAAAGATTTAAAAAAACGGGTATCCGAAAAATCAAGTTTAAAGTCAGGTATTTCTGATTATAATTTTTTTTCAAGTGAACTTGATGATTCTTCTTTTAAAATAAATGGACTTAGTAGAAAAATTAGTAATATTTATGAAAATAATAATGAAATTTATAATAGAAAAGAATTTTTAAATCATAGAAAAAGTTCTTTTTTTGAAGAAATTGATAGCAATTATATCCTATTTTTAAATAACAAAAACAATAATAAAGAATATGATAATTTAAGAAGAGTTATGACTTTTGAAAATGGAAAAAAATGTAATAAATATTCTGCTTTGAAATTAGGGAAAAATTATGAAAAAGATATTATTTGTAAAAAGATGGAATTATTTGGATTTTCTGGTAGTTTTGGAATGGTTGATGAAATAAAAAAATTAAAATAAAAAATTATTAAATTCTATAAATAGATTTTAGGTATTATAATATTATATTTTGAAGTAATTTCAAAAAATACATATTTAAAACAATTTCTAATAATTAAAAATAAATGATATTGAGATTATGTGATATATTTCTTAATTCAGAAAAAATAAATATATTATATATATTTTTCTCAAAAAAGATTAATTAATGATATATAATATAGTATTTTTTTATTTATTATTTTTGATAAATTTTATTTAAATATTATATTTAATTCAATTTATAAAATAGTTATTTCAAATTTTTTTAAATACTTAAAATGTATTATTATATAATATCTTTTATTATTACCTTTTATAAATTTATATATATTTAAATAATGATTTATTCAATATAAAAAACATAATAAATAAACAAAAGGAAGTAAAAAAGCAATGATTCCTAAAAAATAGGATTCAATAATTAGATTCAATATTTTTCATTTCTTCTTCTCTTTTTTGCTTTTCTAAATCTTTCTTATTTTTAAATCTTCTTCATATTTTTCAAAATTAAGCAACTGATTATTTACTTTTAATAATTTAATACAAACATCCTGATTAATATTTTTATTTTTTTTGTTTTAAATTATCACTTAATTCATTTATTTTTAAATTCTCCAATTTATTTTTAAAAGATTTGGATTATCATAACACTAAATAAACAAATGATTAAAATTACCTGATTACATCTTTCCGTTAAAGATTTCATTATTAATATTTTCAATAAAATTTTTTTCTAATTTACTAAGTTTATTATAAATTTCTTCACTTTTATCTGAAACATTAAAGATTTAAAATTTTAGTTTTTTGAAAAATCATCTTCATAATTTTCAATTTAACTAAAATTATTGAAATTATTGATTTAATTTATTTACTGTATCAGATATTTAATTAAAGGATCTTTAATTTTTCCAGGAGATAATTTTAAAATATTACTTTCAAATTTATTTATTGAATACATATAATTTCCATATTCATTATCTAAAATATGAATTGGATCTTCTTTATCAATTAATGGAATTCATATTCCTTCTTTTTTTTCAACTCACCAATAACCATATTATTTGAAGTTTATTTATAAAAAAGTATTTAAAAAAATAATAATTCTATTTCAATATTTTTTTATAAAAAAGTATTAAGTTAATATATGTTTTTATATAAAAAACCTTTTCAATTAATTTTTTAATTGTTATAAAATTAGTTTTTTATTTATTTTTTGATTTAAAAATTAAATTTTAAAAAAATAATATATCCTTAAACCATAAAAGTTAAAAAAAAAGATTAAATAATATTTATTTATTTGAAAAAAGATCATTAATATTATTATCATTCATTCTTTCTCTGTCATAACCTAAATCAATATTTTGATTTGCTGAATATGTACTTCCTAATAAATTATTATATTGATTTTCTGAATTCATTAATCTTTCAAAATTATCTAAAAATTCTTTTCTATTTTCATAAAAATCACTTTCTTTTGCAAATAAAGTTTTTAAGATAACAATTAAATTAGATAAATTCATTTTTAAATCTTCAATTTCAATATCTTTTTTTTCATTTACTTTCTTATCAATTTCATTTTTTTCTTTTAATTGATTTGATAAGTTAATTTTTTCATTTAATGCTTTTTGTAATTTTTTATTATCTTCTTGTAATAAATAATTTTTTTTTTGAATTTCTTTAATTTCTTTTTGACTATCATTATTTTTATTATTAACATTATTAATTTTATTTTTGAAATCATCAATCATTTTTTCATATATTTTTTTATTTTCTTCATTAGCTTTTTCTAAAGCAAAAATTTTCCTTTGTAATTTTATATTATCTGCTCTTAAATTATTACTCCTTTCAATTGTTAAAGCTTCATTTAATTTTTTAATTTCTTCATTTTTAACATTTAATTTATCTTGTGCTAATTTTAATTGATTTGTTTTATCTTTTAATTCTCTTTCTAAAAGTTTTATTTGTTTATTTTTTAAAATTATTTTTTGAGAAGGATCATCATTTAAACTTGATGATATATTATTTTGAAAATGTAAATTATTTAAATTATTATTTTTCTTATTATTTCCATTTGTAAATGAATCCATTTTAACTAAAGATAAATCTTCCATCATTTTTCTAGTTTTGTTTATTAATTCTTTTGCTTCCTTTTTTATTTTTGATTCATCTTCTGTTGTATCATCATTTTCTAAATTCATATAATCACTGTTTCTTAAACTTGATTGACTAATATTATTTGAATTATATTTTTGTACACTATTACTTCTTCTGTTTCCTTCACTTAAATTCCTTCTTTTTAAATTTGAAAGATTTCCTCGAAGACTTTTATTCATATTAAAAATTTATTTAATTTAATATTTATATTTTTTTTATTTAAAATTTAATTATGCATGAATAAAATGAATCAATTAATTAAATAAAATATTATTTATATTTATTTTTGAAAAAACTAAAAGGGAAAAATTATATAAAATTAGATTATAATTTTCATTCATTATAAATCAATTAATTATCTTTTTTATAATGAATATTATTTTAATTAATTAATATTTTATATAAAAAATAATAATAAATATAGGATATAGTATAAAAAAATTAACCAATTGTTTTATCACCATCTCTATTATAATTATTAAATCTTCTATCTTTAAAATAAAACATAGAAGAATTATTTATTTGATCTTGAGGACTTTTATATCTAATATTATTTTTAATTTTAAATTTATTTTTATTTCTAAATATTTGAGATGAAATTCTTTTAATTTCTTTAGTTTTAAAAATACTATTATTTGAATTATTTAAATTTGAAAAAGGATTAAAATATCTAAATCTATTCCTATTTCTAGTTTCAAATTGATTACTCATACAAGTTACTTCAGGACTATTACTTGCAAATCTTTTATTTCTTGAAGTTTTACTAACCTTTCTATTACAATTATATTTTAAATTATTTGTTTTATTTGCATTAGTAATATCAGTTGTATTTATTGTTGATATATTTTTATATATTTGTTTAGTATTATTTGTTATACTTGAATTTGTATTAAAAGAATATTTTTTTATTGAAGAATTTATTTTTTCTTTTTCTTTTTCTTTTTTTTCTTTTATTTTATCTTTTCTAATTTTTAAATTTAAATTACATATTAATGGATTTTTTATTAATTGAGGTGGTTTATATATTTTTTCTTTTTTATCAACTACAATATCATGTTTAAATGTTCCAGTTATATTATTTGTTGATGAAGAATATGAAAATATTGTGTCTTTACTATATTTTTCAGGTGAATAATAATAACTAAATTCATTTTTTAATTTTTTTTTTTCATTTTTTTTATAAATTTTACTTTTAGTTTTATTTTGAGGATTTAAATCACTCATTAAATTCTGATTAAAAATATTTAAATTTTCTCTTTTATAAAAAGTTGATTCTAATGAATCCTTAAAACATGAATGAGTTTGTGTTTGATTATCAATTAAATGATTTCTTGAATTATTATTAATATTAGTATTACTAACAGAATTATTTAAAGTTTTTTCATCTTCTCCAATTGTTTTCTCATCGACAGGACTCATATTTAAATATTTATTTGTAGGGTTTTTTTCAGATTGAATTAAATTAGAAATTGAATTATTGACTGAATCTTCATTTATTTTTCCAAAAAAATTAATTTCTTCATTTAAGATTTTATTATATATATCTTTTGGAAAATTATAATATGGAATTGTATCCATTTGACTATATATAAATCCGAAATTTTCATTTTGTCCTGAAATTGTCACTTTTGTTAATAAGGAGTTTAATTTTATTTTTTCATGATAAAATTTTTCATATTCATTTTTAGGATATAATTCATTTTTTGAATAGGAAATTTTTTTTGTCATTTCTATTAATATATCATTTATTTGATTTATATTATTTTTAAACAAATCTATATTATATTGAAATTTCTCTTGTATATTTCTAAATTTATTTATATATTCTTGTTTTTTTTCTTCAAATAATTCAATTATTGAAGTAAAATATTCTTTCACTTTTTTTATTTGTTCTTCAATATGAATATTTATTTGATTAGTATATTTTTCATTATCAAATTTAGCTTGGAAAAACTTTTCTTTTTCTTCTTCTATTTTATCCTTTAATTCATTAATTTCATCATTAAATTTATTTTTATCAATAGTAATAGAAATTATATTATGTTCAGTATGTGTTTTTGCACAAATTGAACATAAAAACATATTTTCATTTTTGCAAAAAAACTTAATTACATTATTAGGATGTCTACTACAACAAATTAAATTTTCATTTTTAGTATAATTATTATCAATTAAATCATTATTAAAATTTAAAGTTTGTTTATGTTCTTTTAAACATTCAAAAACTTGAGCACAAATTGGAATATTACTTAATTTAAATTGATGATATATTTTGTGACATGGACATAAAAATAATTTTGATTGATTATTATATAATTTTTTTATGCATTCTTCACAATATATATTTCCACAAGGTAAAGATAAAGGTTTTTTATTATTTTCATTATAAACTTCTTTACATATTTCACATGTGAAAATGGACATTTTGAATTGAAAAAAAATTAAAAACTATTATTTTTTTAAATTGTTTTTATTATATTATAAGTGAATTATTTTAAAAAATTAGTTCATTTTTTTATTGTATAATTGTTTATTAAAATAAATATTTTGTAAATGTCAACACCAGATAATAGTAAAAATGAAATAAAAGAAAATGAAAATAATACTCAAATTTCTCCAATTAAAGAAATGATAATAAAAGATAATTTATTAACAGAATCAAATATTCCATATAAATTAATATTTAAAGTAGAAAATGAAAAATTAAACATTTTAATTACTTTAAAAGATTCTTTTCCAGAAGAAATTTTTTCCAAAAATTTTTCAATTGATGAATTAAAAAAATCAAAGGAAAAAAAATCAGTTTTATTTTTATATGATACAATTGAAAATATGTTACCTTATTTTGATGATTCAATTAATAATAATAAATTCAATTCAGAACTTATTGATGATAATTCAAATTTTTTATTATCATTTGAATCACCTTTACCTTTAATGGATGCCCCAGTTTTAATAATTCCAAAAAGTGAAAAAGATGATGAAACCTTAATTAGTAATTTAATTGAAGAAATTATAAGATTAAGAAATAATGAAAAAAAATATGAAAAAATAATTGATGATTTAACTGAAAAAGTAAATAAATTAGATGAAGAAATTAAAAAACTAAAACAATAAAAATGAAAAATAAATATAAATATAAATAAATTAAATAAATAAAAATATATTTATAATTTATTTTACAAAAATAAAAAATAAAATGATATCAGAAAATGAGAATGTTGATATTCAAAGAAATGAAAATGGAGAAGAAAATGAAATAGAAAATGATAATTTAATGAGTAATAACGATTTTAATAATGAAAATGAAATAATGAAAATATATGAATGGGTAGATAGTTTTCAATTAAGTAGAGCAAAAAAAAATATAGCAAGAGATTTTAGTGATGGATTATTATTGGCAGAAATATTAAAAAAATATGTTCCTAGATTAGTAGATTTGCATAATTATCCTGATTATTCTTCTACAAAACATAAATTAAGTAATTGGGAAACTTTAAATAATAAAGTATTAAAAAAAATAGGATTAAGATTAACAAAAAAAGAAATTAATGATGTTGTTAATTGTAAGCCACAAGCAATTGAAGAAGTATTAAAAAAAGTTTATAATGTTATTCAAAATATTTTTGGGAAAGAAAATATTAGATCACAAGTCCAAAAAGGTAATATGAGTTTAGAAAAAGATGATAATAGTATTTTAAAAAAAACTTTAGAAGAAAAAGAAAATACTATTAAAGAATTAACTGATACTATTTCTATATTAGAAAAGAAATTAAATTCCACTAATGAATATAATCAAAAATTAGAAGAAAAGATTGATGAAATTATTGAAAAAATAAGGGAAAAAGGTTATGAATATTATTAAATTAATTTTTATTATATTTAATTCATATATTTTAAACTATTAAAAAAATTAAAAATAAAAAGTGATAATATAAAAATGAAAATCAAAAATTCACCAAAAAAAAAAATTTCAAAATTAAATATTTATTTAGAAGAAAATATTTAATTAAATATTTTTTTCTTTTCATTTATTATCTTATTTTGGATAATTAGGAATTTTAATTTGATTTTTTTCAATTTTTCCACTACTAGTATTATTATTATCAAAATAATCTTTTGAAGAATTCCATCCACGAGGAAATTCTCTAAAATAATATCTAGTATCAGTAATTTGTTTTTTTAATTGCATTTTATTATAATTATCATTATCTTTTGGATCTTTAAATTTTCTCTTAGGCAAAAATTTAGAATCAATTTTATAATTTTTTCTTAAACTATTACTTGAATTTATTTTATTATTATTAATTAACATTTCATCTTCTTTATAATTTTCAATATATTGTTCTATTTGATTTAAGTATTCTTCAGTAACATCTCCTTTCTTTAATTTTTCTATAAAATCATCACCCATTCTAATTGATAAATATTTTATTATATTTTCATCATTTAATGCATTTTGAACTAATTTTTCTACTCTATTTATTTTATCATCTAAATTCATTTCTATTTTTTTTTCTTCTATATTTTTTTCTCTTTCAGGAATCTGATTTATCATTTCATTGTAATTTTGATTTTTTAAATTTGGATTATTTTTACTTTTTAATAAATCATTTGATATTTGATTTATATTCAAACCAATATTTGATGATGGAACAGATGAAATAATTTCATCAACTTGAATCATATTTTTATCTGTATTAATATTGTTAATATTATAATTATTATCTCTTGCTTTTGGTTCATTAATTTTGAGATTTTCATTTGAATTAATATCATAATTATTTTGAGGAATTAATTTTGGTATATTCATATTTGGTATTGGTTCTAAATTATTTCTATTATTATTACTTACAATATTTGAATTATAATTACTAGAAAAAGGAACAGAAGAAATTTGAACTGATGGATTAATATTATTATTTTCTTTTTGTGAATTATTAGTATTATTTATATTATATTGATAAGAATTATTTTCAGGAGAAAAATTAGTAGAATTAATATTAGTATTATTATTAATATTATTTAAATTTGAATTATTAATATTAACAATATTTGGTATATTTGTATTATTAATATTATTATTATTATTTGTTTTATTTGTATCAACTACTAAAGTACTTCTTCCTGTACTATTCATTTCATATTCATATGAATTTTCAACTGGACAATATTTATTTTTATATGAATTAAAAGAGTAATTATTTTGACAAAATGGACAATCACATAAACAACAATTTGGTTTTGAATAAGGTTTTTCTTTTGAAATTTTTAATTTATTTATTAATTGTTCAATATAATTTTCATTATTTTTATTTAATAAACTTAAATCTTGAATTTGATGATTTGCATTTAAGAGACTTGTTTCAAGAGAAAAAATTTGATTATTTAAATTTTGAATTTTCATATTTAATTCATTATTTTTATTTAAATTATCTTGTAAATTATTTGAAAGATTTATATTTGATGATTTAAATCGATCTAAAGCTTGAAGAATTGTTTTAAAGTCAAAAGAAAGATCATTTAAAAATTGATTTGTTACTCTTAAAAAACCACTTTCAAATGGATATTTTGAGGATAATTCTTGACGAAGATTAATTGTCTTTGTTGAATTTCTTTCAATTATTTGAGAGATTTCATCTACTGAAGAAGGAGTTATTGTAGTTATCATTTTTATTAAATTTATATTTTTTTATTTATGAATTTATTTAGAATAAAAATATTATAAAATATTGATAAAAAGTTTAATATAATAAATAAAATGAAATAAATTGATTTTTTTTTTTAATTTTTTTGCATTAAATTTCTTAAATTATTTTTTTCTTTTAATGCAGCTTGGATTTTTTGTTCAATATTATGTAAAATATTTTTTAACTTATTATTTAATTCAGTATTTTTTTTTAATTCATCATTTAAAATATCATAATCTTCTAAAAAATCTCGATTTTCCATTTTTGTTTTTAATATCAAATTTTCATATTTTTCAATATTTTGAACTAAATCATTCCCATTTATATTATTTTTAAAAGAAGTATTTTGATTATTATTCATAATATTAAAATTATTTGAATTTTGATAATTACCAATTGTAGTCATATTTAAATTATCATTTTGTAAAACACTTTTATTTTCAATTTCTCTTTTTAATTGATAAATATCATCCATTACTTTACTTCTTGCATCTTTTGCTTCTTTTAATTCTTTTTCTAAAGTCTCTTTATTTTTTTCAATTTCATCTAATTCAAGATATGATTTATAATATTCTTCAACATTTTCATTTAAATCATTTAAACAATTATTATATTGAATTGTCTGTTTATTTAAATCAATTGAATTAAACATATATTCTGGAATAAATATTTGTGGTTTTTTTTTTGGAAATGTAGTTTTAATTGATTGATTCCCATCAATATTTTCTTCAATTATTGTTGCATCTAATCTACCTTCAATCGTTGTATTTAAAAAAGGATTTATTAAAGTCATTGAATCATTCATTGAGTTATTTAATTTACTTTGACTTAGTCTTGAATAAAATCTCTTTTTCATTTTGAAATTTAAAGATGAATTTAAATTAGAAACATTTAAATTACTATTATTTGATTCTTCTAGGCTTAATCTAAGATTATTTTTTATTCGATTATCTTTCCTAAATGATTTTTCTTTTCTAAACATTTGAAATTTATCGATATGTGAATCTGAACCTCTTCTTTGACTTAAAAAATCTGAACTTTCATTCATTATTATTTTATATAAATTTTATAATTTATATTTTTTCATTTAAAAAAGAATAAAAAAATAATATATTAGATATTGATGTTTTTTTTATTCTATATATAAAAATATATAAAAATTATACCAAATTATAAATATTTCATATTAAATTTCTATTCTCCTTCTTCATTAATTATAGTTCTAACAGTTCTCTTAAGTTCTTTTTTATTATCAAATCTTCTAGTTTCAATATTGTCATTATCATCAACATTAGTTATTCTATGAATATGATTTTCATCTTCCTTATTATTTTTTTCATTATTAATAGTATCAATTTCAATAACATTTAATTTAGGAGAATTATTTATATTATTTATTTCACTAACAAAATCATCATCATCATTATCATCTTCTTCTTTAATAATAATATTTTTATGATAATCAATTTGTTTTTCATTTTGATTATGATAATAATACTCATTTTTTTCATCTGTAATACTACAACAACCAAACAATGAAAAAGGTCTTTTAATTTTAATATGCATAAAAGTTCTTCCAACTTGAATATATAAAGGTAAACTTTCATTTAAATTTAAAACTGGAGTTTGAATTAAAAGTAAAGTTCCAAATTTTGAATTATTATCTTCAATATATAAACCATTAAAAGTATTCAATAATTTACAATGAAATCTACTTACAGAAACATCATTAAATAAAATATCAGAATCATGTCCTCTTCCTATTTTTATTTCTTTTTTATTTTCTAAATTACCAATATATAAAAATCTATTTTTTCTTTTATCAATTGATAAACATTCAATACTAATATAATTTTCATAATCAGAATGTTCTAATATACAATATAATTTTGAATTATGTCTAATATAATCGGGTAATTTACTTTTACATAGTTCACATTCAACTGGTTTAATTTTGTATTTTGTATAATTTTGATTTCCTTCTATTTTTATTAATGATTTTGTTGATATCCAATGTTTTAAACAATTTAAATGAATATATTTCATTGATCCTGAACAAATACAAGGTTGAATTAAAGGATTTTCTTCTGTATCTTCTTCTATATAACAAATTCTACATATTTTCTTTTTTAATGTTTTTTTTTTTTCTTCAATTATATTATTATTATTATTTGATATAAAATTT
>Ga0256407_10001730_pt1 | contig 44477 bp, 37 predicted proteins | sample RumenRJG_04DNA_FD_193489 | JGI IMG/M metagenome (GOLD analysis project Ga0256407, IMG submission 193489) | Bovine rumen microbial communities from Lethbridge, Alberta, Canada - RJG_04 | ecosystem: Host-associated > Mammals > Digestive system > Stomach > Rumen | place: Canada: Alberta...
AACCTGGCTGCCGACAGCGAGAACGCCCTCTGGGTCATCGCTTCGCTCGACGACGCCAAGGCTGCCATCAGCGACGCCACGGCCCTCGACCCGATGGACGCCACCATGTTCATCGAGGACCACAACTTCGGCCGCAACAACCGCTACAGCAACAACTGGCAGGGCACCGGCCTGACCAAGGCTGGCGACAACACCAACATGAACACCCAGTCGTACATGGCCGCCTTCGACGTCTATCAGGAGCTGACCGTGCCCAACGGCGTCTATAAGCTCGAGGCCCAGGCTGCCGTGACCTATCATGACAACCGCGTCGTGAAGGCCTACGACGGTGAGGGTGCCCCCGTCATCTATGCCAACGAGGCCAGCTCCGACTTCAACGAGATGCTCGTTGGCGACCAGATGTCGAACCAGACGAAGATGAGCACCCAGTTCAGCGCCGGCATGTATGAGGTGGAGCCCGTCTACGTCGAGGTGACCGACGGCAAGCTGAAGATCGGTGCCAAGTGCGACCGCGCCGACATCTGGGCCGTCTGGGACAACTTCCGCCTGACCTACTTCGGCAGCGAGACCAGCGTCAGCGAGGCCAAGAACTCGGCCAAGATTCTCCGTCTATACGAGCTGATCGGCATGGTCCAGGAGCTGGCCAAGAACGAGGCCATCGTCTACACCCGTCCCCAGCTGGAGGCTGTCGTCGCCTTGATTCCCACCTACGAATCGATGGATCCCGCCACCCTGACCGAGGATCTGCTCAACACCGGCCTCGAGGCTCTCGAGCAGATCGTCGACCACGCTCAGGCTGAGCTCCTCGCCGCTAACGTGCTGCCCCAGATGAAGGCCTTCACCGAGACCACCAACTTCTACACCAAGGAGGCCCTCGACGCCTACTACACGCAGTGGAACGAGAAGTACACCGCCGGCCAGCTGACCCGTGCCGAGGCCGCTGTCCTGCAGGATCCCTTCGTGGAGACCGACTGGCGCGCAGCCAACACCGTCGACGACCTGCTGATGAGCGTCTGGGACGCCGCTACCGAGGATTGGGGCACCTACCACGTCAACACATGGTCGGTCGAAGGCAGCACTGACGGCAGCAAATTCGTCGTGCCCTTCATCGAATACTGGACCGGCGACGGCGAATCGCTCGCCGCCAAGACCCTCACCGCCACCATCGAAGGTCTGGAGAAGGGCGTCTACGACGTCAATGCCTGGGTGCGCGTCCGCATGAAGGACGGTGCCACGGGCGCTGCCGCCGGCATCGACCTTCAGGCCAACAACGGCGCACTGGTCGACGTCACCACAGGCAGTCAGGTCGGCACGTCGCCGTTCTACCTCAAGGAGTACACCGCCCAGGGCGAGGTCGCCGAGGACGGCAAGCTCACCGTGAAGTTCATCGTCAACGCCGACAACAATATCAGCTGGCTGTCGTTCAAGAACATGAACTACGCGCTCAACGACGAAGCCACCGCCATCAGCGAGGTGACAACCAGCCGCACCAACGCCGCCGCCATCTACAACATGGCCGGCCAGCGCGTCGTCAACGCCCAGAAGGGTCTCTACATCCAGGGCGGCAAGAAGTTCATCGTGAAGTAAACCCACTCGAAAACTATCAACTCGAGATTACAATTTGCGACATTCCCCGTCGGTTTGCCCGACGGGGAATGTTTATTTTTAGACAAAACGTCAGAAATCTACAAAATAATTTGGCAGATTGAAAGATTTTGCTTACTTTTGCAAGACAATCCTAACACCCCAATCAAGATGAAAGAAAAGAACAACCGATTAGAGGCGTTGCGACTGATCATCTCAAGCCAGGAACTGGGCAGCCAGGAGGAGCTTCTCAAGGCACTGCAGAAGGAAGGATTCAAGCTGACGCAAGCCACGCTGAGCCGCGACCTGAAGCAGCTGAAAGTAGCCAAGGCTGCCACGATGGGCGGGACGTATGTCTACGTGCTCCCCAACGACTCCATGTACAAGCGCATCTCTACGCCTGCGTCCATTCGTGAGATGATGCAGATGACGGGATTCGTGAGTCTTCATTTCTCGGGCAACATGGGGGTCATCAAAACCCGCCCCGGCTATGCCAGCGCCATGGCCTGGAACATTGACAACGCCGCCATTCCGTCGATCATCGGCAGCATCGCCGGCAACGACACCATCTTCTTTGTCATCAAGGAAGATGTGCCCCGCCAGGAAGTCATCGACGCCCTGAGCGAGGTACTCCCTAACATCAAGTAAGCAAGAAAAGCCCGTGAAACGGTTAACCGACTAATGCCATGTTGTCATTCGAGTGCGACTATAACAATGGCGCGCATCCTGACGTGATGCGCCATCTATTAGAAACCAACGACCAGCACACAGCGACCTACGGGCAGGACTGCTATTCAGATCTGGCTAAACAAAAAATCCGCGAGGCATGCCAGACGACAGGCGATATCTTCTTCCTCGGCGGCGGCACCCAGACGAATGCCGTCGTCATCGACGCATTGCTACGCTCCTATGAGGCCGTCGTCACCATCGAGACGGGCCACATCGCCGTCCATGAGGCCGGAGCCATTGAGCACTGCGGCCACAAGGTCATCACCCTACCCTCTCACGACGGCCGACTCGCGGCCTCCGACCTGCGGCACTTCATGCAGGAATATGAGGCCGACGAAAGCCGCGACCACGTAGCCCAGCCGGGCATGGTCTACATCTCGCTGCCCACCGAGCTGGGCACCCTCTACAGCGCAAGTGAGCTCACAGAGATTCATGCCACTTGCCGCGACCACCACCTGCCACTCTTCATCGACGGAGCCCGCCTGGGCTACGGCATCGCAGCCAGCGGGGGCGACCTGACGCTGCCACGCATCGCCCAGCTGTGCGACGTGTTCTACATCGGCGGCACCAAGGTCGGCGCCCTCTGCGGCGAGGCCGTCGTCTTCAGCAGCGGCCAGGCCCCACGCGGATTCTTTTCGCTCGTGAAGCAGCACGGCGCACTCTTTGCCAAGGGCCGGCTGCTCGGCGTCCAGTTCGACGCACTGTTCACCGACGGGCTCTATCTGCGCATCGCCCAGCACGCCATCGACATGGCCCGCCGCCTGCGGTCGCTGCTGGCGGAGAAGGGCTACCGCTTCTACCTCGACTCGCCCACCAACCAGCAGTTTGTCATCCTGCCCAACACGGAGGTCAGCCGGCTCGAGAAGCTGGTGGAGTTCACTCACTGGTGTCCCTACGACGCGGACCACTTCGTCTGCCGCTTCGTCACGTCGTGGGCCACGACGGAGGACGAACTGGCCGAACTGGCGGCCATCCTCTGATTCTGACCATACAAAAAGGAGCACTACGGCGCTCCTTTTGTCATGAAATTTCCTACTATTTTGTCACAAAATCACAACCCGCTGATTATCAGCGTCGTTACATTTTACGCTGAGAGAAGCGGTGCTTTTCGATGAGAGAAGTGCCGCTTTTCGGGTCAAAAAGCGGCACTTCTCCGACGAAGAAGCGGCACTTCTTCCGGAGAAGAGGTGCCGCTTGTAAAATAAATTCATAACGCCGTTATTTCAGCACGCCGAGCTCGCGGCCCACCTTGACGAAGGCCTCGATGCAGCGGTCGAGCTGCTCGCGGTTGTGGCCGGCCGAGATCTGGACGCGGATGCGGGCCTGGCCCTTGGGCACGACGGGATAGTAGAAGCCCGTCACGTAGATGCCTTCCTCCTGCATCTTGGCGGCATAGACCTGCGAGAGCTTGGCGTCGTAGAGCATGACGGCGCAGATGGCGCTCTGCGTGGGCTTGATGTCGAATCCGGCAGCCATCATCTTCGAGCGGAAATACTCGACGTTCTCGACGAGGCGGTCGTGGATCTCGTTCGACTCCTTCAGCATCTTGAACACCTCGAGCGAGGCGCCGATGATGGCCGGTGCCAGCGAGTTGGAGAAGAGGTAGGGGCGCGAACGCTGGCGCAGCAGGTCGATGATCTCCTTGCGGCCCGTGGTGAAGCCGCCGAGGGCTCCGCCGAACGACTTGCCGAGCGTGCCGGTATAGATGTCGACGCGGCCGTAGGTGTTGAAGAACTCGCTGACGCCGTGGCCTGTGCGGCCGACGACGCCTGCCGAGTGGCTCTCGTCGACCATGACCAGTGCGTCGTACTTCTCAGCCAGGTCGCAGATCTTGTCGATCGGGGCGACGTTGCCGTCCATCGAGAAGACGCCGTCGGTGACGATGATGCGGAAGCGCTGGGCCTGAGCCTCCTTGAGGCACTTCTCGAGCTCCTCCATGTCGGCGTTGGCGTAGCGATAGCGCTTGGCCTTGCAGAGGCGCACGCCGTCGATGATCGAGGCGTGGTTGAGGGCGTCCGAGATGATGGCGTCCTCCTCGGTGAAGAGGGGTTCGAAGACGCCGCCGTTGGCATCGAAGCAGGCGGCATAGAGGATGGTGTCCTCCGTCTTGAAGTAGTCCGAGATGGCAGCCTCGAGCTCCTTGTGGATGTCCTGCGTGCCGCAGATGAAGCGCACCGACGACATGCCGAAGCCGCGGCGGTCCATCATCCGCTTCGAAGCCTCGATGAGCCGGGGATGGTCTGACAGGCCCAGATAGTTGTTAGCACAGAAGTTGAGCACTTCCTTACCGGCCACCTCGATGGCAGCACGCTGCGGGCTGCAGATGAGTCGTTCCTCCTTGTAGAGCCCTGCTTCACGAATCTCAGCAAGCGTCTGGCTGAGATGTTCCTTCATTTTTCCGTACATAAGTAATAGATTTACGATTTACGTTTTATTTGGTTTTAGAATTATTAAGTGCAAAGATAGAAATTTTTCGCGAAACATGGTGCAATTATTAAGAATAATTTTGTAATTTTGCACGCGTAAATCTAAAATCTATAGAATCAGAATGAAAAATGTCTTGGTAATTGGCTCAACGGGCCAGATTGGCTCAGAGCTGACAATGGCACTGAGGAAGCGCTATGGAAACGAACACATCGTGGCCGGCTATATCGTCGGCGCAGAGCCTAAGGGCGAACTGGCCGAAAGCGGGCCGTCGGCCATTGCCGACGTGACCGACGGCGCCGGCATCGCCGACATCGTCAAGAAATACCACATCGACACGATCTACAACCTGGCCGCGCTGCTCTCCGTCGTGGCCGAATCGAAGCCCCGACTGGCCTGGAAGATCGGCATCGACGGCCTGTGGAACATCCTCGAGGTGGCCCGCGAGAACCAGTGCGCCGTCTTCACGCCCAGCTCCATCGGCTCGTTCGGCGTCGAGACGCCCCACGACCCCACCCCACAGGACACCATCCAGCGGCCGCGCACGATCTACGGCGTGTCGAAGGTGACGACGGAGCTGCTCAGCGACTGGTTCCATCATAAGTATGGCGTCGACACGCGCTCGGTGCGCTTCCCCGGCATCATCAGCTACGTGACGCCTCCGGGCGGCGGCACGACGGACTATGCCGTCGACATCTACTACTACGCCGTGCGCGGCGAGAAGTTCATCTGCCCCATCAAGGCCGGCACGCGCATGGACATGATGTACATGCCCGACGCGCTGCGCGCCGCCATGGAGCTGATGGAGGCCGACCCGACGCGGCTGATCCATCACAACGGCTTCAACGTGGCCGCCATGAGTTTCGACCCGGACATGATCTACAACGAGATCAAGCGCCACTGCCCCACGTTCGAGATGGAGTATCAGGTGGATCCGCTGAAGCAGTCGATAGCCGAGTCGTGGCCCGACATCATGGACGACTCGTGCGCCCGCGAGGAATGGGGCTGGCAGCATGAATATAACCTCCGCGAAATGACAAAGGACATGCTCGAGAAGCTGGCCGTGAAACTGCTTAAAAAGTGAGAAGTGAGAAGTGAGAAGTGGGAAGTATTGTTAGTAATGCTGACAAAACTTCCCACTTCTCACTTCTCACTTCTCACTTAATCCCTACCCTCCGCTCGCGCCACCCGTCGTAAGTATTGACTCGCAGGCAGACGGAGTCGACGGGCAGGCCGTCGAGGGGAATGCTGGCGTAGGAGCGCTGCGTGTAGTATTCCGGGACGCCACCCTGGTCGTGGTAAAGCCGCAGATGCATCGTCCGCGTGCGGTCAGGGTTGGTCATGATGGTGTCAAACGTGGCACCGAGCACGTGGTGCAGGTCGTCGCTGCCGCCCTGCCCCACCTTGAGCAGCAGCGCCATGTTGAGATAACGCTTGTTCGTGCTGAGCCAGATGCTCTCCAGCCCCGTCGGGTCGGTCATCGGCTTGTCCTCACGCCGGGGGCGCAGCACCAGCACCTGCCCGGCACTGACCACGCGGGCCGCCCCGCCCTTCTCCTTATTATAATATAGGTAGGCCCGATAGGTCGTGTCGCCCTTCTGAATCCAGTTCGTGGCGAAGGGGTTGACAAACGTCAGGCGGTCGTCCTCGTCGGTGACGGCCGTCTCAGCCTGTTTCTCGGCGTTGACCTGCAGGTCAGCCAGATCGCCCCGCAGACCGGAGTATTCGCCCTCGCCCTTTTCGTAGGCATCGGTGGTGCAGGCAGCGAGCAGAAGGACTGTGAGTTGCGATAAGATCGCGACATACTTGACGGTTTTCATTGGGCAGCGAGATAGTTACGTAGGGGGTTGGCATACATCGTGAGCATGCGCTCGCGGAGGAAAGGCTCGTCCTTCCCGGGCAGCGTGATCTTGTCGAGCTGCAGCTGCAGATAGTCCTCGAAGCGCAGGCGGTCGGCGGGGGTGTAGCGGTCGGCAAAGTCGTCGGTGCCGCTCAGGAGGTCGGCCGCCACGTAGTTGCCGGGATAGAGCACGTAGGCGCGATGGATGGCGCGGTCGATGCGCTGTGCCAGAGCGCTGTAGAACTCGTTCTTGGGCAGGTCCTTCAGCTCGCCGAGCCATGTGTTGACGGGGGCAGAGCAGCGGTAGGCCACGCGGCCCTTATAGCCCATGATGCCCGTGCGCATGTTGTCGAGGTCGTCCTGCTTGCTCTTCTTGAAGGCCGGGTTGTCGCGTTTCTGCTGGAACTCCTGCGCCTTCAGGTAGTCGCAGGGGTCATACTCGTAGCTGATGGTCAGCGGCACGATGTTCAGCTCGCTGAGGTCGCCCCCCATGGCCAGCATCTTGAGCACGGCCTCCTGGGTGTGGTCGCTCGAGTCCTTGGCGCGGCCCTCGCGCTGCGCCAGCCATATGTTCTCGTGCTTGCGGGTGACGGCATGGTGGATGTAGCGGCTCATGTGCTGACTGGCCTCGAGCGTCTCGCGCAGTGAGAGGCCGCGGCGCACGATGAACGCCTTGTTCATGCGCACCAGCCGCTCGATCCAGGGATAGATGAGCAGGTTGTTGCCGATGCCGATCTCGACGGTCGTCGGATAGCCGGCCTCGACGAGCATGACGTCGAGGAAGGCCGAGTCGAGGACGATGTCGCGATGGTTCGAGACGAACGTATAGCGCTGGCTCTTGTCCGCAGGCAACGCGGCGTCGTCGAATGTGCAGCCGTCGGAATGTTTGCGGATGATGTAGTTCACCAAGGGCTTCATGAAGCGCTTCTGGAAGTCGAGCGGCGTCCTGACGCCCGTGAAGGCCAGTCGCAGCAGCCCGTTGCGCACGCCCTTCGGCAGCCACGGCGCCAATCCCTTCATCACGGCGTTAAAGTGTCGGTCGGCAAGCAGTTGGCCGAATGCCTCCTTCATCTCCTGCGGCTCGTATGGCCGGATGTCGTCGAATTCTGAATTGAGAATTGAGGATTCAGAATTGAGAATTAGGGATTGAGAATTATGATTAGACTTATCCATTACTTTGGGCTATTTTGTCCTTCATCGTTTTAATTATCTTTGTTAGTATACTGACGATCTCGTCATTGTCCCTGTGCATTGAATCATAGCCTTCCTGAGTGATATATCCACCCCGGTGCAGTCTCTTCAACCAATACTCCGTCTCATCAGCTTCTTTTAGCGCGATACTCAACTTATTGACAAAATCTTTAGCACCCTGAGCATTGCGACTTTCCATCACGTTTGCCCCGATACTCGTACCGCTCCGCAGGATTTGCTTGGAAATAATCCCCTCATGCTTGTTCTCCTTCAAATAGAAATAGAGTTTCATGATCCTGTCAGCATAAGCATCTGTCTTCTCAAGTATGATATTCTCCTTTCTTGCCATTCTGCACCGGTAACCCTAATTCTCAATTCTCAATTCTCAACTCTCAATTCTCAATTATAATATCAGAATTGGTTCTCCACGATGTCGGTCAGCACGTCGGTCATCGACAGTCCGGCGGCGCGCACCTGCTGGGGGATGAAGCTGGTGGGGGTCATGCCGGGCGTGGTGTTCACCTCGAGCATGTTGAGCTTGTCGTGGCCGTCGTCGCCACGGGTGATAATGTAGTCGATGCGGATGATGCCGTTGCAGTGGAGGATGTCGTAGATGGCCGACGTCAGGTCCTGGGCGCGCTTGGCCAGCTCGGCGGGGATGCGGGCGGGAGTGATCTCGTCGACCTGTCCGTTGTACTTGGCGTCGTAGTCGAAGAACTCGTTCTTCGTGACCACCTCGGTGACGGGGAAGACGACCGACTTGTCCTTCGTCTTGTAGCATCCGACGGTGATCTCCGTGCCGTCGAGGAACGACTCGATCATCACCTCGTCGCTCTCCATCATGGCAATGCGCAGGGCGGGGGCCAGCTTGTCGATGTTCTTCACCTTGGACACGCCGAACGAGGAGCCGTCGTTGGCGGGTTTGACGAAGCAGGGCATGCCGATGGTCTCGAGCACCTTCTGCTCGTCGAGCTGCTGCTCCTGGCCGCGGCGCACGAGGATGCTCTCGGCCACGCGTACGCCGAATCCGCGCAGGTATTGGTTGAGCACGAACTTATCGAACGTCATGGCCTCGACGAGCACGCCGCTGGTCGAGTAAGGCAGGTGCAGCAGGTCGAAGTATCCCTGCAGGATGCCGTTCTCGCCGGGTGTGCCGTGGATGGTGATGTAGGCATAGTCGAAGAATCGGCGCCGTCCGTTCATGCGGAACGAGAAGTCGTTCTTGTCGATGGGCGTCAGGGTGCCGTCGGGCAGTTCGACCTGCCAGCTGGTTCCTTTGACGTCGACGATGTATACGTTGTAGCGGTCTTTGTCGAAGAAGCCGTAGAGGCCCTGAGCGGAACGGAGCGAGACGTCGTGCTCGGAGGAGTCGCCACCGCAGACGATGGCAATGGTGCGTTTAGCGGGTTTCATTTTTGTTCCTTATTTTTATTATTCTTTTTTTTCGTTATTTCGTGATAACGTTATTTCGACATTTTCGTCATTCCCCTGAATCGTTATTGCGGGTCAGCTTGCGCCACTTGTCGATGAGGGCCTGCATGTCGTCGGGCAGGGGGCTGGTGAAGTCCATCTGCTGGCCTGTCGAGGGATGGCGGAAGCCGAGCGTCTGGGCGTGGAGCGCCTGGCGCGGACATAGCTTAAAACAATTCTGGATGTAGGCCTTATAGGAGGCTGTGCGCTCGCCGCGGCGTATCTCGCAGCCCCCGTAGCGCTCGTCGGCGAAGAGGGGGTGGCCGATGTGGGTCATGTGGGCGCGGATCTGATGGGTGCGGCCCGTCTCGAGGCGACATTCCACGAGCGTGGTGTAGCCATAGCGCTCCAGCACGCGATAGTGGGTGACGGCGGGCTTGCCGATGTCGGAGCCAGGCGGATAGACGGCCATGCGCAGGCGGTCGCGCTGGTCGCGGCCGATGTTGCCCTCGATGCGGCCTTCGTCGTCGGTGATGTTGCCCCAGACGAGGGCCACGTAGGAGCGATGTGTGTCGTGATTGAAGAACTGCTTGCCGAGCGACGACTTCGCCTCGGGCGTCTTGGCTACGACGAGCAGTCCGCTGGTATCCTTGTCGATGCGATGGACAAGTCCCACCTGCGGGTCGTTGGGGTCATAAGTGGGCAGATTGCGCAGGTGCCATGCGACGGCATGGACGAGCGTGCCGTGGAAATTGCCACAGCCGGGATGGACGACGAGGCCTGCGGGCTTATAGACCACCATGAGCTGGTCGTCCTCATAGCGCACGTCGAGGGGCATCTCCTCGGGCACGATGGTCGAGTCGTAGTGGGGCCTGTCGAGCATCAGCGTGATGACGTCGCCCGCCCGCACCTTATAGTTGCTCTTGACGGGGCGGTCGTTGACAAAGAGGAATCCGGCGTCGGCCGCCTGCTGGATGCGGTTGCGAGAGGAGTGCTGGGTGTGCTCGGCCAGGTACTTGTCGATGCGCAGGGGCACCTGTCCGCGGTCGACCTCCAGCCGCAGGTGCTCATAGAGCGTCTGCGCGTCGTCGTCGCCCGCCTGCGGGTCAGCGTCAGCGTCGAGCATTTCCAGCTCGTCGTCGAACAGTTCGTCGTCAGTCATGTTCATCATTCCTCATCCGTTACTTCCAGGAAGTCGTCCACCTCGTCGGCCTCCTCGCCCGAGCTCATGAATCCGCTCAGCACGATGCTGTCGGTCATCAGGTCCTCCTCCTCTGTCGAGTAGCCGCTGCCGATGACGAGCGTCAGCAGGGCCTCGCGGGCCACCATGTCGCCGGCTATCAGGTTGTGCCCCTCGTGCTGGATGCCGTAGACCCAGTCTTTCTCGCCCTCGATGAGGCGGGGCTCGCCCACGCGGAAGCCCATGGCCTGCAGCTTGGCGCGTGCCTCGCGGAAGGAGCTGTTGTCGATCAGGTCAGGTATGGCCAGCTTCGAGAGGGTCGTCGAGTTGATCGTCACGTAGACCACGCGGCCCTCCTTCACCCGCGCGCCCTTGGCCGGCTGCTGCAGCATCACGCTGCCGGCCGGCAGCTTCTTGCTGTAGGCGGAGTCCGTGACGAGCAGCGAGAGGCCCTCGGCCTTCAGCCGCTCCTGGGCCGTAGAGAGGTCCATGCCGTAGACGTCGGGCACCTCGACGCTTTCGCCGTGGTGCGTATAGACAGCCAGCCACCAGCGCAGCCCGAGGAACAATGCGACGACGACGAGCGCCATGGCCAGCAGGTTGCCCCAGATGAGCGACGACGTTATTTTCCGTTTGAATTCTTTCACGTTCATTGCGTTCTGCTTCTGTATTCTCGGCAAAATTACAAAAAAAAAATGAAGCCGCGGCAGGTTTGCGCAAATAAATGTTCAAAGGGGCCGCTTTTTGGGGATAAAACTATTTCAGCGGCGCTGAAATATAACGCATCGGCGCTGAATGATATTTCGGCGCCGATGAAATAGCGTTTTGCGACGCCGGAATAATCCTGCACGCAGGCGGACAAAAAAAAGGACTGGCGGACGGGCGCCTTTCGGCATCCGTCCGCCAGTCCTTCGTCGTGACGCGGAGGTAATCACTTTCCGTGGTTCTCGTCGGAAACGGTCAACTTCTTGCGACCCTTGGCGCGGCGAGCAGCCAGGACGCGACGGCCATTCTTGGTGGCCATGCGCTCGCGGAAACCATGCTTGTTCACGCGGCGGCGATTGTGGGGCTGAAATGTTCTTTTCATCGTTATATCACTTTTATTTGAGTTTATTCAAGCGTTTCGGGCTGCAAAATTACACAAATCTTTTTAAATAAGCAAGAAAACTGAGAAATTTAGCTAAATATTTTATGTTTTTTTCGGAAAAATGCGTACCTTTGCAGCGCAAAAGCGCCTTTTTCAATATTATTATATATAAAATTCATTTATGATTAACTCACAAGACATCAAGAAAGGCACCGCCATTCGCATGGACGGCGCCATTTGGGTGTGCATCGACTTCCAGCACCGCAAGCCGGGCAAGGGCAACACCATCATGAACATCAAGTTGAAGAACGTCAGCGACGGCCGCGTGCTGGAGCGCCGCTACAACATCGGCGAGAAGCTCGAGGACGTCATCATCGAGCGCCGCCCCTACCAGTACCTCTATGAGGACCAGGAAGGCCGCATCTTCATGAACCAGGAGACCTTCGAGCAGATTCCCATCGCCAACGACCTCGTCATCGGCCATGAGTACATGAAGGAGAGCGACATCGTCGACGTGGTCACTGACACGACCGACGGCACCATCCTCTACGCCGAGATGCCCGTGAAGACCATCCTGCGCGTGACCCACTCGGAGCCCGGCATCAAGGGCGACACCGCCACGAACACGCTGAAGCCCGCCACGCTGGAGACTGGCGTCGAGGTTCGCGTGCCCCTGTTCATCAACGAGGGCGACCTCATCCAGGTCGACACCCGCGACGGAAGCTACCTGGCCCGCGCCAAGGAGTAAAAGCAGAGGAAAAAAAGTAAAAGTGACAAGTGAAGAATTTGCTACCGCCATGCCATCAGCGGCGGGGGCCGATTCTTCACTTTTTTCTATTAACAACCAGAGCCTATTGACCGCATGAAGTATTCCATCATAGTGCCCGTCTACAATCGGCCCGACGAGGTCGACGAACTGCTCCAGAGCCTCTGCGCTCAAGAGGAGAAAGATTTTGAAGTCATCATTGTCGAGGACGGCTCGCAGACCCCCTGCGAAGACGTCTGTCGAAAATATCAGGACCGGCTCGACCTGAAATATTTCATGAAGCCCAACAGCGGCCCGGGCCAGAGCCGCAACTACGGCGCCGAGCGCGCCCGGGGGCAGTGGCTCATCGTGCTCGACTCTGACGTGGTGCTGCCCGACGGCTATCTTGCTGCCGTAAGCGAAAGACTGCATCTTTCATCTTCCACCCCTGACATCGCCGCCTGGGGCGGGCCCGACGCTGCCCACCCGGACTTCACGCCCGTGCAGAAGGCCATCTCCTACGCCATGACCTCATTCTTCACAACGGGCGGCATCCGCGGCGGCAAGGGCAAGAAGCTCGACAAGTTCTATCCCCGCTCGTTCAACATGGGCATACGCCGCGAGGTCTACAGCGAGCTGGGCGGATTCTCGAAGATGCGCTTCGGCGAGGACATCGACTTCTCCTATCGCATCGTCGAGGCCGGCTACCAGACCACCCTGCTGCCCGAGGCATGGGTGTGGCACAAGCGGCGCACCGACCTGAAGAAGTTCTTCCGGCAGGTCTACAACAGCGGCATCGCGCGCATCAACCTCGAGAAGCGCCACCCGGGCACGATGAAGCTCGTCCACCTGCTGCCCACCGTCTTCACCCTCGGCGTCATCGCCCTCGTGCTCATCTCGGCCGTCGGCCGCCTGCTGATGTACTACGTCGACAACGACGAGTGGCGCTGGCTATGCCTCACCCCCTGGCTGCCCATCTTATTATATAGTGGTATCATCTTCATCGACTCGTCTTTGAAGAACAAGAGCCTGAAGGTCGGACTGCTCAGCGTCCCCGCCGCCTTCACGCAGCTCATGGGCTACGGGCTCGGCTTCATCGAGTCGTGGTGGAAGCGCTGCGTGCTCAAGAAGGACGAATTCCAGGCATTCGAAAAATCATTCTATAAATAACATTCATGAACGAGCTTGAACCAATCTACCAGAAGATCCACTTCATTCGTGGCCAGCGCGTGATGCTCGACTTCGACCTCGCAATCTTATATGGCGTGGAGACAAGGGCCCTGAACCAAGCAGTCAAGAGGAACAAGGAACGCTTCGAAGGTGAAGATTTCATGTTCCAACTGACAAGAGATGAAGCCGAAGAAAACTTGACATCACAATTTGTGACATCAAGTTGGGGTGGCACGCGTAAGCTGCCTTATGCTTTCACCGAACTGGGTGTGGCCATGCTCAGTTCCGTGCTCCGCTCCAGGACTGCCATCGAGATCAATCGAGGCGTCATGAGGGCTTTCGTCGAATTCAGGCGCATAGCAGCCGCACTGCCCACCAACACCGACGACATCAAGGAACTGAAGCGCGAGATGCAGGGAATCAAGGACTATATAGAAGAAATATTGTCTGACCAGAACGACATCAACGAAGAGAACCGGATGCAGCTGGAACTGATCAATCAGGCTCTGGCCGAACTACAAGTCGAGCGAAAGTCAAGCGAGCGAAGACCTATCGGATTCCTACAACCAAACGACAAGAAATGAGCGACAAACTGACCATAGCCAACTGGGCCGAGGAGGACCGCCCACGCGAGAAGCTGGAGCGGCTGGGGGCTCAGGCGCTCAGCAGCGCCGAGCTGCTGGCCATCCTCATCGGGTCGGGCTCGACGAAGGAGAGCGCCGTCGACCTGATGAAGCGCGTGCTCAACGACTGCCGGGGGAGCCTCAACACGCTGGGCAAGCTCTCCATCCACGACCTATGCCAATACAACGGCATCGGCGAGGCCAAGGCCATCACCATCCTCGCCGCCTGCGAGCTGGGCAAGCGCCGCCAGATGGAGACGCCCGAGGAGCGCCCACAGCTGTCGACGGCCACACGCGTCTACAACCACATGCACCCGCAGATGCAGGACCTCGACGTCGAGGAGTTCTGGGTGCTCTACCTCAACCAGGACCAGCGTCTCATCAAGCAGGTCAGGATAGCCCACGGCGGCATCTCGGAGGTGACGGTCGACGTGCGCATCATCATCCGCGAGGCCGTCCTGTCGAACGCCACGCTCCTCATCGTCTGCCACAACCACCCCAGCGGCAACATCACCCCCAGCCGCCAGGACGACGCGCTGACACGCACCATCCATCAGGCCTGCGACGTCATGCGGCTGCGGCTGATGGACCACGTCATCGTCAGCGACGGCCGCTACTACTCCTACCACGAGCAGGGCAAATTGTAGGCGTTTTATTTTGCCGTTTGCCAAAATTACATTATCTTTGCAAGCACATAAAACGCAAAGATAATGACTCAAGAACAAAAAACAACACTCGAGGAGCGCATCGTCGATGTGCTCAAGACGGTCTACGACCCTGAGATTCCCGTCAACATCTACGACCTCGGCATGATCTACCGCATCGACGTCAAGGACGACGCCGCCGTCGAGGTCGACATGACCTTCACCGCCCCCAACTGCCCCGCCGCCGACTTCATCCTCGAGGACGTGCGCACCAAGCTCGAAGGTCTCGACGGCATCAAGTCTGCCAACGTCAATCTCGTCTTCGAACCCGCCTGGGACCAAAGCATGATGAGCGAAGAAGCCCGCGTGGAGCTGGGATTCGAGTAAAGTGAGAAGTGAGAGGTGAGAAGTGAGAAGTTTTATTAGACTTGAAGTGTATGGTAGACAGAGGTTATTTCCTGCAAGATAAAGCCGAGGCATTTGCGGGCCGGATGGTCAAAATGTATCAATACTTGGTCAAGCAGAAGAAAGAACAGATCATGTCTAAACAAGTCTTACGCAGCGGGACCAGTATTGGCGCAAACATTATGGAAAGCCGTAATGCCCAGAGTCCCGCCGACTTCATCCACAAACTCAGTATCGCGCTCAAAGAAGCCGATGAAACAACATTTTGGATCAAAAACTTACATATAGGAGGCTATCTGAATGAAAAAGAATTCAATTCAATATATAACGATGCTGACGAGTTGGTCAAGCTTCTTACTTCGTCCATCAACACCCTTAAGAAAAAGCAGACGACATAGCACCGTCAAGTCTAACAAAACTTCTCACTTCTCACCTCTCACTTCTCACTTATGAAAAATATTTATTTTCTCAGCGACGCCCACCTCGGATCCTGGGCACTCGAGCACAAGCGGATGCAGGAGCGGCGGCTTGTGCGCTTCCTCGACTCCATCAAGACGAAGGCGGCTGCCGTCTATCTGCTGGGCGACATGTTCGACTTCTGGTTCGAATATAAATACGTGGTGCCTAAGGGCTACACGCGCTTCCTCGGCAAGATCTCCGAACTGACAGACATGGGCGTCGAGGTGCACTACTTCACGGGCAACCACGACATCTGGGCCTTCGACTACCTGGAGCGCGAGTGCGGCGTCATCATCCACCGCCAGCCGCTGACCACGGAGCTCTACGGCCGCATCTTCTACCTGGCCCACGGCGACGGGCTGGGCGACCCCGACCCGAAGTTCAAGGTCATACGCGCCATGTTCCACAACCGCCTCTGCCAGCGCCTCTTCGCCGCCGTCCATCCCCGCTGGGGCGTCTGGTTCGGACAGACCTGGGCCAAGCACTCGCGCATGAAGCGCCCTGGCGGCGAGGAGCCCCCCTACATGGGCGAGGACCGCGAGCACCTTATATTATATACGAAGAAGTACATCCAGTATCACTCCAACGTCGACTGCTTCATCTATGGCCACCGCCACATCGAGGTCGACCTGCAGCTGACGCGCAAGGCCCGCGTCATCATCCTCGGCGACTGGATCTCGCATTTCTCCTACGTCGTCTGGGACGGCGAGCACCTCTTCATGTCGCAGTACATCGAGGGCGAGAGCCAGCTATGACCCACGCCACCCCAGCCCGCTGGCAGAAACAAAGCGGCCCTTTGACCACCGCAAAGCGCCCCTTTGACCCACGCGAAGTGCCCCTTTGACGTCCTCAAAGGGGCACTTCTCTGTCTGAGCAGTCATCATCGCGACAGGCCGCAACGCCCGATATACACAACAAACTGTATATCAATACATTGCATCATCCCTGCATCCTTATTCACGCCAGACAGGAATTGCACGAGGCAGGCACACTTTTCCTCTTAAAAGTTTGGTAGTATAAGAATAATTTCCTATATTTGCGGAGAAATCAGACATTGCGTGCTCTTTCCTGACGAAGGAGCCCGGGAAGCCCTCTCATGCTGGCCGTCAGGCGCCAGACGATACGACTAAATCCACCATCCGCCGCCACCGACTGAGGCGGCCACTAAACAAACAAAAACCTAGAACCATGATGAAAAAGTTAGTCAAAAAACTATTATTGCTCGTCTTGCTCTTGGCGGGATGGACAGGTACAGCCTTTGGGCAGACAGTGCAGTCGATGGGTACGACCCAGGATAATGCTGCGATTTATAATCTCTACTATTCCTATTACTCCAATGGTTATGGTGGGAAATGGATGGAGTCATATTACGCCACCATCCAGAAGGTTACGCCTACCATCGGTTTTGCCACCATCCCCGAGGCTGTAACTTATGGCAACCACACTTATTACGTTAGAGGTTTTGGCAGTGCCAGTACAGTTTACTCCGATGTGCAGAACGTGGGAAGCCTCACATTCAAAGGTGATGTAAACTTATGGGACTCTCCAGTGAACTTTTGGTCTGGAATGACAGGCTTTACCACTCTTATTTTTGAAGGCTACAGCTATCCTTTCGACGGAGATTACACGGAGTATTTCAAGAATTCAGTCGGATGGGTAGATGTTTACCTTGCCGACAAAACAGAGAGCCAGATAGCTGAACTGAAGCGCAATGCTCCATGGAATCAGTTCCACTCTGTCAACTATCGGCCAGTTAAACAGACCCTGACTTTGAATCTGGCATTTAGTCCGGTGGATATAAATGCAAATATAGCGTTGTACAGCCTTGGCGATTACGAATCCTTCTCCGATGCCGACTACAATTTGGACTACCTCACCCCTGTTGATATGTCGAGCGCAGGGCAGTTTGAGGTTAACAAGTTCCAGCGTTATCTGGTGGTTGCCGACTACAATCACAACAAGGTTGAGCCCCACGTAATCGTTAACGGCCTGGAGTATCCAATGACTCCGCACTATAACATTGCCTTTTGCCAGATAACGGTGCAAGGCGATGTGGTCTTAGACGTCAGTTTCCCGTCGATAGCCACATGGGAGTGTGTGCTTAATAACCAGACCCATGGCATGGTCTTCGTAACTGACCTTGGCGACAAGACGAGCTTTGCCGATGCAGGGGCTACGAACACAATTCCTTTCATGTACTCCACCACCAACGGACAGACGACCGACGGCCTGTTTGCCGGCGGCAACTATGCCACGGTCTATGTTTATGGCAACAACAACTACATCCCGCACTTGAAGCGCAATGGCGTAGAAGTGACGCTGAACAACCTGACGCGGGGCGACATCCACTACGCCTACTACAATGAACTCAACGTGCAACAGAGTGTCACCTACGAGTGGTATACCGAGATACCCACTCATCCTGAGAGCATTCCCGTCGTGAAAGTGATAAGAACAGGCGAGGGCGACGTGGAACTCACTGGCATGTGGGATTGGGACGGTGAGACCTGGCACAATACTAAAGAGGTAATATGTCGAAACGCAGTCACAGACGTCACCATACCATTGCCCACAATGTCGCCCGACGGCGATGGCGAATACTGGGGGTTCGAAGTGAATGTGAGGCCCCAGCCAGGGGGAACGGTGAGGAACTTCATGATAGGCCGCTATACCTATGATTCTGATACCGGGACACCGCAACTGACGATGGAAGAGGATGTTTCGATGACGCAGAACGCCGACGGCAGCTATTCGTTCATCGTGGATGCCTTTCAGGATTATATAGAATGGAGCAGCGACGATTATGTGGTATTCGTGGATTTAGACAATGGAGCGTCCGACACCAACACACAGACCTTCGCCCGATATGGCGGAACAGGAAGAGTTTCCTTGAACTACGAGGAGAACTACGATGACTATGACCCGGATATTGAGATTGGAACAACGACGATCACCCTCCCGGATTTCAACAGCGATGACTGCACTTATGCTAGTTTATACGTCGACAAGGTGCCCGGTGAGAAGTTCACGGCATATCGCGACGGCGTAGACGTGACAGACGATTTCATTCCAGTTAATTACAACAATCAGTATGCTTATAGCTTCGACCAGAATACGGAGCATTACCGACAGTCGTCCGTCTGGACTCTGATCTTCGAGCAGACGAATGACATCATCGAGTTTGCCGACGCGGCGGTAAAGGCTATCTGCGTAGAGAACTGGGACACGAACGGTGACGGGGAACTCAGTTATGAAGAGGCGGCGGCAGTGACAACATTAATTGACGCCGAAACCAGTCAGTCTGTGTTCAGGGATCTGAAAAAGTCTATTACGTCTTTTGATGAATTCCAATTTTTCACAGGCCTGACAACTGTGGAAAGATATGCATTCTATAACGATAGTCTTAAGAGCATTGTCTTACCACCAAATATTACAGTTATTGATAATGACGCATTTCGTCGTACAAACATTAGGAGTATCAGAATACCTGAAGGTGTGACTACCATCGGTGAGAGGTCTTTTTACGATTGTATATATTTGGAACAAATTGATTTGCCAGAAAGTCTGACAACTATCGGTTACCATGCCTTCGCTTTTACTGCAATTAAAAACATCTTCATTCCCAAAAATGTGGATAGTATTACATACGGAGGTGGTGCAAATATCTTTACTTCTTGTAAGAAACTCGCTAATATTGCGGTAGATGAAGAAAACCAGACCTACGACTCACGCAATAACTGCTCTGCAATTATTAAGAAAGGACAAAATTCAGCCACCCTGTTGTATGGATGTAAGAATAGCGTTATACCTAAGGGAGTGACAAATATCTATAATCAGGCTTTCTACAGTACTGGATTGACAAAGGTGATTATTCCAGAAACGGTGTCGTCTATTGGAACTCTCTCATTCTTTAACAACATATTAGACTCATTGGTGATGGAACGTCGTGAACCTATCACATTCAAAACATACTTCTTTAGACAGAATTCTGAAACTCTGCCTGAAATAGCCAATTGCGTACTTATCGTACCAAGAGGAGCGAAAGAGGCATATCTTAGCGCAGGATGGAAGACGCTTGAAGATGGCGGATACTTCAAGGATATTGTGGAAGCTGAGAAGACTAATGATGGCGACGTGAACTGCGACGGCCGCGTGACTATCGCCGACGTGACGAAGCTCGTCGACAAGATCCTCGAAAGGGAATAAAACTCGCTTGCAGGCCTTCATTTAAGAAATATGCAAAAAAATAAATTGGTACAATTTGGCTGTCCCCGTAGGAGGCGACGTGTCCCCACGTCGCACTTGCCGCAGGTGTCACGTGAGGACACGTGACCTCCTAAATCGTACCAAGTTATTTTTTTGCGGTCACTAAAAGCTAAATTGATGCCATTTCTTGCGGCCAATTGAAATATAATGAGTAATTTTGTCCACGTTATGAAACATCAGACCAAAGAAATGACAGAACGGATCAGGAGACAGCTTTGTCTGCTGACCGTCATACTCATGCTGTGCAGCACCACCGTCCTGGCAGCCTGCGACAGCAGCGACGACCCGACAGGGCAGGACGGCAAGGGGAAAGTGGCCGAGATCGTCAGCCGAGGCACCCTCCGCCGCCTCCACGAGAAGTACGGGCTGGTCTATGCCTACCGACGAATCTCAGGGGGCAAATCGGCGCTTTTCGAAGGTCATATAGGGGTATGAATCCGTGAAACGACAAAAAAGAGGGGCAAAAATTTTGTGCATTAAGATAATAATCGTAAATTTGCAGACATAACGATTATCATCATCGCGATGACAGACAGAGAAGAATGTATCGACAAGCTGAAGACGACGAAGGCATATCTTAGTGAGAAGTACGGTGTGCGTTCGCTGATGCTTTTTGGTTCTCTCGCAAGGGGCGACCAAAAGGAGGGCAGCGATGTGGACGTCTGCGTAGAAATGACTCCGAACCTGTTCAAGCAAGCCGGTGTAAAAGTCTACCTTGAGGACTTGCTGGGCTGCAATGTCGACGTCGTTCGGATGCACGACACTCTTCCTCCCGTATTTAAACAACAAATCATCAAGTATGGAATACGGGTCTTCTGAAAATCTGGCAATGGTCTACGAGACCCTGACGAACATAGCGCGTGCTATTACGACCCTGCAAGAGCGCACTGCTTCAGTAAGCTCTGCGGACGACTTCATATCGTCTCCCCAGGGGATGGAGAAACTTGATGCAGCCTGCATGGTGATTATGGCTATCGGTGAAAGCATTAAGAATCTTGACAAACTGACAAACAAGGAATTGCTGCCAACCTATCCTGAAATTGACTGGAGAGGCCTCATGGGTGTAAGGGATATCATTGCTCACCGCTACTTCCAGATTGATGCAGAAGCTGTGTTTAACATACTGAAAGAGGACATTCCCTCTTTGGGTAAGGCCATCTCGTTCTTCCTAAATGATCTGTTCCCGGATTAGGCCATCATAAAGTGGACGTTCTCCGGGGGCAAGACGGCAGGGCTGAAACGAAGAAACGGCGCTTTTCGAAGGTAATATAGGGGTATATTACTATCGAAAAGCGCCGTTTCGCTGTTTTTGATGCCGTCAGGGGGAGGTGCTCAGGGGGCACTATGGTGCTGACGGACGGGGGGGGAATCACCTGACGACCTTTTGGCCCTGCTCGATGACGACGCCGCGGCTCTCGTCAGTGGCGGGGGTGCCGTTGAGGCGGTAGGCCTGCGTGGCGGGATGCTCGACGACGGGGGCGGCGCTCACGCCGACGGTCTGGCCCATCTTCTCCTTATACTCCTGCTGGGCCTTCTTCATCTGGGCGACGAAGGCGTCGCTGCCCTGCAGGGCACAGAAGCCGACGCTGGCGGCGGTGCGGCTGGCGTCGACGTCGCTCTGCCAGTGGGCGCCGAGGATGACGCGGCTGTTGCAGTAGTCCCATCCGCGACTGAAGATCTGGGTGGCGCGCTCAGGGGCTATCTGGGCCAGGAGCATCGAGATGGTCCATCCGCGCAGGCTGTGGCCCGAGGGATAGCTGCCCTCGCCGCGCAGTTCGTCCTCCTCGTGCGAGGGCATCGTGTCGTCGAAGCGCTCGAAGGGGCGCTGGCGGTGATAGTAGGCCTTGGTCTCCTTGCGCATGGGGTCGGTCGTGGCGAGGCTGGTCTCCATGACCTTCCATATCTCAGGCGTCTCGGTCTCGTTGATGGCCAGTCCGAAGGCATCCTTCCACTGCAGGAAGAGCTTGGCATGGTCGTCCCACTCGGCGTCGGCGATGGCCAGTGCGACGCGGTCGGCGTCCTGCCGCTGCTGCTTGCCCCAGCCATAGCGCACGACGTCGTTGGCAAACTCAGGGCTGTCGAAGGCGGGCGGTGCGGGCATGATGTCGATCAGACGGGGCATCTCGCTGAGCTGGATGTAGGGTTCCACGGTGTCTTCCTGTGCATACGCACTCATGGCAGCCATCATGGCGGCTGCAGCCATTAAGACAAACTTCTTCATTGTTGCTTATTTTATTATTAGTGATTAAACTTTTCCACTGTTTCTACCACGAATTAAACGAATTCTATCCGCGATGCCTTCCTATGTATCGGCCACGAATCAGGCGAATTCTGCCGAGTCATGAAATTCGTTTAATTCGTTCAATTCGTGGTTTGAAAGAGAAAAACGTATTTCGTAGCCTTCTTGTATCACATGATTAGTGATTAAACTTTTCCACTGTTTCTTTTCCGACCACGAATTAAGCGAATTCTGTCCGCGATGTCTTCCTCTGTATCGACCACGAATCAGGCGAATTCTGCCGAGTTATGAAATTCGTTTAATTCGTTCAATTCGTGGTTTGAAAGAGAAAACCGTATTTCGTAGCCTTCTTGTATCATATGATTAGTGATTAAACTTTTCCATTGTTTCTGTTTCTACCACGAATTAAACGAATTAAGCGAATTCTTTCCGCGATGCCTTCCTCTGTATCGACCACGAATTAAACGAATTCTGCCGAGTCATGAAATTCGTTTAATTCGTTCAATTCGTGGTTTGAAAGAGAAAACCGTATTTCGTAGTCTTCTTGTATCACATGGTCAGTGTCTGGGGGTGCGGATCAGCTTACGATGGTTGCTGACGTAGACGGCAGGACGCGCGGCCGACGGAGCGAGGCGACGGCCCTGCAGGTCGTAGCAAGGACCGTCGGCGGCCGACGTGGCGGGAACGTCGGCAATGCCTTCAATGTCCGTTGTCATTGAGAGCACGAAGGGCTCCGACGGGGTGCCTACGACGGCGTCCGCGGCGAAACTGACGGGCTGGGCCGGCACGAGGGCATGCTCGGTGGCCGCGGCGTAGTCGTAGAGTCGGAAGCTGACGGGCGTGGCGAGCTGTGAGCTGTTGCGGACGCGCAGGATGGCATAGTCGGGTGCGGCGGAGAGGTCGGCGCAGCCCGTACACTGGTCGCCGACGAAGGCGCCGACGGCCAGCTGTGTGTAGTCGCTGACAGGCTGTCCGTCGACGACGAGACGGACGAAGAGCGTCATGTCGTAGTGGGAGCTGCGGGCATCGACGACCCAGGGCTGGCGGCTCAGCTGCCACGTGCCGCCCAGGTGCTGCTCTGTGCCCTTGACGTTGTGGCTGGCGGCCTCGAGGCCCTGCACGCTGATGGCGACGTCGCCACCCGTCTGCAGCAGGTCGGCATCGGTGCTGACGGCCATGCAGCGGTCAGTGTCGCCCGTGGCCTCATCGACGATCGTGCCGCCCGAGGCCGTGATGTGCAGCCGGCCGCCGCTGATCGTGAGCCGTCCGCCGTCGCGCACGGTGGCGTCGGCGTCGGTGTTGTTCTTCGTCTTGATGCCCTTGGAGCCGTCGCCCTCGACGCTGAGGTCGAGGCGGCCGCCGCTGATGGTCGTGGCGTAACGCGAGAGGATGCCGGTGGCATCGCGCCCGGCAACGCGGATGTTGAGCAGTCCGCCCATGACGCTGAGCGTGCTGTCGGCCTTGATGCCCGTGGCGCCGTCGCCGACGGTGATGCTGACGCCGCCGTCGAGGATGCGCACGGCCCCGTAGTCGTCGGCGTCGATGCCCTCGTCGGCTGCATCCCAGATGTTGACCGAGCCACCCCGCATGAGGAAGTAGTTTTTCTCAGGGTCCTGAAGGCCACGGCCGCAGTGGATGCCGTCGCCCGCAGCAGAGAGGATGTTGATGGTGCCGAGCGAGGGCTTGAGCTCGATGTATTCCTTGGCCGCGATGGCATGCTTCAGCCGGCCGGTGACGTTGAGTGTGCCGCCGCCGCGAAACTCGGGATGGCCCTTGAAGTAGAGGGCTGCCTTCTGGCCGCCGGTGGCGATGTCGGAGAGCGTGCTGACCGTACCGTCCGTGAGCTCCACGGCGATGCGCTTGCCGCACTCCACGTCGATGGCGGCCCCGCCGTGCGAGTTGGTCAGCGAGAGCCCGTCGAGCTGGAGGGTGAGCTTATACTGGCCGTTGATGGTGAGCGAACCGTTATTCGACGAGCCGCTGACGTGATAGGTGTATTCGGTGTCGACGGTCGTCGAGTTGATAATGACGTCGGCCCCCTCGACCGTATAGCTGACGCCGACGACGGTCGCCGGGATGTCGACCGTGGCCGTCGAGCCGCTGAAGCGGATGTCCACAAGCCCCTGGGCCGGCGCCGTGGCGACGAGGGCAAGACTGAAAATCAGGCTTAGAAACGTTTTCTTCATTATAGCATCTGGCTTACTGAATGTGAATCTTACGATAGGAGCCGTCGCTCATCTTGGCTACGTAGACGCCGGCAGGCAGCGCCACGGTGTGGGCACCGACGGGCCGGCCCTGCAGGTCGTAGTACTGGCTGACGGCCAGCGCAGCACTGCCGGCGGCGGGCACCGACGTGGGCAGGAGCTCGGTGGTCAGCGACAGGAGGAAGGGCTCGTCGAGGGTGCCCAGGAGGTCGGAGGCGAAGCTGGTCTGCTCTTTGGCCTCATAGACGGAGCCGTCGTACTGGTCGACGACGCGATAGCTGACCGCCTCGCCGCCGTTGCCGTAGACCGAGAGCCACAGCACATCGTCGGCCCACTGGGCCTGGCCGCGAAGCTCCTGGCCGCTGTAGGCCTGAACGACATAGCGGTCGGGGTCGGTCACGTAGCGGCCGTCGACGCTGAGCTGGGCGATGACGCCCATCTGGTTGGGATAGGCCGTCTTGAGGACGGAGAGCTGTGAGCTGAGAGCAGAGAGGTTGCGGCGGTACATGCGCACCTGGACAACAGGCTCACTGAAACGGAGCGTCTTGGTCTTCGTCGTCTTGAAGAGGTAGCCCTTGCCCGTCTCGACGGTCGAGAGGGTGCCGGTCCACGAGCCGTTGCGATAGGTCGAGAAGCCGTCCTGACCCATCACGACGTCGCCGTTGTCGAGCTGGTTGCCGGCCAGGGCGTTGCCGAGGGTCTGCGAGCCGTTGGCGGTATAGCCGATCCAGTTCCAGCCGGGCATCAGCCCGATGGGCATGCGACTGTCGCAGAGCGGGGCGTCGGCGGTGAAGACATCGGCCTGCGCCATCTGCACCTTGTAGAGCTGGCCGGCCTCAAGCCGGCTGAGCGAGCCGACTAGCCCGCGGTTGGCATCGCGATAGGCCTCGCTGTCGAAGCCCACGATGCGCTGGGCATGAGCCGAGAGGTCGTCGCGGCTGATGGGCTCGTCCAAGAGATGCGACACCCAGTTCCAGCCTTCCGTCAGGTTGAGCGCGAACGACTCCGTCTGGGGAATCATCCACGACTGATCCTCGCCGACAAGCTGATCGGAAGGCAGGAGCGTGTTGCGGCGGTCGATGGTGGGGCGCCACATGCTGTAGAACTGTCGGCCGCCGTCAGGATAGCGCCCTACGGTCTGGTCGCCGCGATGGGCCGTGTAGACCAGGCCGTCGACGAAGGCCCGCATCTGGGGATGACGGTTGAAGTAGGCCGGGTTGTTGGCTACGAAGGCGTCGCTGCTCGTCAGGAGCACCATCTCGCCGTCGTTGTTGCCGAGCTTGAAGCCCGTGTGGAGCTGGCTGACGCTCTCCAGCTTGTCGGCCCAGAGCACGAGGTGGCCGCCGGCGGGCACGATGGTGTTGATGAGTCCGTCGGTCTGCGGCACCTGATACTTCATCGGCTGGTCGGGGTCGTCGCTCAGGTAGAGGCCGGCGGCGTCGAGGTCGGTGTCGGTGGGGTTATATAGTTCGATCCAGTCGTTCTTCTTGAACTGCTCGTTGACGAAGACGGTGTTGCCGGCGCTCACCTCGTTGACCTTGAGCGGCATGTGGAGGTCGGCCAGCTGCTCCCTGTCGCCGGGTAGCGGCTCATAGACGGCAGTGAGGAAGATGTCGCCCATGTCGGAGATGTCGTAGGTCTCGTTCTCGCTGTAGACGATGCCGTCAGCATCCTGCCAGCCGCGGAACTGATAGCCCTCGGGGGCCGAGGCCGTCAGGACGGTGGGGGCGAAGAGGGTGCCGTCGAAGCGGCCCGTGGGCACCTCGATGCCATTGACGCGCAGGGCCACGCCCTCGACGTTGCTCCGGAGGGCCACATGGCTGCCGTCGTCAGTCAGTCGGACATACGACCAGTTGCGCAGCGAGCGGATCATCTTCTCGCGGCGCTCGTCGGTGAGCACCTGCTTCATGTAACCGGCGGTGGGCTCGGTCGACAGGCCTTCGAGGGCCAGCGCGGGGTCCATCTCGGCCGCGATGCGGTCGATGATCTCATGGCTGCGGTCGGTGGTGAAGACGCTGCCGTCGAAGAGACAATAGGTGTCGACGAACTGCTTGCGGAACTTGTCGTTGTTGAGCATGTTGAGGAAGATCCGCACCAGGGGGCAGCCGCTGTTGTCGGTCATGTGGCGCAGGGCGTTGCTGTCGTAGCGGAAGGCCTGGTCGACGTCGAAGAAGACGATGTGGAACTTGCCGTCCTGGCCCTTGAAGGCCTTGCAGTTGTTGCCGGGCCAGTCGTCGCCGCCGAGGTAGGTCTCAGCCACCATGTAGTTGATGAACTCGTCGACGTCGACCAGCTCCTCGATCTGGCGGTAGGTCTCGTCGTCGAAGGCCGAATAGGCCAGGTTGTACCACTGCCAGAACGCGTCGGCATTGCCAGCCGTCACGCCGACGCCGCCGCCGAGCTCCATGGCGTCCATCAGGTCGGTGTCGAGTCCGTAGTTGGCCACTCCGAAGTGCTTGTTGCTCGGCTCGCGGATGTTGAGCATGCCGAGATAGGAGCCGTTGACGAAGGTGTGGACGGCTCGGTAGTCCTGACAGTCGAGGTGGAAGTTGGTGGTCATGATGATCTGCTGCACGGCCACGTCCTTGATGCGGCAGAGCAGGTCGTTGCCGCCGTTGCGCACCTGCAGGGTCTTGTGCTTGAGGTAGTCCTTCCGGGGGAAGAACTGATGACCGATGTAGTTCAGGCCCTCATATTGCTTCTGGGCCTTGAGCTTGAAGTTGTAGGGATAGTAGGCGCGGCTCCATCCGCCGAAGCGCTCGAGCGAGGTCTCCTGGTCGTAGCGCTCGTCGCCAGCGGGAGTGAAGTAGTTGAAGGCGACGGGGCGGTCCCACTCCATGTTCCAGTTGCAACGGAAGCTCTGGCCGCTGCCGGGCTTGCCGTTGACGCCCGTGACGAAGACGCCGATCTCGTCGTCGTAGAAGTTGGCCTGGTCGGAGACGATGGAGAGCACGGGCAGCGTGTAGTCGCGGTCGGACTTGATGAACGTGAGGGTCTTCACGGGGCTGTTGAGCAGGCCGTCCTGGACGAGCAGCAGGCGCAGCACGGTGGTCTTGTTGACGGTGAGGCGCCCGCTGGCGGACATCGGCGAGGCGTAGGCCACGGGCGTGGAGCCGTCGCGGGTGTAGAACAGCTTGGCCCCTTGGGGAATCGTGACCTCGAGGGTGAAGTCCGACGTGAACAGCTGCGACTCATGGCTCACCTCGGGCATGGCGAGACGCTCGTAGGCCGTGGCCGAGAGGTACTCGCGGCTCTCGGCGTTGCTGCGGCCGGGCGTGGGATACGACGTGATGGCCCACGCGTTGGCACCGTCGGTCAGGCGGGCATACGACGTGCGGGTCACGGCCGGCGGGAAGGTCTGGCTGGCGATGAGCTGGCCCGAGGCGTCGGCGAGGCTGACCATGCCGCCGTCCATGTCCAAGCGGTCGGGATGCTGCGTGGGGCAGTCCTGGGCGTGGTCGAACCAGAGCAGGGCATAGCCGTGGGCCTTGACATAGCCATTGGCCTGGGTCAGCTGTTTCTGCCACGGGTTGGCGGGGTCGATGCTGAGCCAGAGGCCGTCGAGGGGTATCGACTTGTCGGTCGGGTTGTAGAGCTCGACGTAGCCGCCATAGTTATGCGAGGGGTCGAGGAACATGTCGACGTTCGCGACCTGGATTTCGTTGATGATGATGTCGCGCGGCGAGCCCGTCGGGTCGCAGACCTCGATGTCGACGGTGCCGAGCGGGCGGTCGAGGCCGTAGAGTGAGGCCTCGATCGTGGTGCGGCCGGGGGTCATGGCCGTGACCACGCCCTGGGGCGACACCATGGCGACGGCGGAGTTGCGCGTGGCCCAGCTGACGGGCGTATAGCCATCGAGGGCGGGGCTGACGGTGGCGCTGAGCTGCAGCGTCTCGCCGACGTCGAGTCGCAGTCCGCCGTCGGCTCTGATGGCAATCGACTCGGCCCGGGGATTGTCAGGCGCCTGATTGCCTAAGTAATAAAGGTGGAAGTTGTCCCAGATGGCCCAGTCGTTCTTATAGCCGAGCGACTTGCGCACGCCGAGGCGCAGCGTGCCGTCGTGGACGTAGACGGTCAGCTCGGCGGGATATTCGCCGTCGGTGAAGGCGCGCGAGGCGGCCGACATGGTGTTGGGAATCCAGCCGAACTCGGTCTCGACGTCGTCGTAGTGCAGCTGCTCGGCATGGGCAAAGTCGAAGATGGAGGGCAGCGGCGTCTCAGCCTCGTTGGCATAGAGCATGGCGTAGAGCTTCTCCTGGCCGATGCGGCGGCTGATGACGGCCCAGGGCACGGTGGCCATGGCATAGACGTTGTTGGCCACGTTCTCGTCGCGCATCTCTCCCCATCCGTTGTAGGTCAGGTCCTGCTGCTCCTTCCAGTCGCCGTAGCGGTAGAAGCCCTGTGCCGTCAGCCGATACCAGCCGTCGGGCAGGCCCTTGAGCTCCTGATAGACATCGAATTCGGCAAACCACCTCTCGGCGTTGCGGTTCTCCCAATCGCCGCCGTAAGTCGGGTTGCCGCGCCATCCTGACGACGACTCGCAGTCGGCGTTCTGGATGCGGCTGGTCATGTCCATCGGGTGGTCGGGCGTGACACCGATATAGTCCGTCGTGTCCCGAGGCTGCTCGCCGTAGTTATAGTCGGAGTTGTCGCCGGCCTGGAGCATCTCGAGCTCGAAGTTGTCCCAGATGGTCCAGTCGCAGCCGTCCTGATCGTATTTGCGCAGGCCGATGGTCAGCTGATGGTTGGTGACGCTGACCTCCAGCTCGTTGTCGGCATAGAGTCCGGCCGAGAAGCAGTGGGAGGCATCGGTCATGGAGTAAGGCATGCCGCCGCCGTTGGGGTCGCTGCTGACCTGGATGCCCAGCTCGGCGATGCGGTCGCGCTCGTCGGCGATGCTCTGCAGGGGCGTCTCGACGTCGTTGGCATAGAGCTTGGCATAGAGCTGCTCGAAGCCGCCCTCATGTGCCTCGAGGGCCGCCGTGTTGACGTTGTCCCATGTGTAATTATAGCGATAGAGTCCCTGGACGCGGAGGCGATAGCGGCCGTTGGGGATGTTCTCCAGGCGCTGATAGACGTTGAACGACGTGTTCCACGACTCGGCGCAGTAGTTGCCCTCGCCGTACCACGCACCGTCCTCGCCGCTGATGTTGTGGTTAGAGGTGTCGAAGATCCAGGCGTCGCTGTAGGCATTGCGGTCGTAGCGGGCGTCGGAGATGAGGAAGGTGGCGTCGGCTGTCGACTGCTGGTTGGCGGCGATGAGGCGGTCGAGCATCTGGCGGCGCGAGACGATCTCCCACTGGGCGGCCTCGTCGGCAGGGTCGGTCAGGCTGACGTCCACGAGGCGCTCGCCGTCGTAGTAGCCGAGATAGGTGCCCTCGTTGGCCGACTGGATGGTATAGCATCCGTCGGCCGAGCGGCTGATGAGCCAGGGCGTGGCGGCCTCGTCGACCCATGCGGCGCCGTCGACAATCTTCAGTCCGCCAGGCGAGCCATAGTGGTCGAAGCCCATGCGGATGTAGAACATATCGTTGCCGATGGGCTCAAGGCTGACCAGACGGGGATGCTGGCCGACGACGAGCTGCGTGCCCCACGTGGCGCCGGCGTCGAAGTAGACGCCGGTCTGGCGATGGCGCACGACGTAGTCGCCGCTGACGAGCGGCCCGTCGGTGCGGATGAGGGTGACGTCCTTCCATGCCACCCAGTTGAAGTTGGCGTTCTCGATGTTGATGCCGAAGTCGAGACGTCCGTCGTCGCCGACGGGGAATGACAGCTCGACCACCTTATAGGTGTACTGCTGACCATTGTAGATGCCCGTCAGGGCGCCGTCGTGGGCACTGACCGTCACGCCGTTGGCCGTCGCCGAGGCGCCGCTGGGCAGTCGCTGCGCACTCTCGTCGTAGCAGCGGATGCGCATCGTCAGGCGATACTGCCCCTGCGGCAGGCCCGTGATCGGCTGGTGGCGGATCTGCATGTCGGCCAGGGGCGTGCGCTGCGCGTCGGTGGTCACCTCCATGAAGGGCGGCGTCATGTGGGTGCCGTCGGTGCCGCCGCGCACTGACCACGTGTCGCAGACGAGCACGCCGTTGTGCCCCTCAGTAGTGATCGACCAGTATTGGGCATCATCGCCGGCCGCGCCAGCCACGTAGCTGGTATAGTTCTCCTGAGCCTGGGCGACGGTCAGTCCCGCCAGCAGCATGCTCATGACAAAAAACAATCGGGCGCAAGCGCATCTCGAAAACTTTGGCTTCATATCTCAACTTCTGTTTGGTTTTGCAAAAACAACTTGGATATTATAGTTACAGACCCCACCCCCAACCCCTCCCCTTGAAGGGAGGGGAGTAACCCCTCCCAACCTCCCCGAAGGGGAGGAGTTGGCTGGCGCACTGTCCGATGGGGAATGACGGCGCAGCTACTCCCCTCCCTTCAAGGGGAGGGGTTGGGGGTGGGGTCTGTAATATTCCAATCCAAATTTAATTCCACGACTATCAAGGGGGGGATTCTCGTTCAGCGAAGCGGTCCTTCGTCATAAGAGAAGTGCCGCTTTAAGGGGCATAAAGTGCCGCTTCTCGATGGAAGAAGCGGCACTTTGTTTTTGAGTATCAGAGCAGGTTCATCGTGTCGGTGGCAATCATCAGCTCCTCGTCGGTGGGGATGACGCAGACCTTCACACGCGAGTCGTCAGTCGAGATGACGGCTTCCTCGCCACGCACCTTGTTCTTCTCGTCGTCGATCTTCACGCCGAGGAACTCCAGACCCTCGCACACCTCGCGGCGCATGCCGACCTGATTCTCGCCCACGCCGGCGGTGAAGACGATGATGTCGACGCCACCCATGGCGGCAGCGTAGGCACCGATGTACTTCTTGATGCGATAGAAATACATGTCGAGGGCCAGACGGGCGCGCTCGTTGCCCTGCTGGGCAGCGCTCTCCACGTCGCGCATGTCGCTCGACTCACCCGTGATGCCGAGCACGCCACTCTGCTTGTTCAGCAGGTTCGACATGCCGTCAGCGTCGAGGTCGAGCTTCTTCTCGAGGAAGGTGATGGCGCCGCCGTCGATGTCGCCCGAACGGGTGCCCATCATGAGGCCCTCCAGCGGGGTGAGGCCCATCGTCGTGTCGACGCACTGGCCGTCGACGACGGCAGCGATGGAGCCGCCATTGCCGATGTGGCAGGTGATGATGCGCTTGCCCTTGGGGTTGACGTCGAGGAACTCGCAGACGCGGGCCGAGACGTAGCGGTGAGAGGTGCCGTGGAAGCCATAGCGGCGCACGCCGTACTGCTTATAGAGGTTATAGGGGATGGCATACATGTAGGCCTTGGCGGGCATCGTCTGATGGAAGGCGGTGTCGAACACGCCCACCTGGGGCAGGCCGGGCATCAGCTCGCTGACGGCGTGCACACCCTTCAGGTTGGCGGGGTTGTGCAGCGGGGCCAGGTCGATGCACTGCTCGAAGACGTCGAGCACCTCCTGGGTCAGCACCACCGACTTATTGAACTTCTCGCCGCCGTGCACCATGCGGTGGCCGACGGCGTCGATCTCGTCGAGGCTCTTGATGACGCCGATCTCGGGGTCGGTGAGCAGTGAGAAGATGAACTTCACGCCCTCGGTGTGCTCAGGGATGTCGTGCATGATCTGCTTCTTCTCGCCGTTGGCCAGCTTGACCTTCACGAAGGCGCCCTCCATGCCGACGCGCTCAGCGCCGCCCGAGGTCATCACCGAACGGTCGTCCATGTTATACAATGCATACTTGATAGAGGACGAACCACAATTCAAAACTAATATCTTCATAACTTGATTGAAAGAAATTTATAATGTCTTTTACTGAAAGAAAGCTGTTGTTTTAACTAAAAGAAATTGGAATAATGAGAATAATATTCAATCGTTGATGTAGAGCTTGTAATTGTTCTGAGTCAACAAGATGAAAGTATCATCTTCTGAATCGTATAGATAACGCTCGGCCCGAAGGCGTCTCTCACCGAAATTGATTAGCAAGCCGCGGTCATGACCGGTGATACGCATATAATTGAAAAGTTGTGCACGCTGCTCGCTGTTGATAGATTCCAGCGATTTTAGCTCCACAATGATTCCCTTATAGTAAAAGTCAGCAATATAGGTCATGTCGAGGGGAACATCCTTATATGACATGTGGAGATGCTTCTCTCGCTCAAAATCCATATCCCGCTGCTTCATCTCGACTGCCAAAGCCTCTTGATAGACGCGTTCGTGCATGCCGCGACCCAGCGTTTTGTGAACCTCCTGAGCTGCTCCCACCAGATCATATATGTCTCTGTACTCCTCTCTTGTCATGAATCTAATATTTCTGTATGTTTCGAAGTGAATGAATTATTCTTATTATTCCAATTTCTTTTAAGAAAAAACATCAGCCATTTCTTTCCGTTAATAATCACTTCTTGGCGTCCATGGCCTGGCAGGCGGTGATGGCGACGAGGTAGTAGATGTCGTCGACGGAGCAGCCGCGCGAGAGGTCGTTGACGGGGCGGGCGATGCCCTGCAGGATAGGACCTACGGCGATGGCGTCGCCCAGACGCTGGACGAGCTTGTAGGCGATGTTGCCCACCTCGAGGTTGGGGAAGACGAGCACGTTGGCCTGGCCGGCGATGGCGCTGCCCGGGGCCTTCTTCTTGCCCACGGCGGGCACGAGGGCGGCGTCGGCCTGCAGCTCGCCGTCGATCTTCAGCTCGGGGTCGAGCTCATGGGCCAGACGGGTGGCCTCGATGACCTTGTCGACCACCTCGTGCGTGGCCGATCCCTTCGTCGAGAAGCTCAGCATGGCTACGCGCGGATCCTCGAAGCCGGCCACCGAGCGGGCCGTCTGAGCCGTGCAGACAGCAATCTGCGACAGCTGGTTGGCATCGGGCATGGGCGTCACGGCCACGTCGCCCACGACGAGCACGCCGTTCTCGCCGTACTCCGGCTTGTTGGTGATCATCAGCATGGCGCCGCTGACGCACGTGATGCCGGGGGCGCACTTGATGATCTGCAGGGCGGGACGCAGCGTCTCGCCTGTCGTCGACAGGGCGCCTGAGATCTGACCGTCGGCACCCTCCGTCTTGATGATCATGCAACCCAGGTAGAGCGGGTCCTTCACCAGCTCGCGGGCCTTCTCGATAGTCATGCCCTTCTTCTCGCGCAGCTTCTGCAGCAGCTGGGCCATCTCCTCGCTCCGCTCGTAGTTCTCGGGGTCGATGAGTGTGGCCTTGTCGATGTGGGTCAGGCCCTTCTCCTTAGCCAATGCATGTACCTTCTCAGGATTGCCGATCAGGATCAGGTCGGCCACGTCGTCGGCCAGCACGCGGTCGGCGGCCGTCAGTGTGCGCTCCTCCTCAGCTTCGGGGAGCACGATGCGCTGCTTGTTCGACTTCGCACGCGCAATGATTTGTTCAATTAAACCCATAGTTTGTTTTATAATTGATGTTAAAAGATAATATGCGTGCAAAATTACAAAAAAATATCCGAACAGACGTCACTATTCGGATATTTTAATGTATTTTTGGCATTGCACCGCCCTACACTAAGGTTGAACACAAACACGTAGCGGCAGGATTGCATCTTCCATTCGTCGGGCGGTCAGCGGTCGATCACCTCGGCCAGCATGGCGGCGTCGCTGCCCTCCGACGAGATCCACTCGCTGACGGCATGATACTTGAAGTCGCCGAAGCGGAACAGCTGGACGGCGCAGAACTGCCCGTCCTTCGAGCGGAGGGCCTCCATGCGCAGCGGCCCCACGGCCGTCGACTTGGGGCGCCCGTTCTGCTTCAGCTCAGCGGCCATCTTGTCGAGGGGCAGGTGCATCAGGCGCTCCAGGCGGTCGCCCTCGGCCTGCGAATACTCGTTGACGATGACTTCCACGTCGCTGCCCGTGGGCTGATAGACGACCTTATGGCTGAACAGTGATTTCTTGACGACAATATGCTGACAGTTGGCGATGGCCTCAGCCATCTCCAGATTCTTGATATTTGACATAATGATAATAAATATTGTTTTGTTTGACGTATGTTGATTTCTGATAAAGCGGAGGTATCAACATCGTCTAACAAAGGATTCGCCTCAGCGCTATGATATAGTAGAAGCGCGAGACGAAAGGGCGGAACGGCGAGCCCATACGGCAACGCCAGCCGCCAAAGGTCTTAAAGCGTGAATACTGCGGGCACGCCAGCCGGCTCTGGCCCGAGCCGCCCGTCTTGCCCAGTGTGCGCGGGCTCTTGGCCACCTGCGACGGCACCACGCGCTGCGGCCGCGTCGTCGAGAGGCGATAGCCCTGCGTGGCGTCGCTCAGCGTGGCCACAGGCGGCACCGCCGCTGACCGCCGGCCGTTGATGCAGCCGGTCGCCTTTTCCGAGCGCTGCCCGTCGGCGAGAACCGTCACGTCCATGCCCCTGTCGGCCTTTGCCGTCAGCAGGGCCACGCCGTCACCCGTCCTGCTGCATCCAAACAGCAGCACCGTCACGATCAACCATATATAGCGCACGATTCTCATAGCCGTTTCTATATAACTAATGGTTTTTTCTCCGCTTTGCAGTAGGAGGCGACGTGTCTCACGTCGCAATCCAGCAGTTTGATGCGACGTGAGACACGTCGCCTCCTACTTGTGCGCTGCAAAGGTAGTAATAATTTCCCGAATGCAAATCAAACGTCTCGAAAAAAGTGATTCACAGATAGGATTTATTTTATCAATTATGGTGATAAATGCCCGACAGCATTCAACGCCCCCCTGCCCCCCTCTAATCTTAGAGGGGGAGTTGGATACCACCGCAGGAATAGATGATCGCAGTGACACCTGCGGCTGTGAGCGGCATGCACGCTATCTAACTCCCCCTCTAAGATTAGAGGGGGGCAGGGGGGCGTTGAATGCTGTCGGGAACTTATCACCACATTGGATTTATTTTTCCAAAAGCACAAATGTCGTGAATGATGGGAAATCAATGTTCCTACATTTTCTCATTTTTTTCTTCTTCTGGAAGCGAAATTCAAAATTTATTTGTAATTTTGCGGCCAAGTACTGCCAATCGTCGTAGACGACGCTTGCCATAAAAGGCTTGAAGCCCTGAGTGAAGGGAGGTGGTGCGATCTTTGTGGAAATATAACAAGCGTTTGCTGTTATTCGGAACACTCTGAAACGTAGGAAATTTCAAAAGTTGTTCAATCCGAAGAATAAGTCGCAAACGTCTGTGCGTTTGCATGGGCGTGACTTATCTGGATTGACGGTTATTCCTACGACCTCAGAGTGTGGATGATGATCGTCCATGCTCTTTTTGTGTCGTAGATAGCCTGCCTCCGAAGATAAGCATTCGCACAAAGTGCATAACGTATGGCCAATAACACGAACCTCGGCGCTGCGAAAGCGGCAAAGAACGATGAGTTCTATACGCAGTATGCCGACATCCAGAAGGAGGTGAACGCTTATCTGGAGTACAACCCTGACACGTTTCGCGACAAGACGGTGTTGCTGCCCTGCGACGACCCCGAGTGGAGCAATTTTACGCGTTTTTTCGCGCAGAACTTCGAGCGGCTCGGGCTGCGCAGGCTCATCTCTACGAGCTATGCCGTAGAGAGCAAGAAGTACAAGAACTACCAGCCCACCCTCTTCGAGACCGCAAGCCCTTGGTATGACATGGACAAGACGCGCATCAAGGGCAAGATATTCGAACTGACACGCGATACCAACGGCAACGGACGGATCGACATCGACGACCTCGAGTGGCACTATCTCGAAGGCGATGGCGACTTCCGCAGCCGTGAGGTTTGCCAACTGCGCGACGAAGCGGATATCATCGTGACTAACCCACCCTTCTCGTTGTTCAGGGAGTTCCTGAATTGGATTGTAGAGGCAGGGAAAATGTTTCTGATTATAGGTAATAAAAACGCTATCGGATATAAAGAAGTATTTCCCCTTATTAAAGATAATAAACTTTGGTACGGACCTTCAATAACAGGTGGAGATAGAGAATTTATGGTTCCTAATGAATATGAAACGCATTCTGAATCATTGAGAATTGATGAAAATGGAAATAAGTATATTCGTGTTCCTGGTGTCCATTGGTTCACAAATATAGAACATGGCCGTAGGCATGAACCATTACAACTGATGTCCATGAAAGATAATATCCGATATTGCAGACATAAGGATGTGCGTAATCACGAGTATAGTCGTTATATAAATTATGATGCTATCGATGTGCCTTATACAGACGCTATCCCAGATGACTATAACGGAGAAATGGGCGTACCTATTTCGTTCCTCGACAAATATTGCCCAGAGCAGTTTGAGATTATCGGCCATAGTCTGCAATTGGCAGACATGAATATTATAAAGCAGAAACAAGGGAAAGCTGGTGGCGGTCCACGTTTCTATATTGAAGAAGATGGCCAACTCAAGCGTCTTTACGAAAGAATTGTAATCCGCAAAAAACAAGCACCGCTATGACACCAACATTAGTAACCACATGGACCATTGGCGATATCTGCAAGGGATTCCAGTATAACGAATACGAAGGGAAAGGACTTTACGGCCTATCGGGACGGCTGACCATCCAGCCGGAGTTTCAGCGCCACTACCTCTATGCGGAGAACGGCGGGAAGAAGGAAGTGGACGTGATCAGGTCCGTGCGCAACGGCTATCCCTTGGGACTGCTCTACTTCTCGAAGGTGGGCGACGACCGCTACGAGGTGCTCGACGGCCAGCAGCGCATCACATCCCTGGGCCGCTTCATCACAGAGAAGTTCGCATGGATTGACGCTGACGGCCGCCCCTGGTACTTCTCGGCCCTGAACCCTGACGAGCAGGAGGCGTTTCTGAACACCCGGCTGCTCATCTACGTCTGTGAAGGCACGGAGAAGGAAATCAAGGACTGGTTTCGCACGATCAACATCGTGGGCATCCCGCTCAACCAGCAGGAGACGCTCAACGCCGTCTACAGCGGGCCGTTTGTCAGCCGGGCCAAGGAGGAGTTCTCCAATTCTAACAATACGAACATCAACAAGTGGAGCTGCTTCATACCTGGCACGGCCAAGCGTCAGGACTTCCTCGCGGCAGCACTCGACTGGGTCAGCCGCGGCCACACTGAGGACTATATGGCTGCCCACCGCTTCGACACTGACATCAATGAGCTGAAGGCCTACTTCACCTCCGTCATCGACTGGATCACAGCCGTCTTTGACTTCACGCCCGAGCGCGAGATGTGCGGACTCCGGTGGGGCGAGCTCTACGAGCGGTTCCATCAAAAGCCTTACAATCCGACTGAAGTGGCCGACAAGGTGCGCGAGCTCTACGAGAGTTTCTACGTCAAGGACAAACGGGGCATCTACGAGTACATCCTCGACGGCTGTCAGAACACGAAGCTGCTGAATGTCCGCGTCTTCGACGAGCCCACGAAGAAGGCTGTCTATGCCCGCCAGACGGCCGCGGCAAAAGCCCATGGCGAGAGCAACTGTCCGCTCTGCGCCGTCGGCCACGATGCCAACCACACCCGCATCTGGGACCTCAAGGACATGGATGCCGACCACGTGGCGGCCTGGAGCCATGGCGGCCCGACGACCATCGACAACTGCCAGATGCTCTGCAAGACTCATAACAGGGCGAAAGGAAACAGATAAAAAATGATGTTCACCGACTGGTGTGACACCAACCTGTGAACATTTTTATAATTCGCTTAAGAGGCTGACATCCAGCGCCGTAGAAGACAAACAAGGATGTTCACCGACTGGTGTGACACCAACCGGTGAACATTTCTGTTATTGGGTTCAGCTTTATACTGTCTCGTACCGCCAGCGAACAGTGCGCCAGCCGCTCCCCTCCCCTCCAAGGGGAGGGGTTGGGGGTGGGGTCTGTATATCCTTTACGCGGAGACTGTTAGAGACCCCACCCCCGGCCCCTCCCCTTGAAGGGAGGGGAGCAGCTGCGCCGTCATTCCCGTCATGTGAATGCTTATTTAAAGTGGGATTTCTCAGCTCAGCTCCTCAGTCAGCACCGACTCGAGTTCCTCAGCCGAGAGGCGCAGGCGGAAGTCGCCGCCGCGGGCGACGCTGATGGCGCCCGTCTCCTCGGAGACGATGATGCAGAGGGCGTCGCTCTCCTGGCTCATGCCGAGGGCGGCGCGATGGCGCAGGCCCAGCTCCTTGGGGATGCTGAGGTCGTGGCTGACGGGGAGGATGCAGCCGGCGGCGCGGATGCGGTGGTCGTGGATGATCATGGCGCCGTCGTGCAGGGGCGAGTTCTTGAAGAAGATGTTCTCGATGAGCCGCTGGTTGATGGCCGCGTCGACGACGTCGCCCGTGGCCACGATGTCCTGCAGGCTCTGCGACCGCTCCCAGACGATGAGGGCGCCGACCTTCTGCTTCGACATCGACATGCAGGCCATGACGACGGGCATGATGTCGCGCTTGAGCTGCTCGCGGCTGACGTTGCCCAGGCGCTGCGGCACGAAGAAGTGGATCATGCGGCTGACGCCCTGTCGCGTACCTATATTATATAGGAACCGGCGGATGTCCTCCTGGAAGAGGATGATGAGGGCGATGGCGCCGACGGAGACGAGTTTGTCGAGGATGGTGCCCATGAGGCGCATCTCGAGCACCTGCGACATGAAGATCCATACGACGATGAAGATCATGATGCCCACGAAGATGTTGAGCGAGCGGGTCTCGCGCATCAGCCGGTAGATGTAGTAGAGCATCATGGCCACCAGCAGGATATCGATGAAGTCTTTTATGCCAAAACTAATCATAGTTTAAGGGATGAGGGTTGAAGGTTGAAGGTTGATGTATCGGCTTCGCCGAGGTGGAGGGTTAAAGGTTGAGGGTTGATGGATTAGGGACTGATGGATTAGGGGCTGACGGAAGAAGCCTTTTGGCGTGCTGACTTCGTGATTGAGATGAGCATTCGCTTCAGTTCTTCAGCGTCGGCATAGATTGATTCAAACTGCTGCTTGGTCAGTTTCCCGGTTTTATGTAGCAGTTGGAGCCAGTAGAGGGATTCGTTGCACTCCTTCAGCGAGATATACACCTTGGCGATGAAGTCGTTATGGCTGATGGCGCACTGGGCCTCGGCATAGTTCGCGCCAATGCTGGTTCCACTGCGATAGAGCTGGTCAGCGATTTTGAACTCTTTCTTTTCGTCGTTGAGAAACTGGCACAGATTGACCACTCGAATCGCAAAATTCAAGCACTTGTCCTGCATTACATCGCCAAAATCACTCATTGTAATATTTATATATTTTTGATTAATGTTTCCGCCTCCTTCAACCCTCCACCTTCAGACTTCCTCCTTCAACCTGCGCGAAGCGCACACATCCTCCTTCAACCTTCAACCTTCCTCCATATCCTGACTGCCTCGCAGGCAGGAGCGACGTCGTGGACGCGGAGAATTGAGGCACCTTTCATCAGGGCGATGGTGTTGAGGACGGTCGTGCCGTTGAGGGCCGAGTCGGGCGTGGCGTCCAGGAGCTTGTAGATCATCGACTTACGGGAGACGCCGACGAGCAGGGGGAGGCCCATGACCTCGAGGCGCTCCATCTCGGCCATGAGGCGATAGTTCTCCTCAAGCGTCTTGCCGAAGCCGAAGCCGGGGTCGAGGATGATGTCCTTCTGGCCCATGGAGCGCAGCTGCTGCACCTTGCGGGCGAAGGCGAGGAGCGTCTGGCGCAGGTCGGGCTGCACGGACATCATGACGTAAGGCACGCGCAGGCGGCTGACCATTCGGAACATGGCTTCGGAGCCCTCGCTGACGTCGTTGACGATGTCGGCCCCCAGCTCCTCGACGGCCATGCGGGCCACGTCGGGGCGGAACGTGTCGACGCTGACGACGGCGTCGGGCTGCTCGCGCCGTACGACGGTGAGGGCGCGCCTGAGGCGGTCAGCCTCGTCCGCCTCGCTGACGGGCTCGGAGCCGGGCCGGGTGGAGCAGGCGCCCACGTCGATGATGCGTCCGCCCTCCGCGATGATCTGGTTGGCGCGGCGCGCGATGTCGGCCTCCGTCAGCTGTCGGCTGGAGGCGAAGAAGGAGTCGGGCGTGGCGTTGAGGATGCCCATGACGAGGGGCTCGCTGAGGTCCAGCAGTCGGCCCCGGATGTTCAATGTGTAGTCCATACAGCGGACAAAGTTACAAAATCTTCGCGACACAATCCGTCTGCCGGCGGTATTTTTTTCAAATTTAAGGGTCAAAACGGAGCAAATGCAGATTTCGGGCGGCGATTTGTCGACAAAAAACGCCAGAAAACTATTTTCAAGGCTTGAAAATAGATTTTCATGGCTTGGAAATATATTTTCAAGGCTTGAAAATAATAAACCGCGACGTGAAAATAGTTATCAGGCGGCTTTCCCGCCGTTTTATGCAGAACTTTTATGAGTTTTTATTTGCCCGAACCAGAAATAAGGCGTAACTTTGCAGCGAATTATTAGGAGGCGACGTGTCTCACGTCGCAGCAAGCCGCTGGATTGCGACGTGGGACACGTCGCCTCCTACTGCAAAGCGGCGTAATAACCATTAGTTATATAGAAGGTAAATTAGCAATCATCTGTTATGGACATCAAGCAACTCTACGAGCTCTACCGCCAGCATCCGACGATCACGACCGACTCGCGCGAATGCCCCGAAGGCTCGATCTTCCTGGCCCTCAAGGGCGACAAGTTCGACGGCAACCGCTTTGCCACACAGGCCCTGGCGAAGGGCTGCGCCCTGGCCATCGTCGACGACCCGGCCGTGGCGGCCTCCGACCCGCGCTGCATCCTCGTCGACGACACGCTGCAGACGTTTAAGGACATCGCCCGCGAGCACCGCCGCCAGTTCGACATCCCCGTCATCGGCATCACCGGCACCAACGGCAAGACGACGACGAAGGAGCTCATCCGCGCCGTGCTCTCGAAGAAATACAACGTGCTGGCCACGGAGGGCAACCTGAACAACGACGTGGGCGTGCCCAAGACGCTGCTGCGCCTGCGCCCCGAACACGAGATCGCCATCATCGAGATGGGGGCCAGCCATCCCGGCGACATCAAGACCCTGGCCGAGACGGCCGAGCCGACGTGCGGACTGATCACCAACGTGGGGCGCGCCCACCTGCAGGGCTTCGGCTCCTTCGAGGGCGTCTGCCGCACGAAGGGCGAGCTCTACGACTACCTGCGCTCGCGCCAGGACGGCCTCGTCTTCATCAATGCTGACAGCGACGAGCTGGTCGACATGCTGACGGACGACCTGTGGTGCACGCCCTACTCCACTGACCCCGAGAAGCAGTATTCGTGCATCTCGGGCGAGGTGATGACAACCCCTCCCAGCCTCCCCGAAGGGGAGGAGGGCCTGGCGGGGTCCAAGGGCTATAGGAATCATGACGGAAAAGAACGTATATCAGAGTACAACGGCGCCAGCCCCTCCTCCCCTTCGGGGAGGCCGGGAGGGGTCTACCTGCGTTTCCGCTGGCGCAAGCCGCTGATGGAGCTCGAGCAGGAGGGCGCCTCGCAGAAGTGGCATAAGGTGCAGACACAGCTCGTCGGCGCCTACAACATCTACAACGCGCTGGCCGCCATCGCCGTGGGCATCAACTTCGGCGTCGACCGCAAGATGATCTGCCAGGCCCTCGAGGAATACCACCCGACCAACAACCGCTCGCAGCTGACCGAGACGGAGCACAACCGCCTCATCGTCGACGCCTACAACGCCAACCCCTCGTCGATGCAGGCCGCGCTGGAGAACTTCTCGCAGATTCCCGCTGAGCGCAAGATGCTCATCCTGGGCGACATGCGCGAGCTGGGCCCCACCAGTCAGGAGGAGCACCAGGGCGTCGTCAACTACATCGAGACGATGGAGGACCTGAGCGACGTATGGCTCGTCGGACAGGAGTTTGCCAAGACTGACAACCACTTCCGCCACTTCGACAGCGTCGACGACGTGAAAGCGGCCATCGCCCAGGAACAGCCCGAGGGCCGGCTCATCCTCATCAAGGGCAGCAACAGCATGCGGCTCTATGAGCTGCCCCCGCTGCTGTGACGAGTAATGCATTATAAAAAGAAACAATCACATCATTTAACCACGAATTAAACGAATTGAACGAATTATTTCTATGAGGTCTCTTATCTGATATTCATGAATCGCAAGAATTCGTGTCATTAGTGAAATTCGTGGTCAAAAAAAAATGGAGAAGTAACAAATAAGAAACAATTACATCATTTAACCACGAAGTAAACAAATTGAACGAATTATTTCTATGGGTCTCTTATCAGATATTCTCAAGAATTCGTGTCATTAGTGAAATTCGTGTCATTAGTGAAATTCGTGGTAAAAAAAATAGAGAAGTAACAAATAAGAAACAATCACATCATTTAACCACGAAGTAAACGAATTGAACGAATTATTTCTATGAGGTCTCTTATCTGATATTCATGAATCGCAAGAATTCGTGTCATTAGTGAAATTCGTGGTCAAAAAAAAATGGAGAAGTAATAAATAAGAAACAATCACATCATTTAACCACGGAGTAAACGAATTGAACGAATTATTTCTATGGGGTCTCTTATCAGATATTCTCAAGAATTCGTGTCATTAGTGAAATTCGTGGTCAAAAAAAAAAATGGAGAAGTAATAAGTAAGCACTATGTTCAAGATTATGAGATTGTTCTTCATGGCCGTGCTCACCGTCACGGCCGTGGCCTGCACGGAGAAGCAGGCACCATGGCGCGAGATGCCCGTACGGGGCAACGCCGTCTACTACTGGCGCACCAGCCTGCAGCTCGACTCCACAGAGCGCGGCTTCATGGCCGACCACCACGTCAGCCGCATCTACTGCCGCTACTTCGACGTCGTGCTGGGCGGCGCCGACGTGCCCATGCCCAACGCCACGATCACGTTCGCCGACAGCCTGCAGCTGCCTGACTCGACGGAGATCGTGCCCACGGTGTTCATCACTGAGAACTGCCTCAGGGGCAACGAGGTGGACAGTCTGCCGCGCCGCATCGTCACGCGCATCCTGCAGATGAACGCCACCAACGGCCTGGGCGACGTCCGCGAGATCCAGATCGACTGCGACTGGACGGAGCGCAGCCGCGAGACGTTCTACGCCCTGCTCAGCGACATGCGACAGATCTGCCAGCAGCACGACATACGCCTCTCGGCCACCATCCGCCTCCACCAGCTGCAGATGCCGGCCCCGCCCGTCGACTACGGCGTGCTGATGCTTTATAACACGGGCGCTCCCGAGCGCTTCGAGGAGCGCAACCCCATCCTCGACCTGCGCGACGTGAAGCCCTACGTGAAGTACCTGGCCGACTACGAGCTGCCGCTGGCCACGGCCTACCCTGTGTTCCAGTGGCGACGCGTCGTCCATGGCGTCACCATCGACCATGAGGCCGACCTGCAGACCATCCTCGACGTGAAGAAGGCCGTCGAGGCGCGCCGCCCCGACCTCTCGCAGCTCATCCTGACCTACCACCTGTCAACCCAGAATATCAACCGTTATACCGCCGATGACTATGAAACGATTTATCACGATTAACCTGCTCCTGCTGGCCGCCATAGCCGAGGCCATGGCCTGCGCCATACCGCCCACGCACAACTGGTATCTCTTCAGCGTCGTACGCGAGGGCGACTTCGCCCAGCGCGTCAACGAGCAGACGCTCGACAACTGGCGCGTCTACCTCGGACAGGAGGACCGCCTCTTCTGGTTTGAGTCCGACGCCATCATGGCTGCCGCACGCCGCAAGGGCGACCAGCTCATGGTGAGCTATCTGGAGCATCTCGACACTTATCTGAATATCGCCCGCGACACGGAGTGCGAGTCGTGGGACTATCCCACGAGGGAGGAGCTCGACAGCCGTCGCAGCGCCCTCGAGGGCCTTCGCGACTACGCCATGTCTAAGCTCGACAGCCGCCTGCGCAGCCAGCACGCCCTGCTACTGATGCGCTGCAACATGCTGCTGGGCGACCACGAGGCGAACGTCGGCTTCTGGGAGCAGAAGGGCAGCAAGCTCATCGAGAGCGTCTATCGCGACATGATGCGCAACATCTATGCCGGCGCACTGCTCAAGACGGGCCGCACAGACGAGGCCACGCAGATCTTCGTCGAGCAGGGCGACGCGGCCAGCCTCAACACTTATTATTACGACAAGCGGTCGGCTGACGACATCGAGCGCGAATACAACATGAACCCCGACTCGCCCGCCATGCCCTTCCTGCTCCAGGACTTCGCCAACAATGCGCAGGAGGCCGTCGACGGGCTCGAGGAGTGCAACTGGCCCGGCAAGCTCTTCATCCGCAACATCGAGAAGGAGG
>Ga0256407_10001731_pt1 | contig 44466 bp, 53 predicted proteins | sample RumenRJG_04DNA_FD_193489 | JGI IMG/M metagenome (GOLD analysis project Ga0256407, IMG submission 193489) | Bovine rumen microbial communities from Lethbridge, Alberta, Canada - RJG_04 | ecosystem: Host-associated > Mammals > Digestive system > Stomach > Rumen | place: Canada: Alberta...
TATAAAGTATTATTTTATTCTGCTTTATACATACTCTGTGCAGTTTGTCCGTTCATTATCAATATGGTTACCGACAGTCCGCTGAAGACTCCTGTTTCACTTGTTATCTGCATGCTCCCTGTTGTCGGAATGGCATTATATATGGAGGGACATGCGTTAAAAGCTCATGCTCTAAAGTCGGAAGACAGTAGTCGGGTTTGATACGGCACGCCTCGAAGAGGAAGCGGAAAATCCCGAAAGGTTTTTTCGAATTCGCCGAGCAGAATACGGGAGTATCTGAGGCTTTACTTTGGTATAATAGTTCAGTGATTCTTTGGGCACGCAGGGCGCTGTTGATGAAAGCAATGTAACATGCTGGGGGTAGAGTGCAGTAACCCTGACGATGAGGATCTTTCAGAGAGCGTGTTCAGTGTTAATGGTGAGTATGCTGTGATGCAGCTGACTTATGTGTTATCAGGTACGGTAAGGAAAAAGAGAAAATGCATTTTGTAGATGCCAAAGGAATACTGACCGGTAACGGCGGACGTTATGGTATGAATATTTATCGCGGATGTACCCACGGTTGTATATATTGCGACAGTCGGAGCAAATGTTATCAGTTCACACATCCCTTTGAAGATATTGAAGTAAAACAGAATGCACCGGAACTTTTGGAAAAGGCTCTGAGAGCAAAAAGAAAAAAGTGTATGATCGGTACCGGAGCCATGTCGGATCCGTACATGCACTGCGAAGAGGAACTAAAACTCACAAGAAAATGCCTGGAGATAATCCGTGATAATGAATTCGGACTGGCGATACAGACAAAATCCGATCGGATCCTTAGGGATATCGACCTGCTTTCTGAGATAAACAGATCTGCCAAATGTGTTGTCCAGATGACTCTGACAACTTATGATGATGATCTGTGCAGGATATTGGAGCCGAATGTATGTAATACAAAGCGCCGTATTGAAGTACTTCAGAAGATGAGGGAGAGAGGGATTCCTACGATAGTATGGATGACTCCTATTCTGCCATTTATCAATGATACGGAAGAAAATATTACGGCGATACTGAATGAATGTGTTCGCGTGGGTGTAAAGGGTATAATAGATTTCGGAATGGGCCTGACGCTTCGTGACGGTGACCGAGAGTACTTTTATGCCGCGCTGGACAAGCATTTTCCGGGTATGAAAGAAAGATATATCAGGCAATACGGTAATGCGTATGAATTGCCGAGCCCGAATGCAAAAGAGTTGATGAAGCTCTTTCAAAGGATATGCAAAGATAATGGTATAATATCCGATCCGAATGAGTGTTTTAAGTATATGCAGGAATTGCCGGAAAAATATTCGCAGATGAGCCTGTTCGATATGCATCTTACCGGCAAATAATGCATCTCATCCTCTGATGTATTGTACATAAAAATGCCATGTTTTATATTCGCCTTAGAGACAAGAAAGGCGGGTGTGAAATATGGCTATTTTGATTTTTATTCTCATTGTGATAATTGAAACAGGCTTTGCAGTATCCGAAATGATACGGAAGCCGGTGAAAAAAGAATGGAGCGGCAGACGTCTGGTATTATGTTTTTCCGAAATGGCGATCTGGTTACTTTTGATCATCTCAGGCATGGGGAGTTCCATTCGGTACAAGTTACTTGCCGCATTGTTAGTCGTAAGGCTTTTATTCTCTGCGGTATCATTTCTGGTAAACAGGAAAAACGGATCGAATAAAAAAAGATCTTCGATCGTTATCGGAGCAGTATCCGGTATCATCCTGTTCGGGATAAGCATGTTACCCGCATTTGTGATAAGGGATTATAAAGGCAGGGAGACGACCGGTGATTATGAAGTCGCACAGTGCTCGGCTATTCTGATCGATAGAAGCAGGGAGGAAACCTTCGAGGATGACGGATCAAAACGTGAGATTCCCGTACACTTCTATTTTCCCGAGAACATAAGTGATCTTCCGGAAGCTTCATTACCGCTTGTTATCTTCAGTCATGGTGCCTTTGGCTATTATCAGAGCAATACTTCAACATATATGGAACTGGCAAGTCACGGATATGTTGTGGTAAGTACGGATCATCCATATCATTCATTTTTTACCAAAGATACGTCAGGTAAAACCGTTACTGTAGATCCGGATTTTTTCAGCTTGGCATTAAGTATTGGAAGCAGTGATGTTCCCGAATCGGAAATATATGATATTACTTCAAAGTGGATGGAGCTTCGTATAGCTGATATGAATTTTGTCATAGATGAGTTAAAAGCTTCCGGACAATACGGAGCAGGGGCAGACAGCTGGTTTGTTGATAAAAAAGATAAAGAGATCGTTACGGGTATACTTAAAGTCATAGATTACGATAAAATAGGATTGATGGGTCATTCCCTGGGAGGTGCAACTGCCGTTACTGTGGGCAGAAGGGCGGATATCTTGGCGGTCATTGATATAGACGGAACCATGCTGGGGGAAGAAATTGGCGTTAAGGACGGAGTGGTTTTGATAAATGAAGAACCCTATGAGACTCCGCTTCTGGCAATAGCAAATGAGGAACATCATATGCAGGAGCTGGAAGCCAAAGAGAATTCCTATGCATATGCCAACAATGTCATTATGACAAATGCATCCTGCGGATATGAGACATATTTTAAAGGTGCGGGGCACATGAATTTTACGGATCTTCCTCTTATTGCTCCGGCGCTTGCGGATATGTTGGGAACCGGAGATGCAGATCCAGGAGAATGCGTTGATACCATGAATTCCATCATACTTAGCTTTTTTGATTGTTATCTTAAAGGTGCCGGATCATTTTCGGTTGAGGAGAGTTACTGATCATTATGCAGATCAAAGTAAAAACAATAGATGATACGGAAAAGGAATATATCGAGATCGGGTGTTATAAGCGTGATGAGAGGGTTGATGAGATCATCCGTTTTGTGAAGCTCCATCAGGGGAGTATAGAGGGAAGTAAAGAAGAAAGAAAATACCGGATTTCCCTGTCCGACATCTATTATATAGAAGCGGTGGATGAGAGAACGTTCATTTATTCCGGGAAAGACTGCTATGAATCCGGGAAACGTCTCTATGAATATGAGGAACTTTTGGCTGAGCGGAGCTTTGCCAGGATCTCCAAGTCGGTGATAGTGAATCTGATGAAGATCACATCGATAAAACCTGCACTTAACGGCAGATTCCTGTGTAGGCTAAAGAATGGGGAAAATGTCATCATTTCCAGGAAATATGTTCCCGCGATAAAAGAACGGTTACATGGGGAGTAGTGCTATGAACGAACGCGTTAAAGATATTCTGAGCGGATTTTTTGTTTCGGTAACTCTGATAAATGTTGTGATGCTGATCCTTGGGAAAATCCTGGGACCGGACCAGACATTCGGCTATGAGGTATTCATGTATCCTCTGATATATGGATTTATCGGAGCGATACCGGGGATCGTTATCTCCGGCAAAAAAGAACTGTCGGTTTCGCAGGTGATCATTCGAAAAATTATGCAGCTGCTCCTGATAATCGTACTTATGTTCGCGTTTATGTTTGGGGGAAAACCGATAGACAGTGAGCTTGTTACGGTTGCGATCTTTGTTTCTATAAGTATCGTAATAGTATTTGTTCTGGTGAATGTGATATTGTGGTGGCTGGATATGAGGACTGCCGGAAAAATGACAGATGACCTGTTAAAGTATCAGCAGAAAAGACTCAACCGGCAGTAGAGTCCCTTAAAATACGGGGATTTAGGGCATATCAACCAACGGTTCGTGTAAAAAAATCCTGCCCGGTGTTATGTTGGAGGCAGAAAGGAGAGGCCCGATATGGATCAGATAAAAATCGGAAAATTTATATCATCCTGCAGAAAGGAACAGGGCATGACTCAGGCTGTGCTTGCTGAAAAACTTGGAATCAGCGACCGGGCGGTCAGCAAGTGGGAGACAGGAAAATCTCTCCCGGATTCGGGGATCATGCTGGAATTGTGCGAACTTTTAAATATTAATGTCAATGAACTCCTGTCGGGCGAAAAGATCATGACGGAAACTTATAACAAAAAGGCAGAAGAAAATCTGTTCGAGTTGAAGAAGGAGATTGAAGAAAAAAACAGACTTTTATTAAATCTTGAATTTATTATCGGAATCCCATCAATACTTGCGCCATTGGCGTTGTGTGTGATCGCTGGATATGTGGAAATGCCTGCCGGCTTAAGGATCGGTATCATCGTCTTTGCGGTAGTGATGATTTTTATGATCGCTTTTATCATGGTTGGGATCGAACAGAAAGCCGGATATTATGAGTGTCAAAAATGTCATTACAGACATATACCGACATACTGGCAGGCTAATCTTGCACCGCATATGGGAAGATCGAGATATATGAAATGCCCTGCCTGCGGTAAGAAGAGTTATCAGAAAAAAGTTCTCAGTAAAGAAGATGCGGAGGGGGCAGATTTGAAGAAATAAGCCTCATTTACTGCTTTATATGAAATATTATGGGATAAAGCGCCTCGGGCCTTCGTACAGGCCGGGGCGTTTTTTGTTGTAATTGATACGGCTGTGCATCTTATGTGTTTAAAGTGGCAAGTAACGTTAGGGTCTATTGAATAGGGATAATTCTTTTGATATATATGATGATAAAGCGCGATCTTCCGTGGAACTGATGTCATTAAACACGGTGAAAAGATTGATAAAGGATCTGTGTAAATGAAGATAGAAATAGACATAGATGAAAAGTATTCGGATACGGAGGTCCTGATCCGGGCTGCAAAGCTGGATGCGGATATTGAGAAGCTTGTTGCCATGATGCGTATGGTGAACATGCAGATCGGTGTACGAAAAGGGGATGAGACCTATCTTCTGGATACGGAAAAAATATTATACATAGAAGCTGTTGACAGAAGGACTTTTGTTTATACGGAAGATGAAACATACGAGTCCGATCTTAAGCTTTATGAGATGGAACGTGAGCTGCTTGAACATGATTTCTTTCGCATCAGTAAGCAGAGTATCGTTAATATCAGGATGATCCGGAGTCTGAGAAGTGACATCAACAGGAAGATAAGGATCACTTTGAAAAACGGAGAACAGATCGTCGTATCGAGGATGTATTCCGACGAATTGAGAAGAAAGCTGGGGCTCAAATGATGGAAGAGAATAAAAACATTTTTACTTATATTAAGCAGGTATTTACGGTGTTCGGTATCATTGTGCTGGTATTTGTTGCCTTAAATCTGATAATAGGAGAAAAAACAGCAGGTTATTCTTCTTTGTTCGCGCTGGGAAAAGACGGGATATCGATAGCGGTATTGTGTGAACTCTTATTGTTGTCGGTAGTGATCACAGCTGCCCAGGTTATTTTTCTGACGGACAGATATATCGCAAATATGTCCATGCTGATCAGAAATATGCTCTTTTTCGTAACGGTGATGATCGTGATGGTTATAATGATATTTATATTCGATTGGTTCCCGGTACGGGATGTGGCTGCATGGACAGGTTTTATCATCTCATATGCTTTAAGTATGGGATTGAGTGCCCTGGTTACGAAATCGATCGAAAAGATCGAAAACTCAAAAATGCAGAAAGCGCTGGATAAGTATAACGGGATAAAATGAGGGAATCGTATTATAATAACAAGGAAATCTGAAAAGATGAAAATGCTCTAAGGAGTGGAAGTAATGCGATCATATTATGTGGGTGATATCCCGGGGATGCTTATATTTGCACTTTTTTCTTTGGTCATTCCGGGAACATTAACGATATGGAATATTTATAATTGTATAAGTAAAAAGCCGAAGCTGGAGAAACTGATTTCAAGTCTGACAGTTTTTATCGGTGGCTTTTTTTATATTCTGTTATTTGCAATCTCATTTGATGTGGCCGGAGAGTGGTATGAGCAGGTCGATACGACGCAGTACCATAGCACTCTTTCGTCTGAATACTGGGTTATTGACTGGATCATCTTTTTTGGATTTATAGGATATTTCATATTACTGTATGTGAAGGCTGACAGATTGCCGCCTTTGACAGCTGCGCTGGCGATCAGTTTTCTGATACTTCTCAATGTTATTCAGATAGCTTATGCGATCCAGATCAGCAAAAATGTGGATGGTGCAGAGTTATATGTTTATCATGCTAATATCCTGCTTTTGTCTGCAAGAGTGATATACAGGCATATGAAAGAAACAGCAGAGATGTTCAGGGAAAGGGTCTCTTCAAACGAAGATCATAAAATGATCAGTCGTATATATAATGTTATAGACAGACTGTCGAAGTATTCGATCCTGATATTTATCGTATTATTTTTTGTGATCGCAGTTATTGAGATCTTATTCGTTTTGCTGGGGCAGGGGCTGGATGCACCGGTCAAGGCGTTTACCGAAACAGCCGACTGGACTTTTTCAAAGCAGATCCCCCCACCGCCGTTAGAACATGAAGGACATTATCTGTGTACTGTGGCAGCAGGCGGACATGGAAAAATTGTAAAGCCGTTACGACTCGGCACAAGAAGAAATGAAACCATTGTCGTAAATCGACAATTATGTGTTGCAAACGCATTTGAGGAACTGATACAGGAGCGCACGCCGGGATTACACAGGAAGATCAGAGGCGCATATGATAAGTATGGTTATCCCTTGTCAAGAAAAATAACAACTCCGTTAAGGGCGGATATCATTTATTTTCTTATGAAACCGCTGGAATGGATATTCCTTATATATTTATATGTTTTTGATCTGAGGCCGGAGAAGAGGATAGCAGGACAGTATCCTTACGTTGAACCGTGAGAAGATACGACGGAGAGGTGATAAGAATGGTCGATATAAGGATTGCTTCGAAAGATGATATTGATCGTATGATGAACATACGGCTTGAGATGCTTAAGGTCGTAAATGATCTGCCTGAAGATTATGAGTATCCTGATGAAATGATAAATGAAAGCAGAGATTATTTTCTGACCGGAGATCAGATGACGGTACTTGCACTGGACGGAGAAGAGACTGTTGGATGCGCGTCAATGAGTTTTATAAGGGTTATGCCGACATTTGATCATCCCACAGGGAGACGTGCACATCTTATGAATGTTTATACAAGAGATGAATATCGTCGTCAGGGGATTGCCGAGAAAATGGTGAAACTGCTTATTGATGAATCATGGAGCGAGGGAGTTACCGAGATCAGTCTTGATGCAACCGTATCCGGGAGACCACTCTATGAAAGCATGGGATTTACCGATTCGACGGAATGCATGATCTTAACAAGATCATAACGGATATGATCTAAAATAGGAGGTATGAAAATGGAGAATTTAACATTGATCGAGCTGGATGATTCTTACCTCCCGCAGATGGGAGAGTTGTACAGTGAGGCATTTCATGGAGAACCCTGGAATGACGACTGGAGCGATACAAAGCAGCTTGGCGAGTATATGAAAGATATATCGAAATCATATACTGCGTTGAACTATGGCTTGCTTAAGGATGATAAGCTGGTAGGCATGTCCATAGGAAAGATAAATCACTGGTGGGAAGGGACAAACTATAATATCGAGGAACTCTGTATATCACCGTCTTATCAGGGACAGGGAATCGGTTCAGAGTTTCTTGATCTTATAGAGCAACGCGTTCGCGAAAAAGGTCTGGCAGGTATTTTCCTGCAGACGGATAATGATAAACCCTCCTACCATTTTTATCATAAAAACGGCTTTTTTGATCTTGATTCTCATATAAGTTTATATAAGAGTTTAAGACCCCAAAAGGATCAGGCAGAGGACAGTGCATGTTCCGATCAGAAGGATATAGTATTTGATATTGCGAACATAGGTGATATTGATGAGCTTGTAAGACTCCGCATTCTGTATATCATCGATGATTACGGTTCTATTACCGATGAAGATAGAGCGAAAATTGAAAAACAGCTCCCGGACTATTATGAGAGAGAACTTGGGAAAAAGCTGATCCCATTTGTTGCAAGAGCTGAGGGGAGACTTGTTGCGGCAGCATATCTTCTTATAATCGAAAAACCCGCAAATCCTTCTTTCCCTAACGGGCTTGATTCGGAAGTCTTAAGCGTATATACGGAAGAAAAATACAGGGGAAGAGGCATATGTTCAAAGCTGATGAAGAATCTGATGGATTATGCTGCTGAGCATAAGATAAGCCGGATCGATCTCCTGGCTACCGACGATGGTTATCCTATATATAAAAAACTTGGATTTAAGGATAATAAGGCGGATTATAAAGAGATGAGATTCGTTGTGGGTGATCAGCCGAAATAATGTCAGGATCTTCTCGTGAATAAAACTATGAAAAAAGTGTTGATTGTTCCCATGGCTGCCATGGCTGAAACCGCAGGTCCCGCCACCAGATGCAGATTGTTGGCTGAAGGCTTTAGAAATGCTGGCCTGGAAGTTTGTACCTGCATGGCAAGGGACGTTAATTATACAGAACTTGAAGGTATTAAGAACTATAAGCTTGAAGTCCCGACACCTATGGGAATGCCTAAGATATCTGCAGATCTCTTTTTTCCATTGGTGCAAAAACTTGGCCTGAACGCAAAGAAAACCGTAAAAAGTTTTGATGAGGTTTTGTTTTTTACAGGGAATCTGGATAAGCGATTTATAAGAAAAAGTGTTGAAGATATTCAAAAGGCAATAAGGGATTTTCAACCGGACATAGTATATAGTGAATTTAATCTGTCGGCTTTCATAGCTGCGAAGCTGGAACATGTGAAGCTTTATGCAACAGTAAGTTTCCCTACACAAAAAGAATATGCCTGCAAACCGCGACTGGCAAAGGGGTTGAATGAGCTGCTTGAGGAATGGGGATTACAGAGAGTTTCTTCCGCGCTTGAATTGTTTGACCGGGCGGATGAACTGTTTTGTCCAAGTATCCCCGAGCTTGAACCGTTTGAAAAGAAGGTTACTTATATAGGCTCGATGAAGAATGGTAAGGATCCGATAACACATGGAGCGAATGAAACTCCACGGGATAAGATCCTTGTCTATATGGGAAACGGAACGGTTCCTGCAAGGAAGATATTAAGCGAAGTACGCAAGGCATTCATGGGTTCGGAATATCAGATATATATTGCCTCAAAATATCTTAAGCCACAGGATAACGGTAATCTTCATGTTAATGATAAATGGGATTTCGGGAAAATGCTGGACAGCGCCGTGCTTTTTATAAATCACGGAGGACAGAACAGCATTGTGGACGGGCTGCTTCACGGTGTCCCGCAGCTAATGGTTCCGGGAAAAGTTTTTGAGAGGATATTTAACGCCGGGTCTGTTGAAAAAGCAGGTGCCGGTAAAGTACTGCCCCATGAAGATTTTAACGCCGATGTTATAAGAGAGACGGCAGAAGGGTTGATCGCTTCAAAAGAAATGCGGGATAATGCACGAGAACTGGGGACAAAGCTTATCCGTGACGGCCTTATGACGATCGTTGATGCTATAAACCTGAAATAAAGAGATTGGAAATAAATGATATTTAAGGAATATGGTTCTTTAGAAAATAAGACTGTCATTTTGCTTCATGGCGGTGGATTGTCATGGTGGAATTACAGAGAGGTGGCGGAGCATTTGCAGGATGAGTATCATATCATCATCCCTGTACTTGATGGACATGCAGGAAGCGACAGGCATTTTACTACCATCGAAGAGAATGCGTCTGAGATCATTTCATATATCGATGAAAAATTATCCGGTTCTGTATTATTGATAGGTGGGCTTTCCCTTGGCGCTCAGATCCTTCTGGAAATGTTATCCATACGCAAAGATATATGTGACCATGCATTGATAGAAAGCGCTGCAGTGATACCGTCTAAGATCACCAATGCTTTGATAGCACCGACTTTCGGGAGCAGCTACGGACTTATAAAGAACAGAAGGTTTTCCGAATTGCAGTTTAGATCGCTGCACATGAAACAGGATCTGTTTGAAGATTATTATCGTGATACATGTCGGATAACCAAAGAGGATATGATCGCATTTTTAAAAGCGAATACATCTTATTCTCTTAAGGATTCTTTTAAGGAAACATCTGCCGATATATATGTTTATGTCGGTGAAAAGGAAAACCGTGAGATCCTGCGCTCGGCAGATAAGATCTGCAGTATGATGCCGTCATGTAAATATCATCGAATGGAAGGCTTAAGACACGGAGAATTTTCGATCAATCACGCGGAAAGGTATGCTGATACTATTCGTCGGATAGTTAAGGGCGAAGAATAAAGCTGAAAAAGGTACGTGTCTGCTGTGATTTTATATTGATTTTAAAAATGGCATATGTTATAGTCAGATAAAGTTTCAAAAATTTCAAGGAAAGAGAGGTAATCATCAATGTATTGTAGACCATATATAACTATATATCCATATTGTATGAAGACCTCGGTTTCTGCCTTTTGATCTTATATAGCTTGATCATAATGAGTGATCAGATTAAGGAACTTTAACCGTGGCAAAGGCTGTCACGGTTTTTCTTTTGCCTGTTTCAGGCAGATTTCCGTTGGGTACGTCAAATTTATAATAATTACTATCAAGAGGTTGCGAAAAAGAGTTATGGCTGGAGAAGAAAAGAAGAAAAAGGAAAAGTTGTCCTTTGCTGCGACAATGAGTAATTCATGGTTTGCCATGAAACTTGCGGCAGGTATCTGCCCGGGGATCATAGTGCATTCTGTTTTGCTGTGGATCGTCGGACACAGCGAATGGGTATTTTTTGACGGTGTGTTCATGAAGGTTATAGTCAATGCGCTGTCTGAAGGAAGGGGATTTAAAAGCATCCTGACATTTATACTTATATGCGGTGCTGTCTTTTGCATCCTTTCGATATATACGGGCTATGTAGAGGAAGTTGTATATCCGCTGAAGACTAACAGGCTTTACGGCGGTATCTACAAAAAGCTATATGCGAAAGCAAAAAATGTTGAGCTTGCCTGCTATGAGGATCCGGATTTTTATAACCGCTATACCATGGCAATGGATGGAGCCGAGGAGAAGATCGTTGCGGTCATCAGAGGGATGATAGGAGCGACAGTCGGTATCGTTGCGTCGGTATCCGTCTTTTATATGATGTATGAGATCGACCATTATGCAATGCTTTTTATCATTTCACCCTTGGTTGGAAATTTCCTCTTCGGTAATCTCAAGAATAAGTATGAGTTTAAGAGATATACGGAACAGGCACCCAATGATAAGGTCCTGAACTACGTAAGCCGAATGATGTATCTTCCTGACGGAGCAAAGGAGATCAGGCTTTCGAATGTATTCGCTTTGCTGCAGAAGCAGTATGGTGAAGCTACGGAGAAGAACGTGAAGGTCGCAAGAAAATACGCCTTCAGGAATGCACATATGAATTTCTGGCGCATTACTTTTACTTTCACGGTCATCTTCGAAGGTGTGCTCCTTTATGCGATATACAGAAACAGGGTGACCGGAAGTATCACTCTTGCGGAACTGACCATTATGACGAGCTTAATGGTTGCCATGACATGGATACTTATCAGAGTATTTGAAAATGTAATGGAAGTTCTGAAAAACGGTATGTTCATAAATAACCTTAGAGGTTTCCTTGAATATGAAGAAAAGCTTCCGGAGGATCATGACGGTGAGATACCCGATCCTGATTTTAGGAGTCTGGAATTCAAAAATGTATCTTTCTCCTACAAGGATAAACAGATAATCCATGATCTTTCCTTTAAGATCAATAAGGGTGAGATCGCTGCGCTGGTGGGCCATAACGGAGCCGGTAAGACGACTATCATCAAGCTGATGTTAAGGCTCTACGATCCCGATTCGGGAACAATATTATATAACGGTAAGGATATAAAGACATACAATCTAAAAGCCTACAGAGACATATTCGCAACAACATTTCAGGATTTTAAACTCTTTGGAATGACGGTGAGAGAGAATATCCTGATGGGAAGAGAATATGAAAATGATGGAGAGTTGGTAAGAGAGGCGCTGAAAAAGGCCGATGTTCTTGAACGCATTGAAGCCATGGATGACGGTATCGATACTGTCATGACAAAGGAGTTTGATGAGGACGGCTGTGTCCTTTCCGGCGGTGAGAGCCAGAAGGTGGCTGTAGCAAGAACCTTTTTAAAGGAAGCGCCCATGAAGATATTCGATGAACCTTCAAGCGCACTTGATCCTATAGCCGAATATGAACTCTTTGACAGCATTATAGGCGAAGGAACCGATCATACCATGCTCTTTATCTCGCACAGACTGTCTTCCGTACAGAACTGTGACAAAGTATTTATGCTTGAGAAGGGGACTCTTATAGAGGAGGGAACTCACAGGGAACTTATGGAGAAGAACGGAAGCTATGCCGCAATGTACAGGAAGCAGGCAATGAACTACCTTGCCATCGAGAACGAAGAGGAGGTGATGGCATAATGAAAACAAAACAGACGATAAAATCTGTCTTTTCCAATAACTTTTATATGCTCAGACTCATCTTCAAGGCATCACCTTCGTTTGTGATACTGCAGGTGGCAGATGCCATCAGAAATCAGGTGTCTATCTTTTTCGAGCATACAGTGCTTATCGGATATGTACTGGAGGCAGCCGAATTCGGTTATTCCTTCAAATATGTTGCCGGAGTCATCCTGCTTCTTGCTGCTTTGATCACGCTAGGAATGGTATTCACGGTATATCAGAGTGACTATGTGACTGCAAGAGAGAGGCCGAGGGTCAGAGAAAAGATCAAGATGCGTCTCTATGAGAAGGCGAGGGATATGGATCTTGAGTGCTATGACGATCCGGAATTCTACAACAGTCAGGTGCTTGCCATATCGCAGATCGATGATCAGATCGAAAGAGTCATCAAATTTGTGTCGGATACCTTAAGCGGTCTTACGGCATTTATTACCACGGCAATTTACTTTCTTTATAAAGATAAGACTGCGATCTTATTCGCGCTTGGGGCCTTTGCTTTATCGATGCTGTTTGAACAGCTCTACAATAAACAGAAGTATCTTGTGAAAGTGGAGGGGATTCCGGCAACAAGGAAAAGAGACTATATAAAGAGGATCTATTATCTAAGTGATTACGCCAAAGAGATCAGACTTAATCCCGGCGTGTCCGACATCCTCTTTGACAGATTCGAAAAAGCTAATGATGAAGTATATGAGATAGAAAAGAAATATGCATTGAAGAAATGGTTCTTCGGGTTTATGCGCAAATATGTCTGCAACAGTTTTTTCGCGGACGTGTTATTCATAGGATATCTCGTATATCAGGCGACCGTAACACAGAGCATTTCTTTCAGTACGCTGGCCATACTATACGGTTCCTTCGGAAGGCTTAAGAACAGCATGAGAGTATTTTCGGAGACATATCCTTTTGCCTGCGAGACAAGCCTGTATGTTAATAAGATAAGAGAATTCTTAAATTACGAGCCTAAGATCGTATCCGGTGAGGATCTTGTACCTTCCGATAAAGCAAAAGAGATCGAGCTTGATAAAGTTTCATTTGCGTATGGTAAAAATAGAGATATGCTCATCAGGGATATGGATCTGCATATCAACCCAGGTGAAAAGATCGCCCTGGTAGGATATAACGGTGCCGGCAAGACCACCCTGGTAAAGCTTCTCATGCGACTCTATGACACAAGGAGCGGAGTGATAAAGGCTGACGGAATTGATATCAGGAAAATGGATGTAAGGAAATATCGTGATACCATCGGTACCGTATTCCAGGATTTTCAGATATTTGCGGGAACCGTAAAAGAGAATGTAGTACTTGATGTGGCTGACGGTATCGGGGATGAGGGTATAACAAAAGCTCTTTCCGAAAGTGGTCTGCTTGAACGCGTTAATCGTTTTAAGAAAGGTTTGGACACAGATCTTACTACCGAATTCTCTGATGAAGGAGTTAATCTTTCCGGCGGTGAGAGTCAGAAGCTTGCCATATCGAGAGTGTTCTACAAGAATGCCGGTCTTATGATACTGGACGAACCTTCAAGTGCACTGGATCCCATTGCGGAATATCAGCTTAATCATGCTATGCTTGAAGCTACCGGAGATAAAACAGTTATATTCATATCCCACAGGCTCTCCACGACAAGGATCGCGGACAGGATAGTGATGCTTGAAAAAGGACGTATCGTTGAACAGGGAACCCACGATGAACTTCTCGCCATGGACGGTAAATATGCAAGAATGTGGAAGGTTCAGGCGGGCGCTTATATTGCTGTATAAAATAAATGATCGGTACTGTTCAAGTACCGGTCATTTATTGCATAATAGTACCTGATGACAAATCTGTTTAAAGGCTGCTTTATGACCGGGTGTTATTTATGAGGGGGAGTGTATATCATGAAAACAGCTGTCTGTAAAAGACTGATCTCTTTACAGGATCTTAAATATCGGGATATGCAGATAAAGATAATCCCGAACATAGATCCTGCATCCATCATCGGGGTCAGGACTCCGGAACTCAAAAAGATCGCAAAGGAGATGTACAGGTCAGGGGAGTACAGATCTTTCATAAAGAAACTTCCGCATGATCACTTTGAAGAAAATCAGCTGCATGCATTTATCATATGCGAGATGAAAGATCTGGCCGAATGTTTTGATGAAGTGGAACATTTCCTTCCCTATGTGGACAACTGGGCTACGTGCGATCAGATGTCACCGAAGATTTTTAAGAAGAATAAGGATGAACTGCTAAAGCATATTAAGACATGGATCGGATCGGACAGAACCTATACAGTGAGGTTCGGCGTCGGTATGCTTATGCAACATTTTCTGGATGATGATTATGATGAAAAGTATCCGAAAATGGTCGCCGGTCTGAGATCAGACGAATATTATATTAATATGATGATAGCGTGGTATTTTGCTACAGCGCTCGCAAAGCAGTATGAGAGTGTCCTGCCATATATTGAAGAGAATAAGCTGGATGACTGGACACATAACAAAGCAATCCAAAAAAGCCTGGAAAGTTTTCGCGTTACGGATGAACACAAGAAATATCTCAGATCATTAAAAGTGAAGCATTAACCCATTGTTTTCAATGAAAGGAGAATCTGATGAGAAAACGTAGGATAAGTTCACTGATGTTATGCACTATGTCTGCGGCGTTGGTGATCTCAGCCTGTGGAAAGAATGCCGCACCGGGACCCGGTGTAGAGTCACCTACGGAAGAAACCGGAGTCGTATCGGGAGATTCTGTAAGTGATACTTCTGCAGAGGGCGTTATTGACGAAGATGCAGGCAAGGGAGGCGGGGGAACACCATGGATCGACTCTGATATCAAATCGAATATCAATGCAGATACTCCTGTCGATCCTGCAGACGACTTTCATCTTTATGCAAATAAAGAATGGATACTGGAAAACAGTATCCCTGAAGGATATTCATCCTGGAGTCACTACACAGAGAGAGGTCTTGAAGTTAAAAAACAGTGCATCGATCTTTTGAAGGATGAGAGCATAGAAGGACATGATGCGGAACTGATACGAACTTATAACAGCCTTGTGCTTGACTGGGATGCAAGGAATGAGGCAGGTATATCGGAACTGGTTGACGGTTACGAGAGGCTCGCTTCGTTAAGCAGCCTTGATGATGTTACCGAGGTATTAAAAGATAAGGATGCCGTAAATTATACATATAGTTTTATCGATTACGGCGCAGATACCGGGCTTAACGATCCCACGACTTTTATAGTACTCGTTTCATCTTCTTCTCTGATACTGAGTGATTCTGCCGAGTATCTTGAGAGAACAGAACTCGGAGATATGTATTACGGTTATTACGGAGACGTATTTGTATATATGGCTCAAAGATACGGGATGACTGAGAATGAAGCAAGAGAGTGCTTTGACCGTGCCATAGCTCTTGAGACCAGACTTGCGCCGGATATCTATACCACCAATGATATGTACAGCGATGATTTTTACGACAGGATCAATAACGAAATGTCATTTGATGAGATGACAGCCCTGTGTAAGGTGTTTCCGTTAGCTGATATCATAAAGGCTTCGGGATATAAGTATGATGGAATTTATCTGGTAATGAATCCCGATTATTTATCCGGACTTGATGAGATCTATACGGAAGATAATTTCGAAGATATCAGATCATTACTGATAGTAAAGTATGTCCTTTCGAACGTAAGTAATACGGACAGGGAAGCTTATGAAAAGAGCAATGAGCTTGCTAATGAGTACTTTGGAAAAGAAGGTATGTTAAGTGACGAAGAAATGGCTTACAACCGTGTGGTGAGCCAGCTTCCCGATTCAATGCAGATAGTTTATGTCGAGAAATACGGTTCGGAGGAAGACAGGCAGAAGATGACAGAGTTGTGCCAGGAGGTCATCGACACGTACAGTGAAATGCTGGCCGAAAATGACTGGGCTTCCGATGAAGTTAAGGATTATGCCATTGAAAAATTAAACAAGATAACGATACACGCCGCTTATCCCGATAAGTTCAAAGATACTTCGGGTATAGATCTTACCGATTGCTCTCTGTTAGAGGCCGAGAAGAATATCACCGAGAATAATATAAAGAGGAATATCGAACTGATCGGAACTAAGCTTGATCCCGAAAAATGGGCTGAATTCATGAGTGTAACGGAGTGTAATGCCTTCTACAATCCGAGTGATAACAGTATAAATATGATAATCGGTATGATGGGCGAACCGTTCTATTCAAGCGATATGAGCGTTGAAGAATTATATGCATCCATAGGTGCTTTCTGGGTGGGACATGAGATATCACATGCTTTCGATAACAGCGGTGCACAGTTTGATGCCGAGGGTCAGTACAGAGACTGGTGGACTGAGGCAGATAAGGAGGAATTCAACAAACGTGTGGGCAGGATGGATGACTATCTTGATACCATTGTTGCATTCGACGACAATCATTTTATCGGTACCAATATAGATACCGAGATGATCGCTGATATGACAGGATTGCAGTGTGCCCTCAGGATGGCATCAAAAGTCGAAGGATTTGATTATCAGAAATTCTTCATCAAATATGCGCAGATGAATGCTTCCATAGATGTTTACAGCAGTGAGCTCAGTCAGCTGACGCAGGATGCTCATCCGCTTAATTATTCAAGGACCAATGTTCCGGTTCAGCAGTTCGAAGAATTCTATGAAGCATTTGATGTTAAAGAAGGAGACAATATGTATCTGGCGCCCGAAGACAGACTTATAGTTTGGTAAGAGTGCTACAGTAAGTAACGAGGAGGATCACCGATAGAAATACCTGTGATCCTCTTTTTGTATTTTAGAAAAATACCATTGACAAAATAGATTGCACACAATATAATCGAGCTAAATACAACAAACAAACCGATTCGATGAAAGATACAACGATCAGAACGATATCATCAACCATAACAAGGAGGAATCGATATGAGCAATGTTTATGATTTTACCGTTAAGGACAGAAAAGGAAATGAAGTAAGTCTTTCGGAGTATAAGGGGAAAGTCCTTCTCATAGTAAATACTGCAACGGGGTGTGGGTTCACACCTCATTATGAACCCCTTGAAGCCATGTATAAGGAGTTAAAGGATAAGGGATTTGAGATCCTGGATTTTCCGTGCAACCAGTTCGCAAATCAGACACCCGGAACAGAGGATGAGATCCATGAATTCTGCACACTGAAGTTCGGCGCCGATTTCCCCCAGTTTAAGAAGATAGATGTTAACGGTGAGACTGCGGATCCTTTATTTGCTTATCTTGCAGGCGAGAAGCCTTTTAAGGGATTTGGAAAAGGTATAAAAAATGCCGCGTTAAAGAAGTTTTCAGATATGAACAATAAGACATTTGGTGACAAGGCTTATATCAGGTGGAACTTTACGAAATTCCTGGTAGATAGAGAAGGAAATGTTGTTGAAAGATTTGAGCCTACCGAGGAAATGGAAACTGTTAAGGCCGCTGTAGTTGCGGCACTCTGAAAAAACTAACGTCTTGAGCCGTCTTCTTCGTGGTGAAGATTGTAGTACCAGCGGAATATGGACATTCCTATGATCACTATGTATCCTGCGATACTTAAAGGTACCGGGATTTCCCCGAAGAAGATAAGGCCCAGGATAGCAGAGAATACGACCTGGGTATTATCAAATACACTGATCCTTTTGGCGGGTGAGAATCTGTAAGCGGATGTTATGGAAAACTGACCTAAGGCAGCTGATATTCCGGCTGCGATAAGGCAGACCAACTGTGAGGGAGACAAGGGCTTAAAGTCCGCTATCATGAGAGGTGTGGCCACTAAACATGAGAACAGAGAGAAGCAAAGAACGATGATGGGAGTTCGTTCTTTTTTTTGTCCCAGAAGGCGTACATATGAATATGCGATACCCGCGCCTGCACCGCCTATAACTCCCGCTAAGGTCGGGATCAGCGAAACATCGCGTGAAGGATGCGCGATAAGTACTACACCGAAGAATGCGATCACGGTAGTGGTGATATCAACTTTTGTAGGTTTCTCTTTGAGGACAGGTATGGATGCGATGATGGCAAAAAACGGTGAGAGTTTATTAAGCATATTTGAATCTGCAAGGGGCAGATGATCGATCGCATAGAAGTTGCAAAGAAGTCCCGTCGTGCCAAAGAGGCAGCGAAGAAAAATATATTTGCCACAGCCCTTGTGTATCTTAAATTTCTCTTCAGTACGAAGAAGTGATACAGCTGCTATAACTGCCGCAAAGGCATTGCGGAAGAATGCTTTTTCTATAGTGGGAACATCGCCGGAGAGTTTTACGAAGAAGGTCATCAGCGAGAAGCCGAGGGCAGCCAGCAGAATGCATGCTATTCCTTTTGCGTCGTTACTGCGAAATTTCATTTGATCAAGCTGTTCCTTTCAAAACGTCAGAATGTTGTTATTGTAGCTCTTCGCAACTTGGACGTAAATAAAAATAATCGATAAATAATCATTATTTGAAAGGATTTTTTCTACGGCTGATCTTTGCTTTATATAATTCCTTATCGGCCGGTTCTATGATATCAGGCAGTGATACATCTTTATCGCATTTGAATTCGGTAAAGCCGCAGGACAGTTCAACATAGTAGGGCTTTTCGGAAAATGTATTAAACTCTTCGCATCTCAAGCTGAGAGCCTGTGCCGATCTTTCTTCGGACAGAGTGTCGGGATTGGTATCCGGTACAAGATACAACTACCCTCTGTAAATGCCCGATAAATCTGATCGCAGTATACTGATATAGTAACTTATACAATGATACGAGAAAAGTCTTTTTTGCTCATGTTTTTTTCGGTGTTGCAAAAATGCGGTACAGGGCGCAAAATATACTTTTGAGACTGTGATCAGATTAAAGGATGTTATTTTATGAAAACGTTTCTTAAGATTTTATGGCGGACATTTCTTGTTCTGCTTACCGTGATCGTATTGCTGCTAGTGGCGGCTTTCGGCGCTGTAAGCGTGATCTCTCTCGGACCTTCCGAGACGGCGAAGAGCATGTTTGTAAATACTGTGATGTCTACAAGTGCAGCTAAGTTTCTGGCAAAGATCTATTTCACGGATGAAGAGATCGCTGCATATATCGAGCCTGAGGAGGAAATGACAGAGGTCGCTTATTCGCCCGATTCGCTTGATATGATACAGATCTCAACTCCGGATGAGAATGTATCGGAGAATTCCGCATCCGATAACGGCGCAGAGGAGCCGGTTGATGTAAAGATAACTCAGGAAATGGATCCGTCAGCCATCAATACCGATGAGGACGGTGACGGTATCGAAGTCCTTAAGATAGTAGAAGAGACTTTTAACGGAGACCTTGTGATAGTCTACGATCCTTCCAGAGTTCATTTCTATTCGATAAGGAATTTTTCCACGGAAGGCTATGGCAAGAAGATAACAGATATTATAGAAGAGACCGGAGCGGTTGCGGCCATCAACGGAGGAGGATTCTACGATCCTGACGGACATGGCCATGGCGGAATGCCGTTAGGACCTGTCATACAGGACGGTACACTCATAAGTAATTATCAATCCGACTGGTATACGCTGATCGGAATGACTGCAGATCATAAGCTTATGACCGGAAATATGACGGCATCAGATGCCATCGCAAACGGAATGTACGAAGGTATCACCTTCGGACCTGTCCTTGTTCAGGGCGGTGAAGTGGTTGATTTCGGACAGACCAAGGGAGGACTCAATCCCAGATCTGCCATCGGGCAGAGAGCTGACGGAGCGGTGCTCCTGCTTACAATAAACGGAAGACAGCCCGGTTCTCTGGGAGCTACATATAAGGATACGGCAGAGCTCCTTGTAAAATACGGCGCTGTGACGGCGGCTAATCTTGACGGCGGGTCATCATCCAGACTTTTCTATAACGGAGAACAGTTGAACAAATCCTCATCCATTCTCGGAATGAGGCCGGTGCCCAATGCGATAATTGTACAGTAGGATCTGTAAGGACGTATGAAAGATAATAAGAAGAAAAGAAAAAAGAAAAAGAAAATGACCTTTTACAAAGGGCTTCTCATAGCATTTTGCTCGGGGCTTGTTGTGATAGGAGTACTGTTATGCATGCTCTACGGAGCTCTTGCCAGGTACGAAGAAAAAGTACAGGCGGAGAAGATACCGGAAGAAATAACTATCCCTTCTCTTGCACTTGGAGGAGATGCAGCTTCTCCCGAGGCAGAGGTACCTTCAGTATCGGAAGATACCGTATCGGAGGATGCGGCAGCAGTATCCGGTAATGATTTACCTGCAGAAGAAGATGAAGAGCCTTCATTTCCTATAACAGATGATGAGAAGATGCTTGTACAGAAGACTGCCGAAGATTTCACCAAAGCATATGCGGTTTTTTCACTGAAGAAAAATGCTTCCGGTTCAACAGCTCTTTCTTTCGTAGATCACGACAGCGATCTGTACGGAAGACTGGCGTCTTACAGCAATGACTGGGGCGTTACATATTCTTCAGACTCCTTCGATGAGCTTGAGATAAGTGATATAAAAAAGATCGCGGAATCGCCGGCTGAGTACAGCTGCGTAGTGGATTGTACATATTCGGTCAATGGCGGAGCCTATTCTTATGATCTTGATTTTGAATATAAACTTAAAGCAAGTGAATCCGGCGATAAGATAATGATAGAAGATATGCAAAACAGATAAGGGGAATAAAAAGAAGATGAAAAAAGGAATTAAAAGTCTGATCCTTTCTGCGATCCTTGTATTAGCTGTGGCAATATTTGCCGCATGCGGAGTGAACGAGCCGGTAAGCGCTCCTGCCGACGCGACAGTTACGGAAGCTCCGACAGCCGATCCGGAAGGCGATGCACAGACTGCGACAGAAGCAACCGAAGCTGCGAAGACTGACACAACTGAAGCTGTAACTCCTGATGCAGAAGACGATGCACAGACGGTGACTTCAGCGGCTATTGATCAGAACGGAACTTATACCACTGCCGATGATGTAGCTTTATATATTCATACATACGGCAAACTTCCATCGAACTTCATTACCAAAAATGAAGCGAAAGCTCTGGGCTGGCCCGGCGGAAGCCTGGAAGAATATGCTCCGGGAAAATGCATAGGCGGCGATTATTTTGGTAATTACGAAGGACTTCTTCCGGATGATGATTATCATGAGTGCGATATAGATACTCTCGGAAAGAACAGCCGCGGTTCAAAGCGCATAATTTATTCGGACAACGGTTCCATATATTATACGGAAGACCATTACGAGAGCTTCACCCAGTTGTATTGATGAAAGGAGTTATTAATGGCAAAGCATACGATTTCACTTGCAAAATTATATAATCCGGATGATTTTTACAAAGAGCTGGAGCGTTACATAGAGCTGCCTCCTTATTTTGGATACAACCTCGATGCCCTTCATGACGTGTTCACCGATATAGGCAGGGATACAGAGATCTTATTTACGGATACTGCGGAAGCTGAAGTGATGATGAGCAAGTATATGCGCAATCTTAAGCGTATGTGCGAGAATTGCTGCAAAGAGAATCCGAAACTTAAGATAACGTTTGAATAATCTTACGAAGGCATTTGATCACGATAACTGTAGATCACGAAAGTTTTGGCACGGAAAACTTTTGATCAGGAAAACCTGAATTATGGAAATAAAGAAAAAGCGGCTGTTGGCTGTCCTGGCATTGCTTGGGATAGTGGCAGTTCTTACGATGATTTTTATCCGCATCGGAGGCCCGCTGATAGAATTGGTGGGGGATACCGATAAGTTTAAAAGCTGGCTTGAATCCTTCGGCGCATGGTCATATGTGGTTTTTGTGGGGATCATGATCCTGCAGGTTATAGTTGCGGTGATTCCAAGCGGCCCCTTTCAGATAGCCGGAGGATATGCGTTCGGCTCGGTTATGGGCACGTTGCTGTGCATTGTAGGCTGCGGGATAGGGAGCATGATCACTTTTATGTTCATGCGCATTTTCGGCCACAGGTTCGGAAAGTTGTTTATTTCCGAGAAAAATATTGAAAAACTCAGCTTTATCGAGCGTTCGCCCAGGTGGAAGAGTCTTCTTATAGGACTCTTTATCATACCGGGATCTCCTAAGGATATCCTTAATCTGTTCGCAGGTCTCACGACAATAAATCCGTGGATATGGCTTGCGGTTTCAACTCTGGGACGACTGCCTGCCATTGCAGCGTCGGCTATGAGCGGCAATGCATTTGGAGAGGGGAGCTACTCGAAAGCGGTTATCATATTCGGTATATTACTGTTAGTCAGCGCTGTGGGTGCGCTGGTTTATAAGAGGATTGAGGACAAGAATAAAAAAGACAAACAATGACGAAAAGTGTTGACAACTCGCCAGTTTCCAAGATATAATATAATCAATTAATAGGCGAAATTTCATATGGTAGGCAAACCTGAGGTAACTCAGGGGCGCAAAGCATGAAGTCGGTATCGATGATATGCATGATCCCGATGGTTCGGTTGCAACTTAGAAGAAGCGATTCTTTAAAGTTGCATTTTTTTTATCCATAGGAGCGTAAACCACTATCCGAGTAAAGGGGGACAAGGATATGAAAAAACAGTTGATAGCACTTTTCAGGAAACGATGGCTGACAAATCTGATCGCATTTACACTGGTTATACTAGCGATCAATTCCGCATTGAAGTACAATCGCCGCGATCTGTTTATAGGTAATGCGTACGGTACCGAGGGCGGAACGGATGTACTTTATTATCATAATTCTGTTTATGAGAAACAGAGCGGAGAAGCCGAAAACGGGGCGTTAAAAAATTACAGAAAGATACTTACCGGTGAGATGGCCCTTACCGGAAATGTTTCATGGTGGATGTACTGGATGCCCAGCGGAATGTTTAACCAGATATACGTATGTGAGGACAGCAATTCAAAACCCGAGTATATTTACGTATTGACCCTGGGCCGTTATGAAAACTATAAGCTTAAGGAATAATTCCGATGCAATTTTGGAGTATCGTGAGCCTTTTGCGGGACAATGAGCGATAAGTACCGAAATACAGCGATTTCACGCAGATTTCTACTTGAACGCGGATATGATATATGTTAAAGTTACTTTGGTGTAAATCCGCACCAAATAACAAGATACAGGGAGAAGGAAAAAGATGGAAAAGAGAATGAATAAGCACTTATTTGTATGGGTTTTCGTATGGCTTCTTGGCTGCTACGGTGTTGACCGTTTCGTAAGAGGTCAGGTAGGACTTGGTATCCTCAAGCTCCTTACATTAGGTGCATGCGGCGTATGGGCACTTGTTGACTGGATCATCGCTCTTATGAAGGTTTACGGAAGCTCTTTCGGCCAGGACGAAGAGGTTGTATTCATCGACGGACAGTACGCAAAATAATTAAACCTTGACTGAACGGTGAAGAAACACGCGGTTCTTATCGTAGTAATCGGTACGTTACTGGTAGTTGGGTTGTTATCATTTACGGGAGTTTACAGGTGCCCCATGAGATATATCTTCGGAGTACCCTGTCCGTTATGCGGGATGTCCAGAGCGATTTATTCGCTGGTGACATTGGATCTCGATAAAGCATTTTACTACCATGCGTTATGGCCGGTAGTGGTTGTGGGGATTCCGACAGCTATTATCCTCAGGATAAGAAAAGTGGATGTCAAAAGACGTCATATCGATCTGATATGCATTATACTGGCGATAGCTTTTATTGGTTATTACATTATGAGGCATATTCAGGGTTCACCGGTTGTAAAGGTAGATTTCGGGAATTCCCTGATTTACAGGGTATATTCACACGGATGACATGACAGATCGGGATTTTTATCCCGGTCTGTTTTTTTGTATCTGTTTGGGATCGATCTGACGATGCTCGGAAAAAACTATTCCGCCTCATATTCTGTTGCATCCGATGAACAAAAAGGATGCCGATTTTAATCCACATATTCTCCGTTGAAATAATACTCGGAAATGATCGCGCCTGTTCCGGCGTCTGCCTTGATCTCACTGAACTCGTTGATCCGGAAGCAGTAATACAGCCCGTTGGAGACGTCGTATTCCAGATTGTATGTTCCGTAGATTTGCCCTTTGTCTTCCAAAAATATATCCGAACTGTGTTCTTTGACTTTTTTATCGATCACTTCGCTCAAAGTTTCGAGATCCGTAAGATTAGTAGTATCCAGATCTGACAGCGGAGAAATATTACCGGTTTGCTCAAAATGGTCGCTCGTTGCTGTCTGATAGCGGACTTCCGGTACTGCTGCTCCGTTGATATACTGGCAGGCGTTAAATATGAGATGATCGTCTATAGTGGACTTGCTCCAGCCGATGACCAGTATGTCGGTATCCAGATTGCGGTCGGCCTCCTGAAGAAAGGAGGTGACTTCTTTTTTTTCGGCTCTGCTCAGCTTCCTGTTTTTGAAAAGATTATCTGTGTAGTAGATGTGATCGCCGAGTTTTCCTGTGACCAGAGGTGAAAAAACGAGGATTTCGTGTCGGAATGGAGTCTGAATGATGTGATCATTATCTGTTGTTGAGGATGCATGGATTCCCAAAAGCATGGCAACTGCGGAAATACAGATCGAAATGTAAATTATAACGGCGACGGTAATAAGTGCTTTGGTTTTCATGGCATTGATCCTCCACGGATTTTTTGATCATATTAAATATACGAAATGAAGGACAGGATATTATGGGTTCCTCTATGGATTTGTAAGGAGGGACTGGGGTTGATATTATAAGCTCTTTTTTCGGTGGTGCTGATGAAACAATAATAGTTACAGAATAGTTTAAGATTTGAATTATGATCGTGATTAATATATTATTGTGACTGATGCTGATAATGAAGAGAAGATGACAGTTCGGATAAAAATCCGATTCTGCAGATAATAAGCAAGGAGGGATAAATTATGGCAATATGCAGCGGATGCGGAGCACAGATCGAAGACGGAGTGGCTTTCTGCCCTGATTGCGGCAAGAAGCAGGAGCAGACAGCAGCTTCAACAGAGCAGGCTTCGACAACAACGGAACAGACAAACACAACTGCACAGGCAAATACAACAGAACAGACCAATACAGTTGAGCAGACAACAAATGCAGCACCCGAACAGGCAGCAGGCACAGCGCAGGGGCAGACAACAAATGCAGCGCCCGAACAGGCAGCAGGCACAGCGCAGGGACAGTCTTTTGCGACAGGTGCACAGCAGCCGGGTAACGGTTTCGCAGGCAACGGTCAGTACAATACGCAGAACCAGTTCGGCGGCCAGAATCAGTATGGCGGCCAGAATCAGTATGGCGGCCAGAACCAGTATGGCGGCCAAAATCAGTATGGCGGTCAGAACCAGTATGGCAATAACATGAACGGCGGTTATGCGGGACCCCAGCAGGGCGGATATGCGGCTCCCGAAAAGAAGGACAAGCTGGCGGCGGGTCTTCTCGGACTCTTCCTCGGAACACTCGGAATACACAAGTTTTACCTTGGCTATTCAAAAGAGGGGCTTATAATGCTCCTTACTTCTCTTGTGGGTGGAATCATTACCTGCGGAATCGCAACTTTTGCCATTGAGATCATTGCGCTTGTTGAAGGTGTCATGTATCTTACCAAGTCTGATGAAGAGTTTTATCAGACATATGTTGTGGGACACAAGGGTTGGTTCTGACAAGTAATTTGTAAGATTTTTGGTTTTATCCCTCTGCATTTTGGGCAGAGGGATTTTTAGGGTTTATTGTAATGAAATACTGATTCTGATATACTTAAAAAAGAAATATAACCCTTTTTCATAATATAGAGACTAACAGATCTTTATAATTTTGACAGGAGAATCATATGTTTCGTATCGCAGTATGTGATGATGAACCTACATCCCTCCAGCTTAATAAGATGCTTACAGAGCAGGTTCTGAATGAGGAGGGTATATCTTACGAAATACATACATTTGACGATATAGGACAGATGGCGAATACATTGAGTAAGCCGGGACAGCATTTTGACTGTCTCCTTTCGGATATTCTGTCGACGGGAATGAATGGTATTGAGGCGGCTGAGAAGCTTAGGGGATTTGGCGAGCAGCTGGATATCATCTTTATATCCATGACATCGGATTATGCTCTTGACGGATATCGTGTCAGGGCGCTCAGATACCTGAAGAAGCCTGTTGATAAGGAACAGTTGAGGGAAGCCTTGCTTCTTTCTTACAGAAGTCACGAGCAGAAGGACGGACTGGCGGTCAACTGCGAGGGTAAGTATTATAACCTGGATTATAAAGATATATATTTCTTCGAAAGTCAGGCCAGGGATATTGAGATAACACTCAGTGATAAGAAGCTGACCATGCATATGAAGATCTCGGATCTTGAGAAGATACTTCCGGAGAGAGATTTCTTCAGGTGCCACCGTTCATACATAGTCAATCTCCGACAGGTGGAAAATATCGAACGGTATCAGGCGACTATGCGCAACGGTGAGATGATCCCCATCAGTCAGCAGCAGTACACGGAATTAAAGAACAGATTAAGTCAGTAAGGAAAGATATGTTTCAGGCATTTTTAATTAAATACGCAGAGATAGCGATCAAAGGAAAAAACCGTAATCTCTTTGAGGACGCCCTTTTAAAAAGGATACGCAAAGCGCTTAAAGAGGTTGACGGTTCTTTTATTGTGTCAAAGACACGCGGCAGAGTGCATGTTGAGGCGGAAGGCGATTTTGACTATGACGGAGCCCTGGAAGCACTGAAGAAAGTTTTCGGCATCACATCCATCTGTCCGGTAGTTGTATTGGAGGATAAGGGATTCGACGATCTGAGCGAACGTGTGATGGAGTATATCGATCGTCAGTATCCGGATAAGAATTTCAGCTTCAAGGTTAATGCAAGACGCGCCAGGAAGAATTATCCCATGGAGTCCATGGAGATCAATGCGGAAATGGGTGGCCGCATTCTTGAGAGATTCCCCGAGACGCGTGTTGATGTACGTGACCCGGAAGTGAAGATCAATATAGAGATACGTGAAGAGATCTATCTTTATTCCATAACGATACCCGGGGCAGGGGGAATGCCCATCGGAACCGGCGGAAAAGCAATGCTTCTTCTTTCGGGAGGTATAGATTCTCCGGTTGCCGGATATATGATCGCCAAGAGAGGCGTGGTCCTCAATGCGGTTTATTTCCACGCTCCGCCTTATACGAGCGAACGCGCTAAGCAGAAGGTTGTGGATCTTGCGGCTATCGTGTCGGGTTTTGCCGGAACCATCTGGCTTCATGTAGTCAACTTTACTGAGATACAGAAATATATTTACGACAAATGTCCTCATGATGAGCTTACGATAATCATGAGAAGATATATGATGAGGATAGCCGAGAGGATAGCATTGCAGACAGACTGTCAGGCACTTATCACGGGAGAATCCATCGGACAGGTGGCATCCCAGACAATGGCGTCTCTCACAGTTACAAATGAAGTCGTGGAAGAGATCCCTGTATTCAGGCCTCTCATAGGATTCGATAAGCAGGATATAGTAGAGATCTCGGAGAGGATAGGAACCTTTGAGACTTCCATACTTCCTTTCGAAGACTGCTGTACCATATGGGTTGCGAAGCATCCTGTTACAAAGCCTTCCGCAAAGCGCATCAGAAAGCATGAGGAGTTTCTTGCTGATGAGATAGACCGCATGATAGATACTGCGGTGGACGGACGCGAGCTCTGGAAAGTTGAAGAACACGAGAGCATCAGGGTGACGGAAACCGATAGCGAGGAATGAGAATTGATCAAGAAATAAAAAACGCGGCGGAGCAGATCCGCCGCGTTTAAAATAAGATTTATTTTGACAGGTAAGGACTGATGATATCCATGATCTTGTTGATTTCAGCTTCGTCTTCTTCATGAATATCAAGCTCGATGGGTTTGGAAATATCCAGACTGAAGATACCCATGATCGATTTTGCGTCAATGACATATCTGCCGGAGATAAGATCGAAATCACAATCGAACTTTGAAATTTCATTTACAAAAGCCTTAACTTTGTCTATGGAATCGATCAGAATTTCAGTTTTTTTCATATAAAAAAATTCCTCCTGTATAATCTGAGCTGTTAAAGAAAAAACCCCGCAACCTAAGCTAAATATAGAACATAAGACTTTATAAGTCAAGAAAGACGGTCATTGTAATCATGAAAAAAGCAGCATTTCACAATCTGGGATGTAAGGTAAATGCTTACGAAACGGATGTCATGGAAGAGTCGCTCGTAAGAGCAGGCTATGAGATAGTCCCGTTTGAAGAAGAAGCAGATGTATATATCATCAATACCTGTACCGTGACAAATATCGCGGATCGCAAAAGCAGACAGATGATAAACCGTGCAAAGAGGAAGAATCCGGACGCTTTGGTGGTAGCTGTCGGCTGCTATGTTCAGACTTCCGAAGGACAGGACGCGCCTAAAGACATGGCTGATATCAAAGTAGGCAATAATGAAAAGGGAAAGCTTGCGGAGATCATTGAACGCTATAAAGCGGGCGATAAGGAAAAGACAGAGATAGTTGATGACCTGAAAGGACCATCTCCTTACGAGGATATGCAGCTGGGAAGGATAAGCGAGCATACGCGCGCCTATATCAAGATCCAGGACGGCTGTAATCAGTTTTGCTCATACTGCATCATACCCATGGCCAGAGGCCGCGTTCGAAGCAGGAGCAAGGAGGAGATAATCAAAGAGATAGAGGGACTTGTCAGAGAAGGCTGCAGGGAATTCATAATTACGGGGATACACGTAAGTTCCTACGGTACCGACTTTGATATACCGGGAAAGATAGTTCCTTCCGATACTTTCGGAGAAAAAAGATTGCTGGATCTCCTGAGAGCCATAAATGAGATCCCCGGGGTCGACAGGATAAGGCTCAGCTCCCTGGAACCCCGTATCATGACGGAATCTTTTGTACAGGCGCTTGCAGGATTACAAAAGCTGTGTCCCCATTTCCATCTCTCTCTCCAGAGCGGTTCGGATACCGTGCTTAAGCGCATGAACAGGCATTATGATACAGCAGAGTATCTGGAATGTGTGGAGCGGTTGAGACGCTGCTTTGATGATCCGGCTATCACAACGGATATCATTGTCGGCTTCCCGGGCGAGACGGAAGAAGAATTTGTCCGGACGCTCGAATTTGCACAAAAGGCGGGCTTTTTCGAGATCCATATATTCAAATATTCAAGACGCCACGGAACGGTGGCTGCGGGAATGAAGGGGCAGATCACTGAGGCTGAGAAGGCGGCGCGGAGCGACAGACTTGAAGAAGTCGAGAAGAAGCTTGAGGACAGCTACAGGGAAAGACACTCCGGGAAAAGAGCGGAAGTCCTTTGGGAAGAGGAAGTGGAAGAAGACGGCAAACGCCTTATGAGAGGGCATACAAGAGAATATATCGAGGTGAAGATGCCCATTCCCGAAGGGGCAAAATGGAAAGCCGGAGACATTTCCGAGATCACCCTGTAGTTTGAAAAAAGCCCTGATTTAAGATATAATTTTATCCGAATGTTTTTAAACAGCACGACGAGGTGATCATAGAATGGCGGATTTAAATAATACACAGTTTTTTAAGGTTCAGACTGAGGAACCCGGCGGAGTTAAGCAGATCCTTAACGAGGTTTTTGTTGCACTTACCGAAAAAGGCTACAATCCCGTTAACCAGATCGTGGGATATATCATGTCAGGTGATCCGACGTATATCACCAGTCACAAGAACGCTCGCAGCATCATCATGAAAGCTGAACGTGACGAGCTTGTTGAAGAGATGCTTACGGAATATATCAAGTACAACCACTGGGATGAAGAGGCGGAATGAGGATAATCGGACTCGATTTCGGCAGTAAGACTGTGGGTGTGGCCATCAGCGATCCGCTTCTTATCACTGCCCAGGGCAAAGAGATAATAAGGCGTGAGAGGCCCGACAAGCTTCGCAAGACTCTCGCACGTATTGAAGAACTTATCCTTGAGAATGAGGTTACAGAGATAGTTCTCGGTGATCCCAAGAATATGGACGGAAGTGACGGAGAGAGAGTCAGGAAGACGCTTGAGTTCAAGGAGATGCTTGAGCGCAGGACGGGACTTCCGGTTCATATGCAGGACGAAAGACTCACAACGGTGGAAGCAGAGGAATATATGCGTGAGACCGGTATCAGACGTGAGAATTTCAAAGAATATGTTGACGAGATAGCTGCGATGATAATACTGCAGAACTATCTGGACAGGACAGAGAATGAACGAAAAAAGTAAGATAACAATGACTTCCGATGACGGAGGCGAGATAGAACTTTACGTTGTCGAACAGACAACTTTAGGAGGCGTCAGCTATTACCTTGCGGCAGATAAGCCCGAGGGCGATGCAGAGGCTTATATTTTAAAAGATGAATCAGGGAAGGAGGATACTGAGGCTGTTTTTACTATAGTGTCGGATGAAACAGAACTGGAGGCCGTAAGTCAGATATTTGAAGGCCTGCTGGATGATACCGACATCAGCTGATATCAGAGAGAAAGATTTTGAAAAAAAGTACAGAAGGTGCATCTCCGCTTAGGATCATTCCCTTAGGCGGTCTTGAACAGATTGGAATGAACATCACGGTCATCGAGTATGAGGACAGCATAATCGTCGTTGACTGTGGACTCGGTTTTCCGGAAGACGATATGTACGGTGTTGATCTTGTGATCCCGGATGTGACATATCTTCAGGAGAATATAGAAAAGGTGAAGGGTTTCGTTATCACTCACGGACATGAGGATCACATCGGAGCACTTCCTTACATACTGAAGCAGATAAATGTTCCCGTGTATGCTACAAGGCTTACAATGGGGATCATCGAGCGTAAGCTTGAGGAGCATGGACTCATGGACAGCACGGTCCGTAAGACCATCAACTTCGGTCAGACCATAACCCTCGGCGCGTTACACGTAGAATTTATACGTACCAATCACAGCATCGTTGATGCTGCTGCGTTGGCAATTTACACACCGCAGGGTATCATCGTTCATACGGGTGACTTCAAAGTAGACTATACTCCCGTATTCGGTGATGCAATAGATCTGCAGAGATTCGGTGAGCTTGGCAAAAAAGGAGTGCTGGCCCTTATGTGTGACAGCACTAATGCGGAGCGTCCGGGCTTTACGCCCTCTGAGAGAACCGTTGGGAATACTCTCAGGAATATCTTTGAGGAGCAGAAGCATAAAAGGCTCATCATTGCTACTTTTGCATCCAACGTTGACAGAGTTCAGCAGATAATAAACATAGCCCATGAGTATGGCAGAAAGGTTGCCATAGAGGGACGCAGCATGGTCAGCATAATCGAGACAGCGCTTAATCTCGAAAGACTCAGCGCCCCGGAAGATACCTTTGTGGATCTTGATAAACTCAGGGATTATCCGGATGAGAAACAGGTCATCATCACTACGGGAAGCCAGGGTGAACGCCTTGCGGCTCTTTCGAGAATGGCAAACGGAACTCATAAGAAGGTTGTGATCACTCCCAGGGATGCAGTGGTATTTTCGTCACATCCCATCCCCGGAAATGAGAAGCCGGTGACCAAGATCATTAACGAGATCTTCCTTAAGGGTGCGGATGTTATTTTCCAGGATACACATGTATCGGGACATGCGTGCACGGAAGAGATCAAGCTTATATATTCGCTTACCAGACCGAAGTACGCTCTGCCTGTTCACGGCGAGTACAGACATCTGAAGGCTCAGGCAAAGATAGCGGAGTCTCTCGGATATGACAGTGATCATATCATCATCATGCACAGCGGAGACGTGCTGGAGTTTGAGAATGAGAAAGCCGATATAGTATCACAGGTTCAGAGAGGTGTGGTATTTGTGGACGGCCTCGGAGTAGGTGATGTCGGTAATGCAGTACTTCGTGACCGACAGAAGCTTGCGGCAGACGGTATCATGGTCATAGTAATGGCTATAGATGCAGAGGAACGAGTGGTATCCGGACCGGAGATCATCACCAGGGGATTCGTATATGTGAAGGAAGCGGATGAACTTCTTGAGGACATTCGTATGGTAGTTGATGATTCTGTTGTGGATTATTATGAGAGATGCAACGAGAATGTTGATCACGGCAGATTGAGGAATAATATCAAGGATGCCGTTACGGAGTTTATCTGGAAGAAAACAAAGCGCAGACCGATGGTACTGCCGGTTATCTTAGAGGCTGACTGATATGGTTGAAGTTGAAAATGAACTTTACGTTCTTGTCGAAGCTGTAAAACACTCAAATATCTATAAGGAGTACGACAGGTGCAAGAAGACGCTAAAGGCGGATCCTGAGCTCTTCAGACGTGTCAACGTGTTCCGTATAGAGAGTTACAAGCTGAACCGGCAGCCGGACGACGGCACGCTGCAGGACAGGCTCGAAAAGTTTCAGGCAGACAATCTGGAGTTGACGGAGGAACCCAGGGTCAGGGCTTTCCTTGATGCGGAACTTGGGCTTTGCAGGATGATCCAGGAGATTAATACCAGATTGGTTAGAGGCATAGATTTTGAGTGATGAGCAGTAAGAAGATTGTTTGGACAATAGTTAAGATAGTCATATCGATAGTAATGGTCATGTTTATCGTATCACTTGTATATAAGTGGGCCGGTAAAGCATATGATTTCGGATATCGTGTCTTTGCGGAGGAACCGGTATCACCGGAGCCCGGAATGACTATGTCCGTAGCTATCGTAGAGGGCAAGTCCGTTATGGAGATCGGAGAGATCCTTGAGGAAAAGGGCCTGATCAGAAGCGCGTTTCTTTTCTATGCTCACGAGATGTTTTCAGATTACCATGAGAGACTCCAACCCGGAATTTACGAGCTCAATACGTCCATGACACCCGATGAGATGATGGCGGTCATGGCTGCCGGATCAGGGGAAGAAGATGATCTGTCGGATATGATCGAAAGCGGTAACAGCGAAGCTTCAAAGCCGCTTGATGAAGAAGGCGGCTCCGTATCGGAGGATGAAATTGGAGGAGAGTAATCTTTCAGACATTGCGGTAAGTATGGATTCAAGGCTTGAGTCATACTTTGAATCACTGGATCCCGGAATGCCTGAATGGCTTGAACAGATCAGAAGGGAATCCCTTGAGGGAGGGATTCCGATAATACGCGAGGGGACGAGACGCATACTTTCGTTTTTTGTCCGTATGACAGGTGCGGATAAGATACTGGAAGTTGGTACTGCGACAGGTTTTTCGGCACTCGCGATGTGGGAAGCGTCAGGAAAAAAGGCGCATATAACCACCATAGAAAAATATGAGAAGAGGATACCGATAGCAAAGAAATATTTTATGGAATGTAATGCTTCGGAATATATCACTCTTCTTGAAGAAGATGCAGACGATGCATTGGCGAGACTTGAGGGCTCGTTTGATATAGTATTTATGGATGCCGCCAAGGCACAGTACCTGCAGTGGCTTCCGGATGTTTTAAGGCTGCTTCGAAAGGGCGGACTGCTTATATCCGATAATATCATGCATGACGGCGACATACTGGAATCAAGATATGCTGTACGCAGACGCGACAGGACCATCCATTCGAGGATGAGGGATTACCTCTATGAACTGACTCACAGGGATGACCTGAATACGCTTATACTGGCGGAAGGCGATGGTACTGCAGTAACGGTAAAATTATAAATGACAGAAGAAATTAATAAAAAAAGAAAATGGAAAAAGCCCGAGCTTCTGCTTCCTGCGGGAAGTCTGGAGGTTTTAAAGGCAGCAGTCAATTACGGCGCCGATGCGGTTTATGTCGGAGGTGAGGTGTTCAGTCTCCGTGCCAAGGCGAAGAATTTTTCCCGTGAAGATATGGAGGCAGGCGTTGCCTATGCCCATGCTCACGGTGTTAAGGTCCATGTGACCGCTAATATACTTGCTCACAACGGCGATCTTAAGGAAGCGGAAAGATATTTTGAAGAGCTTAAGGCTATAAAGCCTGATGCGATGATAATATCCGATCCAGGAATGTTTATGATCGCAAGGCGTGTATGCCCCGAGATAGATATACATGTTTCCACTCAGGCTAATAATACAAACTATGGCACATTCCGCTTCTGGTATGAGCAGGGAGCGAAGAGGGCGGTTACTGCAAGAGAGTTGTCGCTTAAGGAGATCAGAGAGATAAAGGACAATATTCCTGAGGACATGGAAGTAGAGAGCTTTATCCACGGAGCCATGTGCATCTCTTATTCGGGCCGTTGCCTTCTTTCCAACTATTTTACAGGACGGGATGCCAACAGAGGCGCATGTACCCATCCCTGCAGATGGAAATATGCTGTGGCGGAAGAGAGCAGACCGGGGCAGTATCTTCCCATAGAAGAGAATGAGAGAGGTACGTTTATATTCAATTCCAAGGATCTGTGCATGGTGGAGCATATCCCTGAAATGCTGGATGCGGGAATAGACAGTTACAAGATAGAGGGAAGGATGAAGACTGCTCTCTATGTTGCATCTGCGGCCAGGACATACAGAAAGGCAATAGACTGGTGCCTCGAAAGCGAAGAGACTTACAGAGCGCATCTGGACTGGCTGAAAGAAGAGATATCACAGTGTACATACAGACAGTTCTCAACAGGCTTCTACTTTGGAAAACCTGATGAGAACAGCCAGATTTACGAGAGCAATACTTACGTAAGCGAGTCTGTTTATCTGGGGATCGTGGCTGAGGTGCGTGACGGACTGGCTAAGATATATCAGAAGAATAAGTTCTGCACAGGTGATGTGATAGAGATAATGAAGACAGACGGCCGCGATATCAGTGTAAAAGTCATGCATATGTATGATGCGGATAAGCATCCTGTTGATGCATGCCCCCATCCCGGACAGGAAATATGGCTTGAGCTGGAGGAGCTTCCGGAGGAAGGCGATATCTTAAGGATAAGGAGTAACCTTAAGAAGGCGTAAATCTAAAGGAAGGGTGCCCTGATAGGAAAAGGAAAAGAAACGGCGTCGTCCTAAGCAGGAAAAGATACGTCTGAAATAGCTGATAAATATAACAGTAAATTTTTAGTGAAATATGTTTTTTAATATAAGTTATACTTATATAAATTAAGCAGAAAAAAGGAGAAGTGTCATGAAATTTTTTGCTGCACAGGACGGTAGTATCGTTAACGGAGACTGCATAGACAGCATGCAGCTTGCAGCCGCAGGTAACTACGGCGGAAGTCTTTACAGGCTTGTTATCAATACAAAGGGCGGTCAGAAGATACAGTTCTCTGAAGAGAAGAATAAAGAAGAGGCAGGAGCTGTCTGCGGAGTTATCATGAATATCCTGCTGTCAGGTCAGGATGGAATATTCGAGTACCCCGAGATAAAGGCACGTTCTCTCCAGATGATGTGATCCTAACGCATCAGCTCTATCATTTTGATGAGTCTTTTTTTCTCAGCGGGAGTCATGGCTGAAGTAAGATGTGATATCTTCTTATCGAGAGAATCCTGAGTATACGAAGGCTCCAGTAGTCCTACGATATCGTCCAGGGTTCTCCCGGTGAGTTTTGCGTAGTAGATAAGGATTTTAAGCGACATTGAGGCACGATTGTTCTCAACGTTGCTGATGTAGCCGGGGGTAACACCAAGGGCTTCGGCAACCTTGCTCTGGGTCAGACCGCATTCAATACGGAGATCCTTTATGACCTTGCCGTAACTATCCGTATCGACTTTAGCCTTGCGTTTTTGTGCAGATGTCTTTGTATTCTTTTTTACGGATTTTTTTACGGTAGATTTCATTTTTGCCCCTCCCAATATCAGTAACATGTATATGAGATACATATTCGATCGGATCACTTTGTATCATATTAGTATACATGAGCACATTATGTATGTCCAGTATTCATAAATGAGTGATATAAAAACAGAAGTCTGTTTTGCCCCGATGGAAGGGATCACAGGCTATATTTTCAGAAACGTATTTAACAGATTCTTTGGGGGGATAGACAGGTTCTATTCCCCTTTCATACCTACATCTCAAAAGGATAAGCTTCCACCGAAATACAGGCGTGATATAGATCCGGAAAATAATAGCGGGATAACCCTTATACCACAGCTCCTGTCAAAAGATCCCATAAGGACTGCACATACGGCAGTGAAGCTTTGTACGGAGTACGGTTACGGGGAGATTAATATTAACTGTGGCTGTCCGTCAGGCACAGTTACGGCAGGCGGAAGGGGCGCGGCGATGTTAGCCGATACAGGCGCGCTGGATGCGTTTTTTGAAAGCCTCTTTAAGGAGCTTGAGACTGCAGGGGCCGAGGGCGGAAGAGTGCCGGATATAAGTGTTAAGACTCGTATCGGTATGTCATTTGTATCGGAAGCGGAGGATATCTTAAAGGTCTACAACCGCTACCCCATAAGTATGCTTATCATTCATCCGAGGCTTAAGGATGAGTATTATGGCGGGAGCGTACATATGGATGTATTTGATCATATGTATGAAGAAAGCACTCATCCCGTTATCTATAACGGTGATATAAAGAGTCCTCAGGATTATGAAAAAATATTTAAGGATCATCCGGGTATTCAGGCGGTAATGATAGGAAGAGGGCTTTTGGCAGATCCGGCTTTGGCGGAACGTATAAAAGGAACGGAGGCTGACGGTACATATATAAGCCGATTAAAAGAATACGTCAGAGCTTTGTGTGATGCATATTTCAGTGTCTATAAGGATGAAAGAAATACTCTGTTTAAGATGAAAGAGCTGTGGAACTTCCTGGCATCCAATACAAAGGACCCGGAGAAAACATTAAGGCTCATCAGACGTGCGCATGATCTGGCGGAGTATAAAGCAACAGTAAACAGAGTGTTTGATACAGAGTGATGACAGAAAGAAAAAACCGCAAGACATCAGTCTTTGCGGTTTTTCTTTTTCTTCTTTTTGGATTCGTACATTTTATTGTCTGCAATATGAAGACTCATGAGCATATCGCTGTCTTTATTACAGAACTCATAACCTATGCTGACGGACAGCTCATATTGGTATTCGCCGGTTGAGTTGGCTGCCTTGATGGCGTCTTCTACTCTGGCTATAAAGTCCGTGGCATCCTTTTCCGCTGATGATATGAATATCGCTACGAATTCGTCACCGCCTGTTCTGCAGATTATTCCGCCGTCAGGCTTTGCATCATTAAGCAGATTAGCAGCTGCGGTGAGTGCCCTGTCACCTTCAAGATGTCCGAAAGTATCGTTGATATATTTCAGACCATCCATATCTATGCTCATGAGACAGTATTTCTCGTCGGAATATCTGAGACGCTCCATGAGTTGCGTTGTATAACGCTCCATTCCACGGCGGTTGGGAATACCTGTGAGGGGATCGTTGTAAGACTGGGCACGTATCTGATTGATAGTCTGATTCTCCGAGTACATCTTGATACGCTCTAAAGCATTGTTGATGGAGAATACCAAAGGCTTGATTATATTCTTTACTTTTTCGATGTTATCATTTTGAATAGCGATATATCCGTAGCAGTCATCTTTGCTGTGAAGATCGAAGATGAACAGGGATGATGATCTGCGTCTGTATTCCTCAGGGATCAGTTCACTTCGCTTGAAGCGGATATCATGGGAACTTACAGTGTCACCGGAGATGATCGCTTTGAGATACATGTATTCGGTGCAATTGAGATGTTTCTCAACTGCATCCTCTTTATTGTACTCGGATTCATCACACATACAGAAAAAGATCGTACCGAAGTCGCCGGGGCTTCCGTAGGCTTTATATGCAAGTCTTAAATGGACAGCTCTTACAAGTTCCTCGAATGTATCAACGTTCTCGAATTCCAGTCCGAAGTAAGGACTGAAGTTGAGTGCAGCAACATACAGTTCCTTCTCGAGATAGAGTTTTTGGAACTGACTTGTGTCGATATCTTTTTTACATCCACAGCTGTTCCTGTATATATTTTCAAGGGGAAGCTTACTGATCTTATCCTGTTCATTGCCGGACCAGACATTTTTTAACATCGTGATGATCTTATCGGCAAGCTGCTCAGTTGAAGGATGGATGCTTGTGATTGACGGTATATAGTAACGTGCTTCATCTATATCGTCCAGACCTGTGATAACTATGTCATCCGGTATTCTGAGATTTCTTTTGATGGCGGCATTGGCAACAGCTATCGCCATATAGTCATTGGAGCAGACTACCGCTTCGGGACGTTCCTCGTTCTTTGTAAGGAAGAATTCCAACGCTTCATCGCCCTTTTCACGCCAATAGTCACCATAGAAGATCATTCCCGGAGTAACCTCGATGTTATGTTTTTTCATTACGTCAAGGTAGGCACTGAGACGGACGTGAGCATCACTGAGTTCCATTCGTCCGGTCATGAAGCAGATACGAGTGAGATGGTGCTTCTCGATCAGGTGCTCTGTCATTTCGAACATAGGAACATAATCGTCATAGAGAACGCTGTAGAATCTGTCATCTTCGACCCGTACCGAAACAACGGGGCAGTGAGCGTTCTTTTCCAGATAGTTACCGATTATCTCATCAAGACCCGGAATCCCATAAGTATCGGGACAAATAATGATACCGTCGTAGGAATCCAGATCCGGAATATAAATGATACGCTTTTCAAGCTCTCCGAAGAGTACGCTTGCAACATCCACATTGAAGTTGACAACGAAGTCTATGCTGCAGTCATTTTTATCAACAGTCTGTGCCAGTGCTTTGGCCAGATCAGTCTGGAAGTCGATATTTAATTCACCCAGGAAACAAAGAAGTCTTTTCAATGCTCTCCCCCTCAGCAGATCGATCAGAATATCTTCAATTATATCATAATTCTTAAAACAGCAATATAGCGGATGTCAATTTACGAGACGCTGATCTTAAAGCTGTTATAAGGCAGTTATTCTTGACAATGAGGAGGTAAAAAACTAATATATAAATAGTTTATATAAATGCAATCCCGTTCCGAAAAATATGAATAAAATCATCACAGAGAGTTAAATATATTGTCAAAATAGTGTAATATAGGTGAGGATTCAGAGACGGGTGTATTTTCGGGGTTTTTGGGAGTTGCTGGATTTGGACAGTCGGAAATATAACTTGAGAGATAAGGAAGCCGAAAATGGGACGCAAGAATCTGATCACAAAAGAAGAAATACTCGAAAAATCATTTGAGCTCCTTCGGAATGAGGGATGCAATGCTGTCAATATTAGCAGGATAGCCAGAGAACTCAGGATGTCCACACAACCCATATCCTGGCAGTTCGGAAGCATGGACGGACTTCGCTCGGAATTGCTCGTTAAGGCGACGACATATATGAACTCCAAGATAGCGGAGCATATTATAAACGGAGATGGTTCCATGTTGCCAAGCGCAGCACTGGCTTTAGTGGGAAAGAAATCCGTGGATTTTGTTTTTGATGAGCCTAATATTTCGGAATTTATAAGATTTACAAAGGTTCCGAAGATCAACAGCACAATGATCCCTACATACGATGATCTAAAAAAGGCTATTTCACAGGAATTTGCCGACTATAATGTGACCGAGGAAATGGCAGCTTCGTTTATACGTGACTGTATCGTATATACACAGGGGCTTTCCACACTGATATTCAGCGGTTCGATCGCGGGAACCCGTAAATATTTTCATAAGATGCAGGAAGAATTCGGTGTCTTGCGTCTTGTGTCATTGGGCGTACCTAAGGACGTTGTGATCCGGCACTTAAGCTCGGGAAATCCGTCCGGCGCGCGTCGGCATACCGGAACAGCCGGGACGGCCGGAACAGTTAAGAAGCGCTCTGCAAAATGATCTGTTGCCTGCTTACTTTCTGTAAGCAGGTTTTTTATTTTTCCACATATTGACGGCTAATTAGAATTAGCTATAATGATTTCAGATAAAAGATAAGTTTAAGATGTAAAAGGTAAGATCAAGGAGGGAGTTAATTAATGAACGGAAAGATAGGAATGATCGGTTCACTGGTCAATGCGGCAACGGTCATCGCTTTTGCGATATTCGAGTTGATCGGATTTAATTGCGGAAGCTATTTTGTATGTATATTGTTGTCGGTAAGTTTTATCTGCATGATCGCGGCATTTGATGCGGAGTGCGCGGAGGATAAAAAAGCAGCGGGAAGAACGGCGCTTGTGATGTCAGGAGTATATGCAACCCTGATAATGATCGTTTACTTTACTCAGTGTACAACGGTCATCAATGAGGAGTTGGGAGAGGACGCAATGCGGGTCCTGGGTTACAGTTCTATGGGGCTTATGTTCAATCTGGATATGCTGGGATACGGTATTATGGCGCTTTCGACATTCTTTATCGGACTGACGATAAAAGCAGAAAACGGTAAAGATAAGGCGCTTAAGATATTATTGCTTTTGCATGGACTGTTTTTCCCGGGCTGCCTGATACTTCCGATGACAGGCATGTTTATTGGAGGTGGCGATTCTTCATCAAACGGAGGAATGATAGCACTGGAGATTTGGTGCTTATATTTTCTCCCGATAGGCATATTGTCATTCCTGCATTTCAAAGAAAAGGATAAAATGTAAATACTTCTTTTTTATGAAGAATATGAACAGTTTTATATGATGGCTAAGGTGCTGACGGAAAAGAATATATCTTATGAGTGCATAGACATCAGCCGGGAATCATATGATCTTCTTCGAAGGAAAAAAGAAGCAGCGCTTTCCTTTAAGGAAGAATTCGAGAAGGAAGGAAACGGGGAATGGTTTGAAATGCTTGTAGCACAAACCGATTATGCGGATAAGTCCTTTGAGGATTATTCTAAAGAGATGGCAAGATATATATAGTTAAAAAGGCGACTGATTTATAACCGATCTAAAATTGATTATTGGAATGATTTCAGTGGTCATTGGATAGAGGAGGACACGATATGCTGGTTAATCCTGATGCTAAAAATTCATATTTTGACAGCAGGTCAATAAAAAGACTTCAGGATGATCCGGGACTCAGGTCACAGGTCAGTGCATTGATGCATAATGAAAAGCCTGTGGATGAAAACGGTGTTGCGCTTGAGATATCGGAAGAAGCAAGAGCCATGGAGGAGAAGCTTCGAGAACAAAGAGAGCGCTACAGTGAGTATGTTGCGGGTATTCAGAATGTAAATTCGGCCGAACAGCAGGGTGATGCAATGGAAGAATATGCCAAAGATATGGGGAAGATCATGATGGTATTCAGGCGTATGGCAAACGGTGACATCGTTCCTCAGTCGGATGAGAAAAAACTCATGGAATATGATGACAAGATGTATCAGGTTGCCAAGAATATGCAGGCCAGAGAACTGTTGGAGAAGAAAAAGCATAAAGAGTACGACAGTCTTTGGGGAGAGAAAGAAGAGAAGGTGTATGACGAGGTAGATGTAGGAGGAGAGATAAGGGATTTTATTGACGCGCAGGAAGCTGCCTACGGTCTGGATGAGTCTGATAACAAAAAAACGGACCCACAGGATCCGTAATATATCGATGCGACAAGATTTGAACTTGCGACCTCTGCGTCCCGAATATTATTTTTGCTTTAATTCTAATATATTTTTTGTTATAAAACCAGTTAAATATTGGTTTTCTGAAAACATATTTCCAACTTTTAATTCTCGATAACATGGGATAAATATTTAAAAAATGACTTTTGGTTAGAACAAAAGTTAGAACAGACAATCTCTGTGGATCACATCAGTAGATTCATGGAGTTTTTGTTTTGTATTAAACTTTGCTCTTTGAATAAAGGAGAATGAATATGCCGATCCTTAAAAACAGAACACAAAATAATTTCACAATAGTATCGAATCAAATGTTCCATGACACAAGACTTTCAATGAGGGATAGGGGCGTATTGTGCATGCTTTGTTCTCTTCCTGATGGTTGGGAATTCAGCATAGCCGGATTAAGTGCCATATCTCTCGATGGAAAAGATGCGATCCGATCTTCTTTGCAAAATCTGGAAAGCTGCGGATATCTAAAGAGAACTCAGTTGAGGGGCGAAAAAGGAAGATTTACAACGGAAATAGAAGTTTTTCCAGAGGGATCAACCGTGGCGGATTTCCCGACACGGTTAAACCAACACGGCTCTACCGACACGGACAGGCCAACGGAAATAAATAACAAAATAGAAAAAGAAAATAAAGATATAAATATATCAACAACAAGTGAAAGTGTTGTTGTTCCTGTCGAAGAGGAAGAATATGAAATCGAAAAAATGGAATTGTATAGTACAATCGCTGCTATGTTTCCTGATCTTACAAAAAAGGATATTAAAACTTTGATAAGGGTGTCCGGGAATAATGTGACAAGGCTTGAGAAAGCAAAGAAAATCCTTGAATCACAGACCGTGGATATTATGAACAAAACTGGATGGTTGATAAAGGCGGTACGCGAGAATTATGAGATGAAAGAACAAAAATCAAAGGTATCAAATTATCAAAAAAATCGCGCCGGCAAATTTATGGAGCGAACAGAAGAAGAGATTTGGAGTGATGTGGGCGCATCATCTTGGAGTGAATATGAGGATGTTATTTGCGGATTGAAACCGCAAAAAAATCGAGTGTGTGTAGAAAGATGAGACGAAACATGCTGGCAATTTTATATATGTTATTTGATGGTTAAACGGGGTATCAGGGGGCACCCTGAATGGGAGCGAAGCGATGAATGCGGGAGTACGCATTCTATGCTTGCGAAGTTATAAAATCCGGGAAATTTCAGCAAAAAAAGACAACTATAGGCCTGGTTAGTGTTGACTAACCGGGGGGGGGAGTAACTTTACTACGTGTCTTTTGATTAGTGTCAAAAAGACTCACGTAACTGGAGAAAAACATATTGTTTAACAATGAATGTGGAGGAATGAATGAAAAGAAAACTGTTAATTTCAATTTTCGCAGTATTACTTTCATTTGCGGTGACAGCATGCGGAAAAAATCCAAAGACTGAAGAGGAACCTGAAACTACCGAAAAAGAAGTGACCGAGATCGATGAAACTCCGGTAGCTGACAACAACGAAGCCGACAACAGTGAAAGCGACACCACCGAAGTACCAGAAACCGACATTAATAAAAATGATAACTCAGAAGTACCTAAGAACCACTATAAGGTCATGTATCATTACGCTGATGGAAGTGAGATTGGAGGAGGTGGTATGCCTGTGTATATGTGCCATATAGAGGATGATGGTGTCACTATAGAAGACAGTGGGTTGGACTATATTATATTTACGATCAATGAAAAAAATATTATGTACGAAGGATAGATGATAGGGTACCTACGCTTGGAAAATCTGAAGATGGAGTCTATATCAGCCTCTACCCCGAGGATGTGGTGCCGACCAGTCTGGCCCCGAAAGATTCTACCGGAGTTCCCAGATACACGGTCGAAAAACCTGAGTTAGGAAAATGTTACTGGGCGGGCTTTGTAGGTAATGGTTTTAGTGAACTTGATACTTATGGAGATGCATATTATTGTCTCCTCCCGGATGAAAACGGAGAGTTGGTATATGAAGATAACCCCTCTGGGAATCTTTACTATTATATTGAAATAACTGATAAACTGGAATTTGATACTGCAACGCCGAGCGGTGAGATAGATGAAGATATTTTGAATACTATAGTTTCACATATGTATCTCAAATGGATGTTTTCACAGATAGAACAAATGAAATTGCCTACGTTGCTGAATAACTAAAAAGAGTGGGGAAATTTTTCTGTAAATAAGATATCCTAAGATAATAGACGAGCTGAATGATAGTGTATTAACTATTGTTCGGCTCGTTTTGACTATACATAATCCCGTTTCTTTCGTCAAGAATTATGTTAGAATGCATATTATATTCCAGTTTAATCTGCTTAATCTGCACATCAACCCATGAAGGGGTGTTAAGTATTTCTGCATCGTCACCCACAAAAACTCTGCTTGCTTCCCCGTCATTCATCAATGTATATCGAGAAGTGGAAGCTGACGCCGTATGACGCGGAGGATTCTGGCGGCGAGACGGTCAAGTGGTACCGTGTCAGGAAGACATGGGCGGATAGTAAGAGTCAGAAGGGCACTTACAAGGTTCTTGCCAATGCGAAGAAGTGTGCAGATCAGAATCCTGGATATAAGGTGTTCG
>Ga0256407_10001732_pt1 | contig 44459 bp, 67 predicted proteins | sample RumenRJG_04DNA_FD_193489 | JGI IMG/M metagenome (GOLD analysis project Ga0256407, IMG submission 193489) | Bovine rumen microbial communities from Lethbridge, Alberta, Canada - RJG_04 | ecosystem: Host-associated > Mammals > Digestive system > Stomach > Rumen | place: Canada: Alberta...
GGTAGTTAAGATGCCCACTTTCATTCAGGGTGGTACCCTGATCCCCAACCGTTTCGTCACCGCTCGTCCTGAGGGCGATGGCCTCCACTTCTACGATGTCGTATCCGACAAGTTTGAGGTGATCCAGAATCGTGAAGCCTTCGATTTCGTGAATTACATGGGTCAGGATCTTCAGTTTGAGAAGGCTGGTGAGACTGCCAACGGCATGGTTTACATCATTGGCAAGCTCCCTGAGGTGGATATCCTTGGCGATGCCTTTACCCCTCACGTGATCTTCCGCAATGGATTCTCCGGGAAGGTTAAGATCACCGCCGCTATCTGCCCTCTCCGGATGGTCTGCCAGAACCAGTTCAATTTCGCATTTAAGAACACGCAGAATGCAGTAACTATTCGCCACGTGCAGAATGCTCAGGCCAAGCTGGAGGAGGCCAGAGAGGTTCTCAAGCTTACTGCGGATTACATGCAGGAGCTTAACGCAATGGCTCAGAGATATGCCGGGATCCGCCTTGGCGAGAATGATCTCGATAAGCTCCTTGACCAGATGTTCCCCATGGAAGATCCTGATAGCATGAATTCCTTCAAGCGGCACCAGTTGGAGGAGCAGAGATCCCGTTTCAAGGCGGCATATCTGGCAGATGACAATTCCAATTTCCGTGGTACCGCTTGGGGTATGATCAACGCCTATACCGATTTCATCACGCACCGTAAGCCCATGGGCAAGAGCGAGACCAAGGAGGAAGGCAAGTTCATGACGGTGACTTTCCACCCCGGACTGATGAACATGATCCTTCGGTCCATGTCCGCAATCGGCATTAACGCCTAAATCCGCACTGGAGATTCTGAAAGGGTAAGCACAATAGTTTGCAGGATCCGGGAACTACCCCGGATCCTGATGGGGACCAGTAATGTGGCCTTTGGGAGTTGCAAGCCTCCATGAGAAACTACAGAGCACTGGTCAGGTGCTGGCATTAAATCTCGATCTGCGCTATCGGATCCGCTACGGGCAAAGGAGGTTCTAATAAGTTTATAGGTTCCACCCCGTCACAGATCGTTATACTGATTTCTCCTTTCTTTATAATATATCTACTCCTTGTCTTGCATTGCTCTCCTTTGGTTATACCATCGGTCTGTGGCGGAGTGGAGCCTATAAATTGAAAAGAGGTGGACACATGGAAGTTATCACGTCAATTAAAACCCTGTTCGACAATGGAAAGTCAAAAGTTCTGGCTGTTTACTCAGATGGTACTCTCCTGTACACAAGAACTGTGGTATATGGTGAAGACGGAGAGGTTGTCAGGTGTATCGTAGTGAATTCAGACGGAACATGCGGCATAATTTAAGGAGGTAAAACTATGGAAAACAATATCATTTACATTACTGATGCTCCCAGATCTCGTGTAAAACAGATTAAGGATAGTCTGGATCTGGATCTATATCCGAGGCTCCTTGCGAACCATCCGGAGCACATCAAGAGAGCCAAGGCCAAGAGGGACCGGGTAGAGGCTGAACGCAAAGAGAAGGCCAACGAGATGGCAAGGAAGACCAAGGAAAACGAGACTCTCATGACCCTGCTGGGCGGTATGTCGGCTTCACTGGTTATGGTGCTGGCAGTTCTGATCGCATTATGGTAATAAATATGGCAGGTCAAGTCCTAAATATCATGGGCTTGACCTGCCGATCGTATTGGAGGAAATATGAAAGTAATTAAGAAGCCAATAATTGTGGAAGCATGGCAGCTAAAGCCGTATAGAGGAGTATACATCCCTCGTTGGGTGTCTAAGGCAATACTCAACAAAGATATACTGTACAATGAAGCTAGTAAATCATGGTTTATTAATAGTTTAGAAGGGACCATGTTGGCTCATGACGGAGATTACCTGATCAAGGGTGCCCATGACGAGCTTTATCCCTGCAGGGAGGATATCTTCAATGATACTTATACCATATTAAAGGAGGACAAGTTGTGAGTGTTGTTGTCAAGGGCGTAGAGGTACCGAAAGATTGTGATAGTTGCTGGCTCCCAGAAAGAATCTGTAATTTATGGCTGGCAACCGATTTGAATAAACGTCACAGCGGGTGTCCCATCCGTCCTCTACCTGAGAAGCATGGGAGGCTGATCGACGGAGATGCACTCATGGAGCGTTCTAGCTGGTACAACCTTTGTGGGCATAATAGGTCTATTCATGGCGTACAAGACTACGAAATTGCAAGCATGGAAACCATCGTAGAAGCGGAGGGAGATTGAGATGGCTGAGTATATCGACAAGCAAGAAATTTTTGATGCGATTGATTTGTTGGCGACGAAATTCCCTTATAAAGTGCCGGGGAGACCTGACACTTATCACCCGTACAACGAAGCTTGGTGTGATGCTTGTTCTCATGCGCTTGATTTAATTAGACACCACACATCCGCAGATGTTCGGCCTGTTGTGCGGGGACAGTGGGAACCAAAGATGCACACTATGATTAGTGGTGAGCTTACGCATGTCAAAGACGAGTGGTATGGAGAAGTCTATGTCTGCGACCAATGCGGCTTTGAGATGATAGGAACAGAGAATTTTTGCCCCAACTGCGGGGCTGATATGAAAGAGGAAGGAGAATAAGATGTCTGAAATAATAGCTTGCCCTCACTGTGGAGGACGTTCAGAACTTAAAACAACATGGCTTTGCAGGAACTATGTGCAATGTCGCCTCTGCGAGGCTAGAGGCCCGTCATACCGTTTTCGGTTCGGAGACAATGATTCATATAAGCTGGCAGAGAAACGTGCTGTGAGGGCGTGGAATCGGCGCGTAGGGAGGCGATACGATGGCAAGAGATAAAAACCCGATGCTTGCAAAGCTGGAAGCAAAACATCAAAGAGAGCTAAATTTCTTCCGCACATTTACCATTCAACAGTGTATGGACATGGCAATGATAGCCTTAAATGACAAATTCGGCTTCGGTGCTGAGAGGCTAGACCAATTCGAAACAGCGTTTTACGATGTGTTTAGGGAGTACGCTACAAGCACAATTGAGGACGCAAAAACGGATAAGGATATCGAGTACACGAAAGGCTCACTTGACCGAAAGTTACAGCAGATAATGGGCAAACACTTTGTGCCGTGGGAGGTGCGCTATGGCTGAGGACAATCTTGAAGCCCTTCAAGACGGTATCGGAGTAGTTGCAGAATTGATGTTTCTGTTCTGGAAGGCAGTACGGCAAGCCGGGGCAGATGAGGAAACAGCAATAAACTTGACGAGCATATACTTGAACGCAATCATGTATTACGAAAACTGAACAGACGAGTTGGAAGGAGACATTATGGTTGACCTGTACATTAAATATAATGGTAAGATCCCGGTTGCATATGCTTTTGGAGATCCTTGGGTAGCTCAGGCATTACTTATAAATGACGTTGGGTACCCTACCAAGAAAGAAGCAGTCAAAGCATGGTATAAGGATCTGATCAAAAACGACCCTAAAAAAGAGATTACTGAAAACGAGAAGGACATTATTTATGCAATTGCTGAAGCAGATCTTAATGTAACCAAAGCCGCTACAAATACTCACCGCCACAGGAATACATTTATATATCACCGGGATAAGATCAAGGAGAAGATTGGTCTTGACCTTAAGAAGTTCTACGACATGCAGAACCTGCTGATAATAATAGAGGATGACAAATCATGATCACTCTAGCATTTTTAATAGGCTTCGTATTAGGAAATTTCTTAGCAATACTTAGTTTAGTATTAATGGCACCAGAGGAGAAAGACGATGATCAAAATTAAAAACGAGATTATTTCCGGATGGTCAATGGCTATTAAGGGAATGAGAAACCCAATGAACAGTTGGGATAGGAGCGATAGTAGTTGGTTTTATGAAGAAGATCGAGAACGGATCCATATAGGACCATTAGATTATTTCCTAATGATGAAACTTGCCAAAGCGGGTTCAGAACATGCCAAATACCGTAGAATGATCTCTGTATGGGTCGACATTACGGCTCCACTCTACTTCTGGAAGGAATTTGATACCTACAAAGTCGGCACTGTATCTAACTCATGCTCCACCATGCACAAGATCGCTGAGAAGGAGTTTACACTGGAGGATTTCTCGAGTGAACATTTATTCAAGCAGTCTGACGAAGAAATGACACCGGAGTATTACGAAACCGAAGGATATATGTTTTCGCCAAAAAGCTGTTTAGAAATACTCATTAACGTTCTTAATGCGTGTCGAGAGAAATATTTAAGAACGAAAGAAAAGAAATGGTGGTGGCAGATGATTCAGCTACTCCCCAGCTCCTACAACCAGAGACGGACGATCATGCTCAACTACGAGGTTCTGGCTGGTATCTACCGTCAGCGGCAGGGTCACAAACTGGACGAATGGCGTGACTTCTGCCAGTGGATCAAAACTCTTCCATATTCGGAACTTATAACAGTAGGAGGATAACGATGTACAGACAACAAAATTATAGCAGATTTTTGACACTCGTTAGAATACTGGTTGATGAAACAAACAGAGATACTATGCTATCTGCAAAAGAGATCCTACAGAGAATGGAAGACTACGGGTACAAATTGGAAAGAAAAGCATTATATAATTATATTAAGCATATGGAGAAAGCAGGTATTATTATAGAGCGTGTCGGACACTCTCCGCATTGCTACTATTATTACAAAGACGGATGGATTTAAGGAGGTAACCGCCATGGAAAAAAGATGGGAAAATCAAGAGGAAGCATATCAGTTTGCTATGTCCCATCCCTCATGCATGTTGGACATGGATATGGGTACTGGAAAAACTAAAGTTGCTATTGATGTTTCCATGGATCATATCGATGTAAGCAGAATCCTTGTTGTGTGCCCCAAAGCTGTTGTAAGCGTATGGCCCAAAGAGCTTGAAAAACATGCTAATAAGGGTAGTTATGAAATTTTTACCAGAATGCCAGGTAAGATCATAGACGAGGCCAACAGACTGAAGGCATTCATTGATCCAAAACCTACACCGGGAATTAAGAGATATGCAATCATCAACTATGATTCTGTTTGGAGAAGAGAATTAGGAGAAGTAGTGTTAAAATCTAAGTTCGACATGGTGATCTTGGACGAGAGCCACAGAGCGAAGGCGGCAGGGTCTAAAGTAAGCAGATTCCTAGCTTTGCTGGGTAAGAGAACCAAATACAAGATGTGCCTGTCTGGTACTCCCATGGCAAATTCTCCTCTCGATGTATATGGGCAGTACAGATTTTTGGATCCTACCATTTTCGGTACCAACCATAACGCATTCTTGCAGGAATACGCTATTATGGGTGGACCGGAGAAGCGGTTTGTAATCGGATTCAAGAATCAGAAGACCCTTAATGAAAAATTCAAATCGATAGCCTATTCCTGCAGTATGTCCGATATTTCACAGAGACTGAAGCTACCGGAATCTCTGCCGTCAGTGATTAGGCCTATCGATCTTCCCGCCAAAGATAAGAAGACGTTGAAAAATCTGGCTAAGGAATTTGTTACTGAATGTAGTACCGGAGACATGATCGTCGTTAACAGCGTACTCACCAAAGCCCTTAGAATGCAACAAATTGCCGCAGGGTACTGTCAAGTTACAGATACTCCCGGAGGGGAATCTTGGATTGAAGAGTTGAACACTTCCAAGGCAGATGCCCTAGTAGAATATATGGAGGATATTGGACGCAACGAGCGTATAGTTGTTTTCTGTAAGTTCAAACACGATATTGACATGATCCGCATGGCATCCATTCACGATAAAAGAACTCCATTTGAACTGTCTGGAAGAGAAAACACGTTAGAAGAGTGGAAGAAGACTCCCGGAGCGGTTCTGGCTGTTCAGATTCAAGCTGGGGCTGAGGGTGTAGACATGACCCTTTCCAATCATGCTGTATATTTCACCCTTCCTCATTCTCTTGCCCTGTATAATCAGTCTAAGGCTAGGCTTTACCGTCCCGGTCAGTCCAGACCAGTATCTTTTGTTCATCTGATCGCTGAGGGTACTATTGACGAACTCATGTACAAGTCTTTAATGAACAAAAAGGATCTGATCGATGCGATCAAGGAAGGATCTTTGGACTATGGCATACTTAAGAAATGATGTCAAGAAAGAAGTTGACATAACATTTCAAGGTATGTTATAATCAGTATATTGGAGGTAATAATATGAAGAATAACTCAGCACCCGCAAACAGACTTAGAGAACTTAGAAACAGATCCAGACTTACATTGCAGGAAGTCAGCATTATAACAGGAATGAACATTACTACCATTTCCCGGCATGAAAGCTGTGGGAGAAAGCTCTCCGAAGACGCAATTAACAAGTATGCCGCATTATACAAGGTTCCCACCCACCAACTGTTTATTGAGCCTTTAACAGGTGGTGAAAAGCAGGATGAAGAATGATCTAATATCCAGCTATGTTGATAGTGGATGGAGTATTCTGCCAGTAAGACCAGACGAAAAAAGGCCATACATGACCAACTGGCTCCAGTATACTAAAACCAGAGCACCCAAAGCAACAGTAGAAAGCTGGTTTAATAATTTAGCTGGAGCAGGAGTTGGGGTTGTTACTGGCAGGATCTCCAACATGGTGGTGTTGGATGTAGAGCATGACTGCCCCATTCCCATTGAAGATCTGATCAAGAAATACCCCACTCAAATGATTGCCAAATCGGGTGGTGGTGGATACCATTTGTTCTACCAATACCCCACTAATCAATCAAGAGTATCTAACAGGGTAAGGATCTTCGATGGGGCTGATCTTAGAGCAGACGGAGGATTCATCGTATTACCTCCGACAATGCACCAGAGCGGTAACAGGTATGAGTGGATTAAGAGAGGCCCTCTTGGAGCCTTCCCGTTGGCCCTCCTTGAGCTTCAATCCCAACCTAGGGTACAGGGGGAGGGGTGGATTACAGAAGCTCTCCGAGGCGTTTCCGAGGGCGGGAGAAACGATACTTGTGCTAGACTAGCTGGATACTTCTTTAAGAAGGGACTCAACTACGATATAGTTGAAACTCTGCTCATGGACTGGAACGAACGTAACGAGCCGCCTATGCCAGTTCATGAAGTCAGGACAACGATCAAATCAATAGAAAGATCCCATGTGTCTATGGGGGACCAATTCACTCAAGTCAATTACATCGATGATCGGGGTGAAGCAGAAAAGCACAAGCCAGAATCTTCATTCGGAGTTATGAGGATGTCAGACTATGTAAAAGGGTACGGTGGAGAGGGCGTTTCTTGGTTAGTGGATGGCTGGTTGCCAGATAAATCCATTACATTCCTAGTATCTCCTCCAGAAAGTTACAAAACGTGGATACTATTAGATCTTGCAGTATCAGTATCAACAGGGGTCCCATTCCTTGGAAAATTTGAGATCAACAAAAAAGGACCTACACTGATCATCCAGCAGGAGGACAGCCACTCCGGGTTGACAGACCGTCTGGCACTGATTGTGGAGCAGAAATTGAACGCATTGCCAAAACTAGACGGGGATCAATGGTCAGTTCCAACAATGCCGGATATTCCGATATTTGTACATCCTGATCGTCAACTGAGATTCAGTGACAAAAAAGTGTTGGAAGAGATGGAACACCAGATAGAAACTATCAGACCCAAAGTAATTATGATAGATCCTCTGTACTCCACTACTGACAGTACGGATAATTACATGGCTGACTTGGCGAATAGGATGATGATCCTCAAGACATGGCGTGATAAGTATGGGTGCTCCTTTGTGATCGCCCACCATTCCAAAAAGAATCTGGATCCGGATAGCACTGCTCGTGAAGATTCGTGGGGATCTCAGTTCCTTAATGCATTCTTGGAAGCTGGCTGGCAGGTGAGACGAAATCCAAGGCTTGCCCAAAATGAAGTAGTAGTCCGCAGACATTCCAAGGTTATGGGTAATCAGGATCCGATTTCTCTTACATTCGACATATCCACTACCTACCCCATGAAGTATGTAGTATCAACTAAAGTCTATGAGGCCATGGCTCCTGCAGGAGAAACAAGACAACCTGCCCAAGCAAATTTATTAGACATGATCCAAAATGGACCCATGACGCAAGCCGATATATGTGCTCAAACTGGTAAAGGGAGATCTACAGTATCAAGGCAGATCAGACAGTTGGAAGCGGCTGGTTTCGTTGAGAAGATGCCAGATGGCAGGTGGAAAGTGAAAGACAACGAATAGTGTTGCATAATACAACATGTTGTATGGAACAGGCCACAGACGAGATGTCATGTGTTGTATTGCATTCCTCCTTCCCGGAGGATGCAATACAATACAACATCGAGTGGCATGCAACAGGAGGTGCAACAATGTATGGTGTTACAATTGAGGCGGGTAACTGCATATACTGCGGTAGGCATATAGACGATAGTGGTAATGTATTCCTATGTAAAGAGTGCAGAAGAAAGGAGGAGGAAATAAAGTGCCGACACGAAAGACCAAAGGTGGTGGGTACAGGTACGGTAATACCGGGAAAACCTACTACGGCAAAGGAGCTAAGGCAAAAGCTAATAGACAAGGAAGAGCAATAAAAGCATCCCAGAATAAGAGGAGGAAGAAATGAAAAACACTAGATATATATTCGACGAACAAAAATATACGCCAGAAGGTATGGTGTCAGTTAGCCAGATTCAGACATTCCTATCATGTCGAAAGAAATGGGAGTATAGTTACATCGAGAATATTAGGCCGAGAGTAGAAAGATCATATCTAACAATCGGGAAGTTATGTCATAAGGGTATGCAGGTAGCCATGCAGAATGCCTGGAAGGATAAGGAAGCTGGATTGGATACCTCGTTTGAGTATGGATTTTATAAAAGCTGGATGGAAGCTGGATTTAGAGCCATGGAAGAAGAACATAGAAAATACATGGCTGAGAATGACTTCTTGAAAGAAGAAATGCTAGACGTTGAAAAGATGTTGGATGATGCTGAGGATGTTTTTGAACAGGCATATCTGGAATTTAAGCCGTGGAATTATGATGTATTAACGATTAAGAAGGACGGAAAGTTGATTCCAGCATTAGAATTACACTTCAAAATTCCGTGTCCACCGACAAAGGGACTGCATGGGTATATAGATGCAATTCTGATCGATAAGACTACTGGTTTTATATGGTGCACGGATTATAAATTTAGAAAGAGCTTGGCACCAGATGAGGATGAAGCCAACAACATTCAGAATGCAGTATACGCTTATGCATGTAAAAAGATGGGTATACCGATTACAGGTACCATGACTTGGCAACATGTTAACACCCCAGCGGCTGTACCTACACTCTTGAAGAACGGCACGGTATCTAGAGCTAAGATCAAGACAACATGGGAAACATATCTGCAATTCTGTTTAGATCACGATCTGGACCCTGAGAACTACAGAGAAGAAATGCAGGAAAAACTGGCAGACATTGAATGGTATAGAGCAACATACGAATATAGAAACGATGTTACATTAACAAGGATCTGGAATCAGTGCATAGCTCCAGTTGCAAAGCAGATCAAGTCTGCTCATGGGAAGAAAGCTGTAAATTTCAGAAGCTTATACCCATGGAACTGCAAGATGTGTCAGTATCAGTCATTGTGCCAAGCAGAATTGCGGGATTATGACGCAGATCAAGTAAGAAAACTGATGTACACCGAATACACGAAGAACAAATGACCGCAGAATACGTCTCCTGTACACGGGAAGGCATTTTCCTTTATTTTGACGGGGTAGGGTGGTACTCTTGCCCCTCCTGCATCTCGAATGCAAGGAAAAGCCAAGAAAATGGACAATAAGCTAATTGACAATCATTTAGCTGTTGTGATATAATTGAGTTGAATCCAGAGGAGGTGAACATATGGATTTAAAAAACGAATTTGTAAGAATCGTCACCGAAAATGTGCACCGTGAGGGTATCTACGATCTTCTAGCTTGGTTAGAGTTCACTGATTTTTATACGGCTCCAGCATCAACTAGGTACCATGGATCTTTTGAGGGTGGACTTGTTCAGCATTCACTCAATGTCTACTCTCAGCTAAAAAAGCTTTGTAAGTGGTACAAGTGTGAAGCTAGTGAAGAATCCATTGCTGTTGTGTCCTTGTTCCACGATCTTTGTAAGATAGGATGTTATAAAACTCAGATGCGCTGGAGGAAGGACAAAAACAACCGTTGGGAACAGTATCCAACTTACGGGTACGAGGAGGATTTCGCCTATGGTGGGCATGGGTCGAAGTCAGTATTCTTAGTCCAGTCTTTCATCAAGTTAACTCCAGAAGAAGCATCAGCAATTAACTGCCACATGGGACAGTGGGACGCAACGACCTACAGCAATCCGGCTACTGTATATGAGCGGAACTTGTTAGCATGGCTTCTTCACGTTGCAGATGAAGCCGCAGATTACCTTATGGAAAAGAAGGAGGAAAGCAATGGCCTATAAAGACCCCAAAGACAAAAAGAAGTGGAAGAAGGAAAACCAGTATCGAAGTAGAATTGGGTTTATCACAGAGGAACAAAGAATAAGAAACAACGAGCGAATGAAAAACAGGGGTCTACCCCACAAGCGCATATATTCAGATAATGGTGGTGAATGGGTCTGCTTCTACTGCGGTGCTACTCGGGAGGATGGTGTAGAGTTACACATCCACCACAAAAATCAGGATCCGTCTGATAATTCCTTTGATAACCTTGTATGCTTATGCAAGAGGTGTCATCTGAAGGTAGTACACGGGAAGTGGAACAATGTGACAATCCCAGAGCTTATCAAACGTGATATTGTGGATTGGGAAGGAAATATTAAGGAGGTAACACATGAGTGACGGTTATCTAATCTCGTCTGAAATGTTTACAAACAAAATGAACATACTTGTGTACGGCGAACCAGGATCCGGTAAAACTCATCTTGCGGGTACTGCTCAGGATGTACCTACAATGGCAGATGTCCATGTGTTCAACATTGACGGTGGTATCATGACTTTGGCTCCTAGAGGTGATATTCACGCTACCGACATTCGATCTGTTGACGAATTGGAGCATGAGTTGTTTAAAATCGCCAACCATGATAAGAAGTATGAGAGTACCAAGACTGTCGTAATCGACAATATTACAGAATTACAGACACTGGCATTGGAAAACATCACAACCAGAGAGTTCGCCGCCAGACGGAAGAAGGATAAGAATTATTCGGTAGACGAGGTATACTTAGAAGACTACGGGGTAGCGGGTAAGCAGTTAGCCCGTGTCTTAAGAGGATTCCGGGATCTGCCAGTGAACGTGATCTACATAGCACACAAGAAAGACAAGATGCGGAAAGGCACCAATGTTCTGGAATCCAGTATGCCGAATTTGACGGATAAGTTAAGTACGGCAATATGTGGGTATATGGACTTTGTATGGTATCTTTATACTGCTGATGAACAGGCAGGAGATGAAGAAAACGGATATTGGAACGAAACGCATAGGTATCTGCTTACTCAGCCGATGAACAACTTTATTGCTAAGACCCGTGGTTCCGATTTCGCCAGACGAATTGGCCCTATTATTAAAGATCCTAACATGGTTGATATCATGAAGGAATATATTAACAAAAATCAGGAGGTAACTAACAATGGCTAACAATCCTTTTATGCCCACTCCCGGAGCGAATGCTCCTGCTCCCTCTTCTCCCATGCCGGGTTCTTCCGTTCCTATGGGATCTGACAATTTCTCTATCGATCTTACGGAAGTCAAGTCCAACTTTGTGATTCCGGACGGAACATACAAGATGAAGTGCATCGAGATCGAACAGACGGTTAGCAAGGGTGGAAATCCCATGTTCGTGTGGACCTTCGAAGTTTCCGAAGGAGAGCACATCGGGTTCCAGTCTAAGGTGTTTACGGCAATTACTCCTGCCGCCATGTGGAAGGTAGCCGAAACTGTGGAGGCCCTTGGCGTTGGTCAGACTGGTCATGTTGTGAACTTCAAGCGTTCCGATGTTATTAATAAGGAGTGCGGAGCGATCATTGAGCAGGATGAATACAACGGACAGGCAAGAAGCCAGATCACTCGTGTTATCAGCTTGAAGGAACTGGCAGAAAGTAGGGCGTAATGCTTATTGATACCGTCGAAAAGCTAGAAGAGATAAAGCCTTCATTGTTGGCTTGCATGGATCCGACAGTGGATACCGAAACAACTGGCCTTTCGATCTTTGGTAACGTTGAGCGGAAACAGGATCTAATCATTGGGTATGCTATTCATGATGGATATGAGGCGTATTATCTTCCAATCCGCCATAAACAGGGGAATAACCTTCCTTATAAAGTTGTTGAAAAGTTTTTGAAAAGTTATTTGTCTGATCCAAATAGGACATATGGTGGGTGGAATTACAACTATGATCTTCACATGATGGAGGCTTCTGACGGTATCCCCATTGCTCCCAATTTTGAAGATGCTATGTTGGCTTTGCACCTTATTAACGAGAATGAACCTAATTTCCGGTTGAAGGATACTGCAGATCGGTACCACATTGGAGATGGATCTTTACAGGAATTAATCTTGGAGGACAAGGTATTTGAAGAGTGCCAAAAATTGGGTTTGGAATGCTCCAGATCCAAGAACGCCGCAAATAACACCAAATCCATGATGTATGTGCTTCCTCCATCCGAGGTAGAGCCTTATGCCTGTGACGATGTTAGACTTACACGCCAATTACTGGATCTTCTCAAGCCAGCTTTGAAGCAGTCCCAGCTTTATGACATTTGGAAGCAAGTTAACTACTATTCGTTTATCATCTGTAAGATGGAACATGTCGGGATGCACATTGACCCAGACATTATCAAGAGGTACCAGAAAGAAGCCGAGGATAAATTCGCTGATGCCCAAAAGAGGCTAAACGAGGCGGCTGGTTTTGATCTCAATCCCAACAGTTCTAAGAAGGTATGTGAATTTCTGGGCGTTTCTTCCTCTTCCGCTGAAATATTGGGTAACATTATTGACGCAGGGGGTAAGAATGCGGAAAATGCTAAACTTGTCCAAGAAGCCAGAGGTTGGAAAAGTGTCGATAGCCGATATTATACTCCGTATCTTAACGCTATGGATGCTAATAACAACCTCCACTGTAATCTTAACCTGATAGGAACTTACACGGGGAGGCTCTCTTGCTCCAATCCGAATTTACAAGCTGTTGCCAAGTCTACCGAGGTGTTTAAGGTTAAAGATGTATTCACGGCACGACCGGGATACCTAATGATTCAAGCGGATTATAAGCAAGCAGAAATGAGGCTGGTTACGCATTATACCAAAGATCAGTTAATGAAAGAACTGATCGAGAACGATGCCGATTTACACTCTGAGACAGCCAATCGCCTTGGAATACCGAGGCAAGCGGCAAAACGGCTGAACTTCAGTGTTATTTATGGCATTGGGTATAAAAAACTAGCTGAGAATCTGAGAGTTGATCAATCTGTTTCCAAAGATTATCTGGAGAGGTATCATGGTTTATATCCCGGTTTCAGGAAGTTAATGTATCAATGTGAGGATTTCGCCAAAGAGTATGGATATATTGAGATGTGGACAGGAAGACTTAGACATTTCAACATTCCACAGGCAGATCCTCATAAAGCAATGTCGAACTTGATTCAAGGCGGGGTTGCTGAGATTGTGCGTGTTGCCATTTCTCGTCTTTATCCTGCAATCTCCGACATTGGAGGCAGAATGTTGATGCAGGTGCATGACTCTATAATCTTTGAGGTTCCGGAGGACCAGATCAATGTAGCCCTACCCACTATTAAGTTCATTATGGAAGATTTTGATTTCGATCCGAAGCCGGGTGTTGATATTGAGTACGGAAGATCTTGGGGCACATTCCGGAGATGGGATGGGTTCTCTGTGGTTCCCGTGCCCTCTCCGTTGCCCTCCGTTGCGTCAGAAGCATAACCCCGGTACTCGTGTATTCCCGGCATGGAAAACGCAAGGAAGAGGCCATTCGAGGCCAAGGAGAACATATGATAATTGCAGTCGATTTTGATGGGGTACTATGTGAGAATGAATTCCCCGACATTGGACCTCCTAATTATGAAGTTATAAGCATAATTCGGCAATTGATTGATAAGGGACATGAGGTTGTCTTGTGGACTTCCCGTAATGGAGCCGAATTAGAACGTGCTGTTCATTGGTGCCATGATTATGGCCTTCATTTCTGCAGTGTTAATGAACCTGCTCCAAGTAATGAGAACGAATACAAAGATAAGTACCCGATTCAGAGCAGAAAGATCTATGCAGATGTCTACATAGACGATCATAACCTTGAATCAGTGATTAGTGGAAAGAGGAATATCAACTTGATTATTTCTAGTCTAAAACAGTTGAAAGGGTGGTATATACATGAACAAAGGTAAGCTTACTGTTCTCGTTGGGGGGCAGTACGGATCCGAGGGCAAAGGTGCTATTGCGGCACATGTAGCTAATAATTACGATGTCCATGTTAGGGTTGGATCTCCGAATGCAGGACACACCATTTATTGGAAGGGTGAGAAACATGTTATGCAGTCCATCCCTTGTGGGTGGATTAATCCCAATGCCTCTATCGTAATTGGACGTGGTGCCCTTCTCAATATGAAGCAGTTAATGAAGGAACTTCTCCACATTTCCAGATTTTATCCCGGAATCCTTGATCGCCTTTACATCGATGAAAATGCTGGTGTTTTGGACGAACGCTTTCATGAGGAAGAAGGCGGCATCCATGGCGAAATGCATAGAAGAATTGGGAGTACCGGAGAGGGTGTTGGCCCTGCCAGAATCGCCAGAATCCAGAGAGATCCTAATAAGTTCCGGTTATTTAAGAGCGTTGCCGAAGAGTATGGGTTGGAGAAGTGTGTTGCGTTTGATACTCCTAAATTGATTGCACAGTGGCAGGACACCGGAAAGAATATTCTTATTGAGGGTACTCAAGGATCCGCTCTTTCTCTCCTGCACAGTAATTGGCCCTATTGCACTAGCATTGACACCAATGTTTCAGGAATCATCTCTGAGGTTGGTATCGCTCCTTTCCGTGTTACCAATGTTCTCATGGTCTGCAGGACATATCCAATCAGAGTAGCTGGTAATTCTGGTCCCATGAGATTTGAGATCTCTTGGAAGGAGTTATCCAACAGAATCGGAAAGGAAGTTACAGAAAAAACTACAGTCACCAAGAAGACTAGAAGGATCGCTGGATGGGATGATGAACTGTTTAACACTTCCTGCATCCTTAATGCTCCTACCGAGATCGCACTTACATTCGCTGACTACATCGATCCTAGTATTTATGGGTGCAGTAACCCTTCTGTTGTCTTTAATTCGGAGGAATTGAGAAAGTTCATTGACAGGCATATTCCCCATAATCTCCTTAAGTATGTTGGCACCGGACCTAGCACAGTGGTTGAGGTGAATAATGGCTAAGTTTGTGGATTTTAAATTGGGGGAAGGAGCTAAGAAACCGTACAAGAAGTATACTGGCGATGCCGGGTGGGACCTTTTTGTGTCCCGCCCGTGCACCATAGCTCCCGGAGAAACAGTAGATGTTCATACTGACATTAGCATCAATATGCCGCCTAAAACGTATGCCAGAATTACTGGAAGATCCTCCACTCTTAGAAAGCATCAGTTAATGGTAAACGAAGGAATCATTGATAATGGGTATACCGGAGAACTTTTTATCTGTGTCCACAATCTTGGCAAAGAGACATTCCATGTTGAACAAGGTATGCGGTTAGCCCAACTGATCTTCGGAACTATCGATGATATTAGGTGGTGTCCAGTAGATGATATACTACCGGATCCTCGTAAAAGGGGGGATTCCGGGTTTGGTAGTACAGGGAGGTAAATATGAAGTCAAAGAAAGTTTTACTCGTCGTTTTGTCTATCCTGATTGCTTGTACTGTAGTTGGATGTGGTACCCAAGCAGAAAGAATTTCTTACAATCTGAGCAAGGAAGCAGACAACTTCAACATTGTTAGAAGACTGACGGTAATTAACTGCATCACTGGTGATACTTTGTTTGTAATGGAAGGCAAAATGTCAGTTGAAGATGATGGGTGTGTACTCAGAATCTATGTTGAGGATAATGGTGCTTATAAAAAGCATATGGTAGGGCTGTCTGACAACGTAACTTACACTCTGGAGGATCTGTCTACCAATGCGGTGGATAGGTATAAATACACCATCAATTTCAATCCTAAAATGTGGATCCCATTCGGTGTGGATCATATTGATTGAGGTGACTTAAATGATTAAGTTTGATTCTGGAGCGATCAGAGAAGACAAGACCGGAAAAGGCAGGATGGACCTGTTACCAATGTGTGCTCTTATTCGGCTTTCCAAGCATTACGAAAGTGGATCCGTAGAGCATGGAGAGCGTAATTGGGAAAAGGGTATTCCGATTCATAGCTTTATCGATTCTGCACTACGTCATATTGCAAAGTATGTGGATGGTATGGATGATGAGGATCATCTTTGTGCCGCCGCTTGGAACATTCTAAGTGCAATGTGGACTGAGGAGAAGCGTCCGGATATGCAGGACATACCCTCCCGTTGTCTTTCCTTTGTTTCGAATAACGAAGACGGGCTGGAATACCCCCAGCCTGTTAGAAGTGAAGAGAGGCCACAGGAGAGGCCAACGACAGTATCTAAGGACATCATATGCAGTTGTTACTGCGACATGGCTGGATCTCCTAGGTGCTTTGGTACCAAAGAAATGGAATCATGCAGTTGTGGAGGAGATATCGATAAATATGATTTTTATCCTACTGACTGCGTAATTGCGAAGGTACCCGTTGAATAATCGAGATAGAAAGCTGGAATACACATCGGTTGTATCTCCAATACTTAAATACCTCAATTCTCTTCCAAACAGTAAAGCAATCAACATACATGGAAGCGTCTTCTCTGAGCGGGGAACGCCTGACATAATCGGGAGTATAAAAGGACGTATGGTGTGCTTCGAATGCAAGAGAGACGCAAGAGAAGACTTAGAAGATATACAGAAGTGGAGGTTATGCGAATGGATTAACGCTGGAGCCGTAGTTGGGGGAGTTTCTGAATTATGGCACGTCAAGTACATACTCCAGATAATGGGAGTAATATAAATGGAGGAGGGGAATAAATCCCCTCCTCCATTAGCTTTCTATCTTGTGTATTACGCTTTCATATAACCTGCTGTTGATTACCTGCAGTGTAGACATGAGTTCGTCAATAACAGGCCATACTATATCTGGGCTTTTACCGTTTATAAGTCTGGAAAACTCTGTATCACTTTCGTATTGAACCACACCATAATTTACAGGTGCCTTTGGTGTTTTACTGATCTTATAGACACCCTCAAGATCACTTGGTTCATCAGGATACATGTAATCCTTAATTATAAGAAATGCCGCCAGTTTAACACAAGTATTAGCGTTTGGATCTTTTTGGCCTTGACATTCGGCAATAGCCTCCTGCAAATCTTTTTCCATTATCACAAGAGGCCACCTCCGTTATCTGCTCTCGATGTTCTGAATGAGGCGATGAATGTCCATACGGGTCTGTTCATCGGGTGCCTCTTCCATCAGATTCTTAAGCTGCATGACCATATCCTCAGCGGCTCTGGAGTAGCCACCCTCAGAAGAGTATCTGCCCATTCTGTCCCGGTTACGGTTTCTACCCATGGCGTAACTGCCGTACTGGTTAGCACCACGTCTGGAACGACCACCACGAGCGTAAGAGCCTTCCATGTTACCGGAATAATCGTTGCTATACTCCTCCATTTCGGAGTACATCTTCTCACCCTTTAACAGGTTCTTCTTAAGGCTAGCCAGCTTATCAGCGTACTCTACATCGGATGCAGACAGGTTACCACTCTTAGTGGCCTTCTTTTCCAGATCCTCTAATTCATCACAAACATACTCAATGAGTTTATGCATGATTGTCCTCCTCTCTTATGCGATTCTAGAAACAGTAAGGTTGGCGTTTTGAACGTTAATAGCAGGTGCAATACCACCAACAGTAGCAGGACTAGATGTATTTTCAACTGCCACAGTGAAACAGCATCCCTTAGGGATGGTGATGATCGCAGTGGAGGTGACGTTGAAATAAGCACCAGCAACAGTGGGAGTAACTATAGCTTTACTAGTCTGAATGGGTTCACCATCAATGGCGAGGGAAACGCTGACAGGACCCACTGTACCACTATCCGGGATAGCGATATTTCCATTGAAGGTTACCTGATATCTAGCAAAGCAAGCGCAACTGTTATTAACGATACCACGGAGAATTACAATTCCACTTTGGTTCCGGTGGTAAACGTAGCCCTTGTTACAGGAAATAACTGTATCAAGGATAACATTCTGACCGGGTTCCACAAGCTGAATAGGGTTATACGCAAATTCTGCCATGTGGTTTCACCACCTTAAGCTACACCGCAACCGCAGTTGCAACCACAGTTGTTATAGCAACAATTGGGGTTGGGGACGTTATAAGTGGGAACGGGACAAGAGGCCAGACGGTTATAGAGGGCATCAACCTCAGCAACCTGACCAGCACGGAGTGTAGCTGTCTGAGCGTTATTATTAGCCAGGATCTGAGCAGTCTGATCAACCTGAGAAGCCTGACCACGTGCGTACATAAGCTCAGAGCGCAGGTTAGCGTTTTCACGCCGCTCAGCCTGGAGTTCCTGATCGCACAGTTTGTCAAGGATCTTCTGGGTGTTGGAAGTCTGGTTAACGAGCAGATCTCTAATACCATCGGACAGAGCCGCACGATCCGCACAGTTCTCAGTAGCGATAGTATATTTCAGATCAGCAGTACCGAGCCGCTGTTCACAACAACAATCAGCAAACTGAGAGCCGATCTGATTGAAACCCTGAGCCATGGCAGTCTGAGCGGCAAAAGCCTGATTCATGTTAGCCATCTGACGTGCATTTGCGGCAGTCTCAGCATTAGCAAACCCGGTGTTAACTGTTGCGTTAACTCCTGCAAAACCATTGCACAGAGACTGCTGAACGCCTCCAAAGCCGTTGCAAAGCTGAGTAGACAGATCCCCAATACCATCTCTAATGGATGTAATATTGTTGTTCATCATCTGATCACGGAAGCCACCAGAAGTAATCTCAGCCTGATTCATCCAGGGATACAGCATGGCACCGTCAGCCGCAAAACCGCCTACGCCACCGCCGAAACCGCCGAAGCCACCCCAGCCGTTACCAGCGATCAGCAGGAGCAGAATGATCCAGCCCCAATCGCCTCCGAAGCCAGAGCCAAAGCCGCCGTTATTGCAACCACCCATAGGAGTAACGGGCATCACCATATCGGAGCCATTTTCAGAAGTAAGAGCCATAATAATTGTCCTTTCTTAATCTATTTATACTATTCACTATGCGCACTTGTGAATTGTATACTTTATCGACCCATTAATTGCTGTGCCATTCGCTGAGCCATCTGCAATCTTGGGTTGTTTATCTGCCCACTTTGTGTCAGATAATTGATAATCTGACCGGGGTTCTTGAGATCTACATTAGAAGGAATGTTGAAACCTCTTTGCTTGAGGACCTGAGCAGGGTTGGAGCGTAAATTGTTAAGTTGCTGTTGCATGGATGCTCCACTTTGGTTCCTGTTGTTGCTAAGGGCATTAAACAGACTATTAGACATCTTTATCACTTTCCCTTTCGACAGACACATTGCTGTTCATCTGCTTGCTTATTTCTTCCTTAAACAAATTAAACTCGTCCTTGGTCACATAATTTGAAGTGTCCATGTTAGTTTGCGGCAGATCCTGTTTAACAGGGTTGCTTACTTCCTTATATTCAAATACCCTGAGTGGTAACGGCATACCGGAAGAGTCGGAAGACTTCAAGTAGAATCGATCTGATTCACTGTCCATCAGCATCACTGTACTATTAGGGTTGACCATATAAGACTTAGCCCCGGTTTCTCCCTGTACCCATATTAGTCCATTATTCGTCTGTGTAGGTTGCTGGACTGGCTGAACCTGCTGATTCATAGGAGGCTGGTAAGTCTGATAATACGGCTGGTATCCAGTAGGAAAATAACTATTATAAGCCATGATACACCTCTTTATTCTTCAGCATTTTTGGACCAGAAGTAGGATAATAGCTCGTCTTCGCTATCCCATGCATCCATAATGGTTCCGTCAATAACTGTTGCAACATGTGTTCCAGTTCCTAAAACATAAACACCATCAGGATGATCTATCGCAAAATCTCTGAACGTGTAATTATCAGGGTAACTATTGGGAAGTATGTGTTTATAAAACCCATTCTGCCTTAAAACTGCACCCCACACACTATTAGAGGATGGCATATCCCCCATACCGAATGCGGCAATAACGATCTTTAAGAAGGCTGTTTCCCATGAAACGTCTAAGGCTAAACTCACTGCTCTAACTGAGCAGTCTCCAACTCCTCTCCTACCAGTTGGATTATTATTAAATTCTCTCCACACTGACTGCATGTTTCGTCACCCTCTATGAAAGAAATAAAGTCATCTAGAATATCACAATTGTAATTGAAGTAGTGTATTATACTATATGTTAGGTAAGTGTTAAATCCAAGTGACATAAGTTTTCTAATATATTCGTACATCCTTATCACCTCTTGACAACATTCTAACATACAAAAAGCCCTCCAGCAATGAAGCCGGAGGGCAATTTTGGTGAAATCTTCACGTGTATTTACATAGTTTTGAGACTGATTTATAAACTATGTTTTTGACTTGTCTTACCGATAATTCGAATTCTTCAGCCAGATCATCGAATATAATACCATCGATAAGTCTTCTCTTTAAGATCTTCCTATCCCTATCGGAGTGTATATGCTCATCGATTAAATGACTAATCTGACTGTTAGTATAATCAAAATCAATCATTTCCTACGCCTAGTTGCTCTTGTATTTCTGCTTCTACTAACTCGTCTTCTAGTTCTGGTCCGGGTTATCCTTATTCGCTGAGCCATTATCCACCTCGTTTTCGTCACCGAAGATGTTTACTCCGCTACCATCCTGTTGTACAGTAGTCGTAGTGGTTTCTGTACTCTCATAGTCGTAACTGGTCCACGCATACACAAATCCTGCAACTAATGTTATAATAATAAATAAAAATACGAGTGCTAAGTGTAGCATCTGCTTTTTGTGGACCATGATTAGACTTTCTACTACGCAATAGGGAACGGTTACTATTTCGTTATCTTTATTCATTATAACATGATCTCCATTAAATTAACTTTAAACGGTCAAGCATTGCAATAACCTCTTCTCTAGTACCAGGTCTACGAGGGGAAGATCCATCAACAATACCGTTTTTTGTAGCCCTTTCCCATGCTCCTTCTCTTCGGCTCCAATCAGATTCCGGAATAGAACTGGCATATATAAGAGCTTTCTGCATTAGATTATAGGCATCCAACTCAGATATGTTTTTAATAATGTCCTTTACTTCCTTCTCAGTCATATCAGGATCCTCCTTTTTAAATTGTACAGGTTTATCATTTATCAACCGTTCCTTGAATTTATACCATTCATCAAGCCGGGAATTGTTCAAGCACCAAGGCTGAGGGCAGAGCTTCCCGGTTACATGGTGGTGCATCAAAACACGGCTTGCAGGGATTCTGTATTCCTTCATTAAGAATTTGCCAAGCTCTACAGCGTTATTCAATACCGCATCGGTAAAATACCAGTCAGTTGCAAGTACATTGTTCATATCAGACTTATCTTTCTTGCAGTTACAGATTTCCACGTTAATAGAATTATAATTTCTGCAAAACCCGTAGAATGTAGCCGCCTCTTTTGTGTATAGCTTTGTATATTTATCTCCACCAACAGAATAACAATACCTGTGTTTTATATCGGGGTTATACTGCACAATTTCAGCATCATCAACGATGAAATCAGCGGATGCCGCACGGTTTTTAGGATTTCCAAAATAAGTAGCGATAGCCCTTGCTGTTCCTTTTTTGGATGACCCAGATGCACAATAATGAAATACAAGGTATTGAATTGGTCTGTTTGGCTGTAGTGAAGTGTGAACGGAAGAAGTGTATTTAACAATGTTCATTTACTCACCCTCAGTGTCAAAACCAATTGCATCGATCTGCTCAACTTCTTGAAGCTGTTCAGCCTCTTCTTTCCGCTTTGTAAAAAAGTAGGTGATAATAGCACCGTAAGCCGTACAGAACAGCGACAAGGCTTCAGCATTAGGTGTGACAGGAGCGAAAAGCAACGCAATCATAGCTCCCGTCATGGCAAGTGTGACGATGCTTTTTACATCAATCAGAGCAAGAATGTTTTTCATCTGCTACCCTCCAGATTATCTAATCTTTCTTCATGAACGGCAAGCAATTGTTCCAGTTTATAGGTCCTATCAATCAAGTTATTGTGTTTATCAACTTTCGTTTCCAATTCTGTTAAACGATACTCAATAAGCTTTTTCATCTCGTTGTTTTGGAACGTGTTATTGATAAGGCAAACAATGATAGCAACTACCCCGGAAGCACTGCTTGATAAAAATCCGACAAGTTCGGGAGACATAAAACCACCGCCTTTTGTTGTGCTTGTCAATTTTTCTTTCAACGTTTCAAGACGCAAGTCCAAAATCGCAGGAGTTCACATCCTCCTTTATATAAATTCTATAAAAGAAATGTATTACGAAGTTACTGTTACAGGAATGTCCACCATGGTGCCGTTTGGACTAAACAACCTCAGGATAGTTTCGCCTGCTACTTTTGCCGTTAAAGTTATAGACGCAGAATTACCAAATACAGTCTGTTTTGCGGAACATATATCAGGGTTTAGGCAATAGCCATGAATGTAACCAGCTAAAGAGTTTAAGCTGGACGTTGCCGTAACAGTTGATGTGTTTCCAGTATTCAACACGACGTTTTGAGTATTTGTAGTAATCGTGCAGGTTTTACTATAATCATCTGTTATTAAGTCTAAGAACGATTTTGCGGAAATGTTATCGTTTTCGTTTGCCATGCACCCGTTGCAGATACCAGCCCAAATTGCTCTGTTTTGCATAGTGCAACCAGCAAAAATTATAGGGAGGTTGCAAGCTAAAGCGATAGGAGGATATATTTGATGTCTTTCAGCAACAGAAGCATTAGACCCGCAGTATATACGGTTATCAATTTGTGACTTGAGTGATTGTAAATTTTGGTAATTGTCTGCATTCACTCTTACAGGAATGTGGGGGTGAGCTTTAATCAGGCTCAAGTCATTAAGAGCCAATGCAGTAGTACCATATGATATCATGATTTTATCAACACATCCAGCCGCTGAAGCAAGCCGAATAACTTCTTCATTGGTGCCTGTCTTTAAATCACAAATTAAACCCATGTCATAAGCCTGCATTGCGTTAAATGCACCAAGAAGCGTAGATAGTCGATATCTCCCTGCAGCATCCCATGTGTAATTTTTGATTGTGCTGAAGTTGGAAGATGCTATAGTTACACTGGTCGGTGTACTCCCATTATATAATGTTACCTGAGAATCATGCGCTAACACATAAACGTTATCATCAGTAACACGAATATCTATCTCAACCCATCGGAACCCATTTTTATAGGCATCAATAAAAGACTGTATTGTGTTTTGACTTGCAGTTACATGATATCCACGGTGCGCTATCAACTTGCAGTTCGTGGTAAGGTCACCAATAACCACTCCGGCATTGTTATAAGTATTCATAGTCTACCTCTCATATATTAGTATATCCACTCAGCGGAAATGGTATTTAGTTGTTCTTCTGTTAGGTTGACATTTCCACTGGAGCCAAGCTTGCAATTCAAAAATATATGAGTCCCAACGTCATCAAATGTACAAGTGTAGCCGCTTCCTATTTCGGTAAACCCATAACTTGTTACCCTGTTCCACACTTCTGTTTCCGTATTATAAAATAGCGTGTTGACGGAAATATAAAGGTTATCCGAGCCAGTTTTTGTTATGCGAATACCCATAGCTCCAGACGGCTTTGGAATCGGATAATATCCATCTGCGCTACCATCGGATTCTAATTCGTGCGTTCCTGTTTCCGATAAATATAAAGACCGTGAATACGGACGTGTAGCTGTTGGTCTTCTGAATATATTTCCCGTTATTTGACCTTCATTGTAATTACTCCATACACCATATCCCCATATACCAACAACCTGCGCCGGATCCTCAGGAGAAGTACCAAATAACTCTGCACGGAGATTATTAATATCCGCTTGTGCGTCAGCCGAAGAATAAGCGCACTTGCCAAGCAATGATAAAATTAATTGTTTTGCATTATCTGTTATGCCGCTAGCCGAAAAATCTATATACTCTCTAATCGTTTGAGCCGCCGCAATGATGTCTTCCGCATAGTCCATAACATCCACAAGTTCTCGAATTACGGATTCAGACGGAAGTGTGTCTTTATCCAGTGGAGCCTTTTCAACATCAAGAATAAAATTCGCTGTGCTTAATTCTTTATTGTTCTTAGTTAATGTCAGTTCAAAAATCTGTTTCCCATAACAAGCGGTCATTTGTTTGTTGCCAGTAATAGTAACAGTTTTTTGGGATATGTTTAGTGCTGCGGTTGCGGAATAACCGTTCCCATCTGTTTTTGAACCTTTAATAGCCGCTGTAGTCCCGCTCTCGACAGTAAATGTACCCTCTGACGCATGAAGCGTAAATATGATAGTAAAATCATTATCATATTGCGAAATGGGAACGATTACAGGGATTGAGCCGGGAACCATATCAAGGATATAACGATATTCTATCATAAACTAGTCCCCTCCTTTATTGTTCCATTCGCAAGAATCTTGTACTAGAATAATCTATTTGTCTTGCGTAAACAATCCAATCAAAACTTGTTCCGGATTCTCCATGAACTATAATGCAATCGGACTGTTTTTCAACATAATTAATGTTTCCGGGAGATGTTTGAGTATAAAATACTCTATAATCTTTAGATAAATCAACTGTTTCACAAAACACTTTATCAAACTCAATCAAACATCTTCCATCAATGCCAATTATACCGTCACCAAAATCGGAGAACACAGGTTCCGGACTTTCCATTGCAGAAAGTCCAACTTTGCCAAAATGTTCGGTGTTGATTGCTCGAAGTTTTTGCCCACCGCCATCACACCACATTTTCCCGTATACAACAAAATCACTGTGTACTTGTAACTGAGGCGTATTAGAATTAGGGGTATACGTTGAATTGATCTCTATATTACCTTTTTCACTAACAATACAAATGTCTTCATATAAAATTATTCCTTGTTGAATACCATTAGGATTTTTACCGTTATTGATAAACAATATGTGACCATTTGAGCCGTCAAAAGTAATACCGTTACCTTGCAAATAAGCAACAACATCAGGGTTATCTTGATTATATAAATTAACGCCAGATTGACCACCAGTTATAGCCAATTGATTGATATTATTGTTATAATCATGACAAATATCAATTCCAAGGTTTGATATTCTAGTAGATAAGTGATAAGTACCAACATTATTATTTTCGGCACGAACTTCAAATTTAACTTTTGCAAGTGCATTTCTTAATATGGCATTATCAAGAAAAGCATCAACAAGTGTAACATCACCTTCAGGAGTAACAGTAAAATTTTCGGCTTTAATCTCAAATGACCCACCTTCGGTTTTAGTGTCAATTACAAGATTCTTTGATTTTAACAGTCCTGTATCAAGATCATATGTTGTGTTTCCGTTATGGTCTGCAATAACGCCAGTTTTTAGGAGTGCAGTATCAAGTTGACCAGTAGCAATATAGCTTGCATTGAATTTCCCGTCAATAGTCCAAGCAGTGTCAAAAGATGGAGGATCATACCCGTTTTGCGAAAATCCGATACCGTTCTTATTTATGCGGATAACGTTATTAGCAGATCCTTTATCAGGTTGGTCCATGATAAGGATTTCTTCTGGCAATCCTGTGGTTGGATTCGGTTCTATCACAACATAGCCACCAAGTCCGCCGCTAATAAGTTTTGTAGCATCATCAATTGCTTTTTGCAGGAATTCAGCTTTTTTGGCAATCTTCTCATCCAAACTCTCAACTGTATCTGACTGCTGACGTATCAGGGTATCTTCAAGCGATGATTTTGCATCTCCAAGCTCGATGCTATCATACCTATCAAGCAACGTGTTATATACAGTTTTGATGACTTTTGCAGTAGCAGATATCCCCAGCTTTTCAAAATAAACAGAAACAGTATCACATAAATTAACTCTCTCTATGCTGACTTTATTCTTATATTCCTCTGTTAGAAACAAAGGAATAAAGGAAACTGTAATGTTAACCTTCGGAATGCCGATTTTGTTTGTTGTAATATAGCTCTGCGCTTCACTTCGAAGTTGTGATTGTGTAGGTGTGTTTTCAAAGCTCCCTGTAAAATCGATTGGGATGACACGTCTGAAGGGATAATTATTTGCGTAAGAGGACATTATAACTCTTTCATCCAGCATAACAAGGTTTTCTTCTTCGGAGTTATACCAGTAAGGAAGTATCCCAGTTATAACCTCTTGTATGTTTTCTTCCTGTTCGAAATCGGTTAGATTTTTGCCGTATCGTATAGTTACGTTTCTATTTGTGCCTCTTTGAGCATGAATTTTTACTTCCCATTTATCCCACTCAAACTCTCCACCATAAACATCAAGAAAGGAACCTCTAACACCACCAAGGCAAGCCCTTAAGCTCTGCGGAACAGTCACCTTATAACTGGCAGTGGACTGAATATCCGACCAATGTGTAAAAGGATTCGTACCTACAGCGTTATTCCAAATACCTATCCTTGCGGCCTGAGAGGAACCAGCTTCAAATGGGGTGACGGGTATTAAAGATAGCTGGTATGAAATATGTTCGGCATTTATCGTGATTATTCCGTCGAACGGTTTCGTTATCCTGTAAATACGAAACGGCTGGCCTGATTTTCCATCAGCAGGAGCGGCAAAAATTATGCGGCTCTTTTTGATCTCAGAGTAATACTTTCCAGAAACGGGATATTCCATTTCTAACTCGTATTCACCGTTTCTTTCCTCTGTAACGAAGCATGATATAGCCTCTGTTAATCTGCCTATTCCGTTTGAAGTAAAAGAGGTTTCAGCTTCGCTGTATAGTGTAGGGATCATAGCTTCCACCACCTCGGAGTTATTGCTACTTTTGTTATTCCGCTTCCAAGAGAAACACTATTGCTTCCAGATTTTAACTGAAAAAATTTTCCACTAGAAAGCTCTATGTTACCATTACAATTAGTAGACTCTCTAAAAGCATCTTGCAGATCACAATCTATATCAGTATACGAACTGTTAGAATTAATATTTATAGTATCTCCACCAATCGACAACTGACCAGTTCCATATACCCTAACTAGAGGAAGTGCAGTCATTTTAGTAGGATTTATGATAGTCCCATTTGACGTAAACTCAGTTGTAATTTCTCCACTTTTAAGGAATCTCTGGGGTTTACAATCAAAACGCAAGATAAAGTGACCAATATCGCCGGGACGAACACTTTCCATTTTAAATGCTCCAGAGTATTTAGCCATACGGTATTCATCAGGATAAAAAGTATCTTCTAATCTGCAATATTCAGTTTTTGACATAAAAACATTCTTTAGATTGGAAAGATTAGTATTAAAGTTATTATAAATAATAGCACCGTATTCTAGTTCAAAATTAGAGTATCTCCCATTGTCTATTAGTAGATCTCCATTTCTTCCAGGAATAGAAATTCTTTCAAACTCTCTTTCCGGGGCATTGTATACGCCATTACCTATTAAGAAAACACCATATGTCTGTGTAGATGTACCATCAAATATTAAATAGTCCATTACGCAAACACCGCCTTTTTACGTTGCACAGCGTTTTCAAGTTTTTGAGCAACGATATCAGCAAGATCATTTACATCCTGACCAGCGGCTCCATAAACATTAATTGTAATACTACCCATGGTAGATGCCTGTTTAGAATCCGTGTATGATGTAGATGTGGAGATTCCGGCATCAAGAGGACTAGACACTATGTCGTTAAGCCCGTCCATAGCACCTTGTACATCGTCAGCACCTTTACTAATACCTTGAGCCAGTCCTTCATCAATCATTTTACCTGCCCATTTCATGAGCTTGGAAGGAGATTCAATACCAAAGAATTCCTTGATACTTTCCCAAGCTTCATTAGCAAGGTTCATAATTGCATTTTTAACCCATGCACCGAATTTAGTTATACCATCAGCAATGCCACGAACAATGTTATAACCCAGATTTTCCCACCAAGAAGCACACGCTTCTACAGCCTGAACAATCCTGTCCTTAAGCTCATATACTTTGTTTGTGATGTTATTAAAACCTGTGCCGATACCATAAGCGATCTTTACAACGATTTCTGCACCACTGCTTACAAGATTCTGAGCGGATTCAACAATTTTAGATTTGAATGCGTTTATCAGTTCGGATGCTTTTGACTTAATTGTGTTGAAACTGTTTTTAATACCATCAGAAATCTTAGTAACGATATCTTTTCCGGAATTTCTAACGTCATTAAACTTGTTTTTAATTCCTTCTATAATTTTCTTTACAATGTCTTTTCCTGTATCAATCAGTTTTTTGAATTGTTTACCAATACCCTCAACAAGTTTAGCTATTAAAGGAACAGCGGCTTTCAGTAATTCAGCAGAAGCAGAAATTATCATCATTGCAAGGCCAGCAACAATCTTTAATGCGGCTTCAGCAAGTTTCGGAATATTTTCGATCAAGAATTTACCGATGGCAATAATTATCTCAGCAAGTTTAACTCCAAAATCACTACCATTCCCACCAGAAGCTCCTTCTATTAAGTAGTCTCCTAATTTACTTAAAAGATCTATTGCAGTTGTAATAAGCTTTGGTAAAGCTTCACCTATACCCTGAGCTATGGCTAACAATACCTGCCCACCAACTTCTATAGCTCTAGGAAGAGAATCAACAATAAGTTGCAAGCCCTCAGAAACCAATTCGCCAAACACCTGAACAGCAGATGTAAGCCCACCTTCTTCAAATGCCGCTGTAAGACGGGATAATCCATCAGCGGCAAAACCAACAAATTCGTTGAGTATAGGTGAAAGCTGTTCGCCTATTGCGATCTGTAATCCTTCAAATGCAGACTTAAGTTTTGTGAGGTTACCACCCAAGTTATCTTGCATAACCTCGGCCATGTTCTCAGCCGCACCATTTGAGTTATAAATTGCGTCAGTCAGCTTATTGAAATCGGCATCAGAAGAGTTGACAATAGCTAACAGACCGGACATACCTTCCTTACCAGCAAGGGAAGCGGCAACCTCTGCTTTCTGAGAATCAGTAAGCTTGGAAAACCCTCCTCTTAAGTCAAGCATGACTTCCTGTAAGGACTTCATGTTCCCTTGATCATCGGTTAGACTGACACCCAAGGTATCCATTGCCGCCGCCATCTGTTTTGTAGGTTTAGCCATGTTGGTCATCAAGGTTCTTAGCGCAGTACCAGCACTAGAAGCCTTAATACCACTATTCGCCATGAGGCCAAGCGCAATAGAAACATCTTCAGCAGAGTACCCCATTGCACCAGCAACAGGAGCGACATATTTAAAAGATTCGCCCAACATGGAAACGTTGGTATTGGCGTTTGACGATGCCGCCGCTAAGATATCAGCAAAATGCCCGGAATCGCTAGCCTGTAACCCAAAAGCAGTTAGGGCATCCGTAACAATATCGGACGTTGTAGCCAGATCCTCACCAGATGCCGCCGCAAGGTTCATAATACCTTCAATACCATCAAGCATGTCCCCAGTTTTCCAGCCAGCCATAGCCATGTAACCCATAGCGTCAGCAGCTTCAGAAGCTGAGAATTTTGTACTTGATCCCATTTCTTTTGCTTTGGACCTTAATGCATCGAGATCATCTCCGGTAGCTCCAGAAATAGCGGCAACATTGGACATGGACGAGTCAAAGTCCATACTTGTTTTAACAGATGCAAGACCAAACCCAGTAACTGCTGTTGTAGTTGCGGCAAGAGCCGCCGCACCCATTTTTCCAACAGCGGCTAAGCCGCCCTTTACTTTACTGCCAAAACTGTCAGTATCTCTGGAGGCATTATCAAGACCATTGTCATAATCGGTAGTATCTAAGAAAATTCTAGCCATCAACTCAAATACTGGATTTGTCATCGTCTTCGCCTCCTTCTTCAAACTCTAGACCGCTCATTCTTATAACTTCTTCTGCAATCTGTTCTCCGGTTCTGGTATCAACCTTTTTCTTTTCGATTAAATCAAACCATCTTACATCAAAAGAAGACCCAGGGAAGTGAGAAGATAATTTGTCATTTATCATTTTCAAAGTATCGGTTACATAAACCTTATATAACGTTTCTTCCCGTTCCTTTTTTATCTGTAGGATAATGAAATCAAATACATAGCCTCTACCAAACAGATCCAGCTTTTCTAGGTTTATCTGTTCTGTGTACCGAAACCAGTTCTCTTCGCCAATTTCGCTAATGAAGTAAAAAAACTAATAACTTCCTCACAATTAATCATTTCATCGAAGGAAGAAAACAGTTCTACCATCTTGTGATTATCAAGATCCTCGGGTTCAATGAAACATGCAAGACCAAGCATCTCTGCAGTTTCTTCCGGGTACTTATCCAAGATGGCATCCAGCATATCAGAGAGATTTTCTTTAGCCTGTTTCTTTAAAGCTTCGTCCTTGTCTTCTTTAGAAATATCCTCAGGAAGATCGGGAAGATGTTTTCTAATCTCCATAATCTGAGTTAGAGAAAGCCAATTAGCAACAGACTTTCTAATCTTGTTGGTCTGGGTAAGAAATTCTCGAACACTACAATTAGCAAGATTTTTCATGTTACACCTCAATTAGCAGATCCAGCCTTACAATAGATCTCAAATGGAATATCGTCAACATTCTGCAGATCGTAATGAGCATGATAATCAAAACTGAACTGGCCCTTACCATCCTTAGTTGTAGTCCACTGGATACCTGCAGTATTCAGCACGTTCTTAAGATGCACAGCAAGATACCCAGCGTTATCACCAGTATTTTTATCGCTGTAATCTCCAATAACCCAAACGTCAGAAAAATCAGTAGATTCCAAATTACCTCTGGGGACCACATGTGTTATGTCATTAGAAGGAATATCCGCACCACCGATAAGGTTCTTGGATACAGCCGCAGAAATTGTCAGGAATGTTCCAGAAATAGCAGGATCATAATAAGATACTCTCTTTAACTGCCAAGTATTTGGAGGACAGTTATCTACATCCTCACCGAAATCGAGATATGTGGGGTTAGAATTGAAAGTAAAACCACCAGTAGTCGCACCAAGAATGTTACCGATCGTACCAGTTGCAGGGGTAAAATTATCGCAAATAATACCTGCATTCATTTGCAAATTCTGGAATGCATCAGCCATAACCTGTGTGAATTTCATGATGTACCACCTTTCTTCAAGTATAATGCAAAACAACGTTTAGGATTTTTCGTTTAATCATGTTATCAGAAAGATCCCCCATGTTACTTGTAAAGTTACCCTCAGCAGTTATCCAAAGAGCACCACCATCGTAAGGAATAAGAACGCCTCCATTTTTCAAACTACTTTCAATTTCATTAGATATTTTGTCAGCACTCATCCATGAATTTGAGCGGGTCCAAATATAGCCATTAACATTAATGTCTGAATTGAACCCGCCCGTAGAAACTTCATATGTAATATATGGATACTTAGGATAATCTCCGCTAGTAGGAACGCTATTTTCCTCAAACGCAGGGACACCAAAGGAAGACCAGAAAGAGTATAACGCCTCATACCTATCCATTGTCATCATCTCCAGTTAGTGCCCATTCTTCTGCCTGTACCTGTCTCATGTTAAGACCAGCACCTTTTGGAGTTTTATTGTAATCGCCTTTAGATGTTACTCTAAATACATCCCCATTAGATACGATCCTGAACACATCATGGTACTTTAAATTGACGGATTTATAAGTGGTTACTGTATATAATGATTTGACACCCAACGTCTCACCAATTCTGGCTTCCGTGGAAGTGTCATAGGTTATAGCGGCTTCAAATTCTCCACCTTCTGTCCAACCGTAGATAAGTCCACCCCTCCCATCGGAAACACTAGACTTATCCATCATTACACAAGTAACCATTGCGTCAGATAATAACGACATGTCAACACCTCAATTAAATCTTTCTCCACCTGTTCAGATCGTAAGCAAAAGCCGCCTTCCATGAGCCGATCTTAGAACCATCTGAACCAGATCCGGAGCCACTTCCGGTTTTGCTGTATGAGTATCCTCCCCAGCTTTCGGAATTAAATGGAGATCTTACCACACTGTCTTCTCCACCATACTTGGCTTTCCATGCGTCAATATCTTCCGATAGGGCGATGACAGCAGGAGGAACTGCCATCGCCCATATAGAACCAGTGAAGGTTTCATCCGTCAACCCACCTTCACCATATTTGTGAACACCGTCGTTGAATACAGAACCCATGATCCGGAAATATTGATTAGGCTTCAACTTTCCAGCAAAATTACGGAGCACCCCGTCTTCAATAATAAAATCTCCGTCCCATTTATCCATGTTCCGGTTGAACCAATTTCTAAGTTCCTGACAAAGTTCTGTAAGCATTTCGGTTACCTCTCAGACGAGATATTTCTTCTGGATAAAGCCTCCACCACGGACAGCCACCCAACCTGCAGGGGTTTTCTTACCCTCGTCAGATTCTATAACATGACCGTTAAGGGCAACGTAAACAACTGTACTATTGGTATTAGGCTTTTCTCGGATATTCACACCGTCATATCCCTCAGCGTTGACAGTGTAGGCCAGAGATCCTGCTTCAACTTCATTCTTAGGATCTGTAATTTCGGCTTTCTTCTCCATATCTATTACCCCGCAGTCTTACTAACGGTAGCAACAAACAGGCCAGAGGGATTGTACAGAACGGGCATGAACAGAGCAGAAGCCTTGGTCCACAGAACGGTAGGATCTGTTTCCATCCACTGCATAATGTAAACGTAAGGAGACACCCCAGAACCACTAATACGGTGGAAGGAAGGAGCATCAGCCTCAGGAGGATTACCCCACAAACCAACACCCATTCTGCCAGCAGGATTTGTTGCAAAGAATGTGATCTTGTTGGCAGGATAATATCTCTTGCTGGTGACTGTAGGTCTACCGTTCGAACCGATAACAGCACTAGAAGCGTATGTAAGATCGTTGGTAATGACGTTGGTAATACCAAATTCATCAGACAGGAAGTCACGCAGGGAAGAATTTCTAACCAGCGCACCAACACCAATGTTGCCGTTAATGCTCTTCTGAATGGAAGGATTTCCACGCATCTGAGAAATAACCTGTCTACTGGTCAGCATCCCGGTAATGGTAACACCAGCCGCAGTAGCCGCATCAATGATCGTCTGGATCTGAGCAGGAACATCCTTAGCGTCTCCGACATCCAGAGTGTGAGCAATGTTAGCCTGAGGCACACCATAATCAACAGTAAGATCAAGGTTATTCTCCTTGATAGTTACCTTACCAGTAGCCATAAGCTCATTTTTAGCTACCTTAGTTCTAGTAACAATGCCGTCAGCCAGACGCAGACCATCATTAATAACATAATCATAAAGCTGACTATCGCCAACTACGCCAGCACGGGCAAGCTCTCTCATTCTTTCGGACTGGTTGATCTTAACCTTAATGAGGCCCTTCTCAATGTTGTGAGTATCAACAGGCACACGGAAGGTTGTATTTGCTTCCACGTCAAAGCCATGGAAATTAGCCATAAAGGGAAGCTGATATTCACTAGCAATGGTCTGCCACTGAGCAACAAGGTTATCGGTCTTCTGATCTGTAAAAAGACCATCAATAGGATCGTTAGGGCGTTCGACACGGAAAGGCATACTCAGCCAATCAGCTTCGGGAATAAAGCCCTGATAATTTTCACGCCAAGTAATATCTGCCATTTTCTATTTCCTCCTTTCGATTAGTAAGGACGAGTGACAGTAGGGGAAGTAGCAACAAACTTAAATCCAAGAGCCGCAAGTGCTGTCTTTGCATCTGAAGTCATGCGTATATCAGACTTTGCATAATAGGTCTTGGAACTGTCGCCTTCGGTGTCAGTAGACAGCGTGTAAACATAATTAGGTGAAGATCCGCTACGCTCATACCATCCTTCACTCTTCGGGTTCAGGACTGCGGCATAATCCGAAACTGCGGTATGATTATCATCATCAAGATAATAAGTCTTAGTTGTGTCAACCGCAGTATCGGTGGAATCAGCATAGGTATAATTTGGAGAAGTCCCGCTTCTCTCCTGCCACCCCTGTGCCTTGGGGCTTACCAAGTTCTTGAGCGTTACTGCATCGTAATTGGCACCAGTGACCGGGAGCCTGTCCTCATAAACAGTGCCCTTAGTTACAACAGACCCAGGCATATCGCCACTAGAAACATCAACATCTTCATACACAATACCAATGGCACTAGAAGTATTAGAAGGATAAATCGTGCCCATCTTTACATACTTGGCACCGTTGTAGTCTGTGCTTGCACCCTCTGCGGAAATCTGCCGTGTCTCACGATGACAATCCTCAGGATGGACAAGGAACCAGCCGGGAGCCGTAATTCGGGTTTCAGCCTGATTCTTAATAAAAGACATAAGAGTTTACCTCCTTATTCGGATTTTACTTCGCCGTATCTGGTAGCCGTGAAAGCCTTTGCCAGTTCTGCGGCTCTTGTGTTGGCAGGTTTATCAACGGGATTATTACCGGGAGGGTTATTAACATCGGCACCCTGCGTTCCTGTAGTACCGATCACATCAGCCCACTCGGATTTAATACTGGTCTTTAGATCGTCAGCATTCTTGATCGCACCTTTATCGTCAAGTTCAATACTATCAAAATCAACGCCTTTGATAATTCTATCAAACCACTTCTCCGGAACACTAACTGAATTGAGAATTTCCTTGTATGCATTCTGTTTAGCTGATTTGGTTTCTTTCGCAGTAACGCTGTTTTTGAAGGCATCGAACTCAGCTTTAAGAGTGTCATGTTTATCCTTCCACTTGCTAGCGGTCGTTGCGTTGTCTTCTGCCGTCTGTTTTTCTTCTTTGAGTGTTTCGATTTCGGAAAGTTTGGCCTTATACCTTTCCTTGTCGACAAATTCGGTACCGACAGCCGATTTAATAGCTGTGACAATCGCATTGATAGCCGATGTGGGGATATTTCCATCATCGCCAACGTGTTTTCTAATAATCGCTTCAAAATCTGCCATAAATAAAACATCCTTTCTGGTTTGACGGGTAGCCATTCCCTATGTTTTATGGTGCTTGTGTAAGGACTTGAACCTTTATCTTTCGATTATAAGTCGAATGCTCTAACCGATTGAGCTACGCAAGCATAAAAACGCCCAAGTTATTCCTGCGTACAACAGCGTTTCGGGGAAGAGTGTCCCGTTTCTCTGGAGGGGCTGTGAATCCCATATAACATCCAGAACCACCCGCTTGATTGCACGTTTCTGTAGTCTGTTCACAGTTATACTCGCCACAAAACACGCACACAGCCAAGCGAAAACTGCTTTTTTAAGTCCACAGTTTTTAACGCCCCGTGGCTTGGGCTGGAGCTAATACAGGGAATTGAACCCTGAACCTAATGATTACAAATCATTTGCTCTGCCTGATTGAGCTACATCAGCATATTGGAGCAAAACATGGTACGCATATTCAATTCAGAGGCGTGTAATGCTCCGTAAAAGCCTAGGCATTGGCTCCGATGTGTGGAATCAAACCATCTATTGTTTATAATTTTATTATAACATATTTATATTTACCTGTCAACACATTTACTGGTAACCGGGCAACTTCTTTTTTATCTCATTAATGATAATGCTTTTGTACTCGTCATCATGACCCTGCACAGCGTCACGCAGGAAGTGTATTCCACTTATACCCTCTGTCCTGTGCCATACTCCATCATCATCTTTAAACCACCAAGGACCAGATCTTCCTCCAGCGTATTTACCAGTACCATACTCGTTATAAATTGCATATTTAATGTCAGTACCAATATAGACGGTATTTTCATCTATCTTTACTTCATGATCTATGCTATTCCTTAGATCTCCAGTGGGTGTATACCATGAATCCGGGTGTCTAGGTATATTTGAAGTTATTATTTGTTTAGAATGGGAAACGGCCTGATTCCCCAGAGCTTCAAGGGCGGCTTCAACACCTTCTCTCATGGCTCTTTTATATTCCTCAGCATTATCGGCTGTGACTTCAAACGTAATATCGATCATCCTCTTGCCCTCCTTTTCCGCTCCTCACGTATTCCCTTATTTATATCACTCTGTTTCATGTTCTGCCATTCATCAAATGACATTCCTTCCATATCGGGAGATTCCTTCACTGTATCAGGCTCATATCCTCTTACCCAAGATACCAAAGTACACCTGCAGTTCCAGATCAAAGAATCGAGAGCAAGAGGATATCCGGGGTACAGGATCTCATGTCCGTCAACCTCAAATGGCTCATCAACTTCATGTCGCTCACCATGCATATGCCTATGAGTGCGTCTGGTTCTCCTATCAAGTATGGCGTTCCATTCAACTATTAGATCAACACCGATATTTTTGGCTCTACGGTAGCTTTCATACCTCCCAGCATTCTGAGCACCAGTCATGGCAGTTCTTGCATACCTTCTAGCCGACGATTCATTTAAGGCACCAACATTATTAGAAATGTAAGTCGATAGTTCTGGAATTGACATTCCCTGCAAGATTCCCTGTGTCAATGCTGATTGGATCTTACCCTCTTCCCATGCCTGTATCTTGCCTTCCCTAATAGTACGTTTTACAGGGTTGTCCTCATCATATCTAGACAGGGGAGGAAGAACATCGGGGTTATCACGAATAAGCCTTGTAACGCTTTCATGATTGTACAAAGTAAAGGACATGTCGATCCCAGCATTTTTCTCAATCTCGTAATACGCAAAATTACCATTGAGGGCGAATACGTCAGCTTTCGAATCGTCTACCATTTTTCTGGCAATGTTGTTGGAGTTCATTAAATCCTGAGCAATAACTTTTCGCATATCGTCCCAGCGTTTTCCAACTGCGATCTGTCCTGTTTTCCACCGCTGGTATTCAGCGTTGTCAATAACGCCTTCTTTTACTTGTCTCCGCTTCTTTTCATCTTTAATTTGAAAGTCGCTCCAATGTTTATCAAGCTTTTTCTTAATAGATTCTTCGGCTTCTTTATACTCTTTCTTTATCTTCCGTTCAAGCTCGTTGATTCGCTCCTCTGTGGCTTTATGGGCAGGGTCAATATTTGGCATTGTAGATCACCCCTTAGATCTTCTGCATGTTCTTATCGCCTTTTATCTTGTCAAGCTCCTGAATGTATTTATTATCAAAATATTCCTTCATTTCACTCTTATAGTTTCTAAACGAGGTACGAAGAGATTTAATATTATCTCTCATCTGTGATACTTTAGATTTCATCTTTTCATTCTCAGCTTTATTTGCTTCCCGCTTTCCTTTCAAGGTTTCACGCATTTTCTTTAATTCCCTCTTTTTCTGGTCCCTTGCAGGACCGGGGGGCATATCTCTTATGGATGCTGAAAACTGGTTGATCTTTTCCTGCTCCTGTTTCAGCCTTTCACTTCTAGCTTTCTTCTGTGCCCTTAAGTTTTCAATCCTACTTTTTGTATTGTCAATCATCCTGTTTACTTCAGCTTTCATAGTTTCAATGGCTTGTTTCTTTTCTTCCTTCAGCTTTTCTTTTACAAACTGAGCCGCTTCCTTACCTGTATCATTCAAGCCAGCAGTAGACTTCCTACCTTTTAACTTACGATGCTTCATGTAATATTCATGAGCCTTTACAGGATCATAATACTTGGATGCATAAGCCATTACTCTTCCTCCTCTTCCTCAATTTCTTCATCATCCTCTTCCATCAACAGATCATCAAGTTCTGCTTCAAGATCATCGAGCTTATCTTCAATTTCGGTATCATCATCGTCACCTAATCCATCTTCTTCCTCTTCACCAAAAATATTTGTTAATTCCTCACCAAAACTGTTAAGCATTTCTGTAACTTTCGGATCTTCTTCCCCAGTTGCCTGATCTTCTCCCTCAACACCCATGGACATAGCCTCTTCACTCTGCATTCTATCCAGAACATCATTAGCCTTATCACCGTCACCAAGGATGGTAAGGATCTTTCTGGTCGTATATTCCTGATCAAGGAACTGAGATGCCATTATAACAGCTTGCAGATCCTCACTAATATTTATAATACTGGAGCGGGTAAAAGTAGGGTTATCATCAACACCAGCCAGCTTCATAATCTCATGCAGGAACTCTAATACACAGTATTCAAACTGGTCAACTTTCTTGTTCAGCGGTTCATATGCCGCCTTAATCTGAGTAGCAGTAGCATTTGAAGAGGCAAGAAGATCGATATCTAGTGCCATAAAGTCCCGGTGAAGATCTCCAGAAAGCCTGTTTAGCAGGATTTCTCGTGCGTTGCTGGGGATTTCTAGAGTATGACTTTCAACAGCAACACCATCATCAGTATCAACCATGGCGGCACCAACAGATTTGATCCTCCTGACAAATTCAGCAAGATCCACATCGTCCATGCCTCCAGTATTGTGGAGGACCCAATAAATCTGAGCATTGTCCAGATCATTAGCGAATCCAGATTTAATCAAGTCATATGCGTCTATTTGGTTTCTAATTCCGACAAGCTCACTCTGGTGATTAGGGTTTCCCCACAAGGGAACAATCGGAAAAGTGGGGTAGTTTTCTCCGTCAATAATCTCTTCCCCATCAACGTCACTAGTACGAACAGTCAGCACATACTTCCTACGAGGCATTGTGTAAGTGCTATTTTCTACCCTCTTCCACGAGGTATTCAAGGGATCGTTCCCGGTTGCCCACATGATGCTCGTATAACCTTCAAGCTCATATAGAACGGCTCTCTGAGGTTTACTCTCGTCAATCTGCCAGAATCGTATACCAGCCTTTAAACTCCCATCTTCCTCATCCCACAAAGGAACAAACTCGGTAAGTTTAAAAACATCCATGTGGTCATGATTCCAGAATCCGAAAGACAGACCCTCAACTAGGGCATACTTCCCTGCCTTCTGTAACTGAGTATCAAAATCATCTCCCAACTTTTCCTCGCTATTGTTCTCCCAAGTAACGCCATTGCCAAGCAGGTACTGGTTTTCCTGAGTAACAAACCGATTAAAAAAGTTGGAGGGCAACTTATAATTTGGGGACCACTTGTCAGGTACCTCTTTACCCTGTATGTCAAAGAGGGTTTTCTGGTATTCCATTATGGTCGTATTCTGTTGCCTGTCATAGTCATTGGCAATCTTAGCCATTTCATACATTTGTGACTGTTTATGTTCCTCAATTGCGGACTGGCAGAACTTAATAATGTTCTTTTCGTCAGTTCCAACCTTTACAAAATCCTGATATGTTATCATAGTTCACCACCGTATTCACGTTTCTTTTTAGTAAGTCTCATGGTGTTAACAAAATATCTGGTTGCATCCATGGCGTGATCAAAGTTCTTGATTGGAGTATCGTCCCTATCAGGATCCCACGAGTACATTTCATACTCCTTAATAGTTTCGATACAACAATCATTAACTTTTATGAATCCCAACCTCAAGGAGGATGCAGTTTTCTGAATCCCATCAAGGACCTCATTGTTAGCCCTTCTAACCTTAAACCTATGGTTCTGCCTCACCAGAGCTATAAAAGATGTGGCAGACGGGTCAATGATCAGCGATTCAACAGGAAGATCCCCGGCAAGGTTCTCCAGTTCATCATAATATTCCTGATCAGTTTTCTGAATGCCAGTAGCCCTTCCGGAATGGTAATATTCGGATATTTGATACCAAATTCCATCATAGAAGCCCCACAGGAGCATTGCAGTAGGGTTCTGGATGCCGTAGTCCATGGACACCACGTATCTTTCATAATCCCTAGGTACAGTTGGAACGATGCAGGAATCACCGAACATCGGGTAAATAAGGCCCTCAGCCAGTGCCCACATTCCAAGGATGTACCTCTTGTAATAAACTGTGCCGTAATATTCCTTCTCCAGATCCTTAACAAATTCCTTGGGAAGGAAAAGGTTGTCATAAATGGTGTACTCTTGCAGGTAAATGTCCACGCCATCCTCTCTGGAATCCAGAAAGCTTTTGAACCAATGATGAGGTCCAGAGGGGTTTGTTGTAATATCACAGCAGGACCAAGGCAGGGAAAGACGAGACTTGAGCATTTCAAAGACTTCTTCACTGATATCGGTAGCCTCGTCAATAGCGCAGTATGCGATCTCCGAACCTCTGATCTTGGAAACCTGCCTCACATTATCGGCACCGATACAGTATACCTTTTCTCCAAGAATCTTGCAGGTATTTTGTGAGCTTATACCGGATGCAATACCATCTCCGTACAGATCCCGCATAGGCTGGAGGATGTTCCGTTCTATATTAGCTCTGGTAGCTCCAAGTATAACTCTAAGCCCACGGAGACCTTTTCTCTCCGTAAGCCTAGAAGGAATGCAGTATGAAATCTGACAATAAGACTTTCCAGAACGAACAGCACCACAGGCAACGTTCCACCTATGGTTTGCATTTCGGATAAACTCAGCCTGTTTGGGTGTCAATTCAAAATTAGTCTGCATAACTTTGCCTTTCTTGGCCTCTTCCTTGGCTTTCCTTTTTATTGAACATTCACGAATACAAACGTACCGATACACCTTCCAGAAGCAAAGGGAAAGCAAGAGAAGGCTATTCCGTAACGTCTTCTGTAACTTCTACCTGCTGAGGCTCCTTGTTTTCGGCAACTTCCTTCATGGCAACAAGTATGTTCTTAATGGTTTCAGTATACTGAGTTTTCTCCAGAGGCTCCTGCACAGATCGCCACTGATTAGGAAGTCTGGACCATAGCCAGTGCAGAATTGCCTTTACATCAGGAGGCAGGTGCTTCTTATACTTTTTGGTAAGAATGACCTCACCTTCCACCAGTTCCCATATTTCCTCCCAATAGTCATATCCGACAGCCCTTTTATAAAGAGCCTCCTCAACAGACAGGTTTGCAACATCTTTTGAAGTGGCTACCGCTTTTCTAAGATCTTCGGATTCTCGATACCACCCCCACCATGCAGTCTTACTGATACCAATGTACTCTTCGGCAATTTTAGTTAATGGAGTTCCGTTTCTCCTCCATCCAGCAATCAGTTTAAGCCCCGGTTCAGATAGCCAAAATGCCTTTCGTTCTCTCTGTCCTTTAAGACCCTCAGGAAAGTCAATATAGGCCATAAAAATCACCTCACTTTGTATTTTTATTTTAACATACGAAGGCCTAAATTGTCAAGTCATATGTGTTGTACTGTTGTATACCCGGCGTTGTATTGTTGTATTGTATTGCATCTCCAAAGAGAATGCAACACAATACAACAACAACAACCAAACGCTGTTGCAACATACAACAGCTTAGAAAACCCGCTTCTTTCTTAAGTTCTACGGCTCTAGAATACAACATGTATCATTCGTTGTTGCAAAAATGCATTGCAACAACGGATTCCACATGTTATAATGGGTATAGGAGGTGACAAACGTGAACACTTACAGCGTTTACATGCACATTACACCGAACAACAAAAGATACATAGGAATAACCGCAAAAGAACCTAAAAAAAGATGGTGTGGTGGGAGTGGTTATTATTATAACAGAAGATTCCATGAAGCTATAAAGAAATACGGATGGGATAATATAAAACATAAAGTGTTATACACTGGACTTTCTAAGGAGGAAGCAGAACAAAAAGAAATCGAATTAATTGCCAAATATAATACTACAGATCCAAAAAGAGGGTTTAATTATACCAACGGAGGCAATCACGTTGGTATGGTATCTGAAGAAACTAAAAAGATCCTGAGTAACAAAGCAAGAAAAACTAAGTGTATATGTATAGAAACCGGACAAGTATTTCCTAGTATAAGAGAAGCCGCACGACAAATAAATGTTAGCCCCTCTTCCATAAGTAATAGCTGTTCTTCAAATGGAAAATTATCGTGTAAAGGGTACCATTTTGTATATGAGAATATTGAAAAACGAAATAAAGTACAAAACAAACAAGTCAAGTATGTTAAATGGTGGTAATATATTAGCAGATTGCACAATTGACGAGGCTTACGCTTGTGCAAGGTGTCAATTGACAAAAGGGTATTTTCCATGTTATAATTTTAGTATAGGAGATAACGACAGACCCCACAGAGGATAATTTAAGGAGGAATTTCAAATGAAGATCACCTTTACTACCGCCACTGGCACCATTTTTGAGAGCAATGACAGTTACACCTACTTCTACGCCACTTGGACCGATGCCGAAGGCAAGACCACCAAAAAGCGCATTAAGAAGGCCGAATTTGAGCAGGCCCAGAGAGAACACGAGCTTGAGATCAGCATGAAGATGGATGAGGCTATGGACCGCAAGGTTGAGGAGGCTCAGAGCAAGAAGGAAGCTATGGAGAGATCCATGAACCGCATGGAGATCGACACCATTACGCAGGAGGATCTGGACAACGCCGCAGAAGATCCCACCGTTACGCTGGAGCAGTTTACTGATATGCTGGCTGAGGCTGAATTGGCTCAGGCCATTGCCGAATTTGAGGAATCCTGCATTGACGAGGAGAAGGTCGAAATTTTGAAGGAGATGGAAGAAGAAGCCGATCACCAGACCGAGGACACCTTCAATGGTACTACCGAGGAGGAGGCCCCCAAGGAAGCCAAGCCCAAGAAGGCCAGAAAGCCCCGCCGCTCCAAGGATTCCAAGGAATTTGAGGTGGGTGGTCAGAAGATCTCCCTCACCCCCAAGCAGATCGATTTCATCCAGCATCTGCCGGATACCTGCTTCTGGGAGAATGGCCTCGATTCCTGCATTTGGGTCGATTGCCTCTGCGATGATATCGGAGGCCAGTTCGCTGACAAGCCCATGACGGTGGGTGCCATGATCTCCACCCTCTGTGAGAAGGGCCTTGGCGATCGGGTTGCCGAGCGCAGGGACGGCAAGAAGTGCACAAGCTTTGAGCTTACTGAGACTGGCAAGGCCATTGCTGAGATGCTGGGTGTCCACTAAGGACACCCAGCCATAATAGGAGGTATGGACATGTATAAGAGATATTGGCTGGTAGCCTTCTGGAAGAATGGATTTGAAGGCAAGATGCTGGTTTACGGCACGGAGGAGGAATTGTGGAATTACCTCAATTCCGAAATTGGCGGTGGAGACGATCGCCACATCGGGAATTACTCCTATAAAGGAGCCACCGAGGAGGAAGTTGAAGCCGCTAAATTACTGAGGATCAAGGCCTATATCGCACCTGAGATTAGGAGGGGTTAATATGATGGGATGCAAGACCAGAATTATCAAGACAGATCCGGATACCGATTATTACGAGGTATGTGCGGAATGCCTCCAAGCGTGTGAGGAATGGGAGGAGGCTGGAGCGGATCCAGCCACTCTCCCGGAGAAGTGTATCGGATGCCCGTTTGAAACCGAGGAGGACTGACAGAAGCCATTTGGCAGGGTGCACAATCCGGAGCCTTAAAGCTTGTGCACTCTGCCAATTGTCAAAGATATATTTTCCATGTTATAATTTTTATATGGAAGATAACCCAATTCTTTGATATGGAGGAATTTAAAATGGCAGCTATTGAAAAGCAGGGATTCACCAAGACCCGTGAAAAGATGGACGTGACCTTCAACGGTTGGGATGGTAAGAGCTATAACGGTGAGAGCCAGAGACTGACAGTTTGGGTTCACCCCCGTCACCCCGGCAAGAAGTTCGTGAACAAGCGCAAGGGCGGATTTGAAAGATATGATGGCTCCCATTACAGTATCGATGCTTTCTTTGAGATCACCAACAACATGATCGTTGAGAAGGCTACCGGAATCGAGCATCCTGAAGTTGACTACTTTTGTTCTGAGGAAATCAAGAGATAAATTTAATAGCCCAACTGACGAGGGCTGGACGGCAACCAGCCGAAATCCTCCAATATGGAGGATCTTGGGAAGCCAATAAACCAATTGACGGACCCGCTTCCCTGTGGTATAATAATATTGTCAAGGGACCAATTGACAGGCTGAGCTAACAGGCCTAATCGGGCGAAAGGAGATAATCATGAGCAATCCCATTATTGTTGACCGAACCACCACTTGGCATGCTATCGGTAAGAGCGTGGAGGAGTGCAAGGATCTTAACGGTGTCCTCACCGCCTCTGGGCTGGACTACGAGGTAGTTAAGATGCCCACTTTCATTCAGGGTGGTACCCTGATCCCCAACCGTTTCGTCACCGCTCGTCCTGAGGGCGATGGCCTCCACTTCTACGATGTCGTATCCGACAAGTTTGAGGTGATCCAATCGTGAA
>Ga0256407_10001735_pt1 | contig 44415 bp, 30 predicted proteins | sample RumenRJG_04DNA_FD_193489 | JGI IMG/M metagenome (GOLD analysis project Ga0256407, IMG submission 193489) | Bovine rumen microbial communities from Lethbridge, Alberta, Canada - RJG_04 | ecosystem: Host-associated > Mammals > Digestive system > Stomach > Rumen | place: Canada: Alberta...
TTCTGTCGACAAGAAAGCAGAGGGGCGCAAGGCCAACGGCGCCGTGTATTCCGTCGCCGATTCCCTGATGCGCTGCAGCGGAAAGATGGTGCAGGTCAAATATAAGGAGTACCGCGGAGCTCTCCCATGGCGCGGCATCCAGAAATTCGTGGTGTTCGACATCCTGAGCGTGTCCGATCCCATAAAGATGAATACCATACCAGTAGCAGCCGAAGAATAATGACGACTCTGTTTCTCGCAGTTCTGCTGCAGGTGCTTGCCACCCGTCCGGCACAGACCGATGGCAAAACCCTTACCCTGCGCGACGCCGTGCTCGGAGGGCATCTTTATCCCGCCGGCAAGGCCTGGCACTGGGAAGGCAACGAACTCAAGGAAGGCCGTTCCCGATACGAAAAAAAGACCTGGACTCTACCCAGGGAAGATGGTGAAGGGATTGTGATCGGAGAAAGCGTATCCCGCAACGAATTCGGCATTAGCGTAGGAGTATTCCCCTCCCCTTCCGGAAAATATCTGGCGGTATACCGCAAGGATGAGAGCGCTGTCTCGCAGTTTCCTCTTCTGGACATCACCACCCGCACGGGAAGTCTCGAGCAGATACGCTACCCCATGAACGGAATGGCGTCCGAGCGGGTTTCCCTCCTTGTCTGCGACACTCTTGGGAACGTGATTTCGACCATTGTCCCCACGGAATTCACAGACGAACGATATCTCACCTGCGTGACATGGGGCCCGGACGACAAGAACATTTTCATACAGGTGCTCGACCGCGAGCAGCATCACATGGTACTGAACCAGTACAGGGCCGCGGACGGTTCGTTCGTTCGCACCATCCTTTCGGAAGAAAACGAAGCCTGGGTGGAGCCGCAGGAGCCGCTGCACTTCATAAAGGGCAGATACGATTTCATCTACGACACGGACAACCGCAACGGATTCCGCAGCATGTATCTCTGCGACACTCTCGGGAACATACGGGCTCTGCCTGCGGCCACTGCCGACCAGCACTACGTTGCGGATGACGGCAGATGGGTGTACTACACATCGGCCGAAGTCTCCCCCATCGAGAATCATCTGTTCCGCATAGACCTCGGCAATTATCGCTCGGTGCCAAAGGTACGCTTCAGGAAGCCCCAGCGCCTGACCTGGGAAAGAGGATGGCACAGGGTAAGCCTGTCCGAAGACTGCAGCCGTTTCATCGACAGCTGGAGTTCCTTCGACGTGCCCGGGAAGGTGGAGGTCCGTTCGACCGACGGCAAAAGTTCCGAGCTTCTGTATGAGGCTCCGGACCCCCTCTCGGAATACGCCACTTGCGAGGTGGAACTCGGCAGGACGCCTTCAGCGGACGGCGATTTCATGAACTACTACCGGCTCTACAAGCCCCTGGGTTTCGATCCTTCGAAAAAATATCCGGTAGTCGTTTATGTATACGGAGGTCCGCATTCGCAGATGGTCCAGAACAGCTGGCTTGGAGGAGTGAGAATGTGGGAGATGCTCATGGCGCAGAAGGGCTATGTGGTGTACGTGCAGGACAACCGCGGCACATCCAACCGTGGAGCGGCCTTCGAAAAGGCCATCAACCGTCAGTGCGGGCAGGCCGAGATGGCCGACCAGGTGGCTGGTCTGCGCGAACTCATGAAGCAGCCCTGGGTGGATACTGAACGCATAGGCGTGCACGGATGGAGCTACGGCGGATTCATGACCATATCCCTGATGACAAACTATCCGGACATTTTCAAGGTCGGCGTCGCCGGCGGGCCCGTGATAGACTGGAAATGGTACGAAGTGATGTACGGCGAGCGTTATATGGACACTCAGGCCACCAACCCCGAAGGTTTCGCAAAGACATCCCTGATAAACAAGGCAGCCGATCTCAAGGGCAAGCTCCTGATCTGCCAGGGAGCAATCGACAACACGGTCGTATGGCAGCACAGCCTCAGTTTCGTGCAGGAGTGCATCGCGAACGACGTGCAGCTGGACTATTTCCCCTACCCCCGTTCCGAGCACAACGTGCGAGGCATCTGGAGGGTGCATCTCATGGACAAAGTAACTGATTATTTCGACCTATATTTATGAAAGAATACATCGAGCAGAACAAGGAAAGGTTTTTCGAAGAACTGTTTTCCGTATTGAGGATTCCGTCCGTCAGCGCCAAGGCCGCGCACAAGGACGACATGCGCCGCTGCGCGGAGAGACTCGCAGTGCTGCTGGTGGAGGCCGGTGCCGACGAGGCCCAGGTGCTCTCCACCGACGGCAATCCGGTCGTTTTCGGCAGCAAGGTCATCGACCCGAAGGCCAGGACCGTGCTGGTGTACGGGCACTATGACGTGCAGCCGCCGGAGCCTCTGGAACTCTGGCGCACGGACCCTTTCGAGCCCGTGATCGGGCCGGATCCCGCAACCGGCAAGGATGCCATCTGGGGACGGGGCGCAAACGACGACAAAGGCCAGCTTTTCATGCACATCAAGGCCTTCGAGTATCTGCTTGCGAGCGGAAAACTGACTCACAACGTCAAGTTCCTTTTCGAAGGCGAGGAGGAGATAGGATCGCCCTCCCTGCCCGCCTGGATGAAGGAAAACAAGGCTCTGCTCAAGGCGGATATCTGCCTGGTGTCCGACACCACCATGATTTCCGACAAGGTGCCTTCCATCAACTGCGGGATGCGCGGTCTGAGTTATCTGGAAGTCAAGGTCACAGGCCCGAACAAGGACCTGCATTCCGGGCACTACGGCGGTGCCGTGGCAAATCCCATCACAACCCTATGCGAGATGATCGCCACCCTGCACGACGAAGACGGACGCGTGGCCGTCCCCGGTTTCTACGACAAGGTTGTGGAACTCTCGAAGGAAGACCGGGCCCAGCTCGCGCGCGCTCCGTTCGATCTTGAGGAATACAAGGAATTCCTCGATATCGCCGAGGTGAAAGGCGAGAAAGGATACACCACCCTCGAGCGCACCGGAATCCGGCCATGCCTCGACGTATGCGGCATCTGGGGCGGCTACACCGGCGAAGGTGCCAAGACGGTACTCCCTTCCGAGGCTCACGCCAAGATCTCGATGCGCCTAGTCCCGAACCAGCGGAGTGCGGAGATCACCAAACTCTTCGCAAAGCATTTCAAGGCCATCGCGCCCAAATATGTGAAGGTGGAGGTCAAGGAGTGCGAAGGCGGCGACGGCTTCCTCATACCCATCAGTTCCGACGCCTACAAGGCCGCATCCAGGGCCATGGCGGAGGTTTACGGCATCGAGCCTGTGCCTGCACGCGGAGGCGGCAGCATCGCCGTCCTTGCCGAAATGCAGAAGATTCTGGGCATCGATCCCCTCCTCATGGGCTTCGGGCTCGAACGCGACACCATCCACTCCCCCAACGAAAGTTATCTGCTCAGCCAGTTCTTCGCCGGAATGGAATCGATAGCAAAGTTCTACGAATACTACAAGTAATATGAGAGCGGCAATTTACGGCGCCGGGTCGCTGGGAACGATCCTGGGCGCATTCATCACCCGCAAGGGAGGAGAGATAGATCTCATCAACCGCAACGTGGCGCATGTGAAAGCGCTTCGGGAGAACGGCGCAAGGGTTTGCGGCACCATGGAATTCACGCAGAAGGTAAATGCGATAATCCCCGACGCCATGACCGGCAAGTACGACATCATCTTCCTGATGACCAAGCAGCAGCATAATGCAGAGGTGGTCACTTTTCTCAAGGACTTCCTCGCCGACGACGGAGTCATAGTCACTCTCCAGAACGGCATTCCGGAGTTGCAGATAGGCGAAATCGTAGGTCCGGAAAGGGTTCTGGGCTGCACCGTGGCGTGGGGCGCGACAATGCTGGAACCGGGCGTCTGCGAACTGACCAGCGAGCCCGACAGCCTGACCTTCTCGCTCGGCAGCCTGGAAAAGGTTCCCAACAAACACCTGCCCGAAGTCAAGGCCCTGCTGGAGATGATGGGCCCCGTGGAAGTGGATTCGAACTTCATAGGCACGCGCTGGAGCAAACTCCTCATCAACGCCGCTTTTTCGGGCATGAGCGCCGTGCTCGGCTGCACTTTCGGAGAGGCGGCCGGAGACAGGCGTTCCCGCAAGTATGTGCAGCTGCTCATCAAAGAATGCATCGATGTCTGCGCCACCGCCGGAATCAGGATAGAGCCCGTACAGGGAAAAGACATCGTCAAACTGCTCGACTATAGCGGCCCCGTCAAAAAACAGATCGCCTTCATGATAATCCCCATCGCAATCCGCAAGCACGCCAAACTCAAGGCCAGCATGCTCCAGGACATAGAGAAGGGGAAAAAGACCGAAGTTGACGCCATCAACGGAGTCGTATGCACATTCGGCCGCAAGGTAGGATGCCCGACGCCGGTCAACGACAAAGTGGTTGAAATCATTCACCGCATCGAGAACGGCGAATTGCAAGCATCTTTCAATAACCTGAAACTATTTTAACCCCAAACAATTATGAGATTCCATCGGATTCTGCCGACCATCCTGGCCTGCTGCCTGTCCGCCATCGGCGCAAGTGCGCAGGAGGAGTTCCGTCCGATAGCGCAGAAAGAAGCGCAGGTCGTGACCGGGAAAGCCCGTTTCACCATTCTCACTCCGCGGCTTATCCGTCTGGAATGGGCGGAAGACGGAGTCTTCGAAGACCGGGCGAGCCTGGGCATAGTCAACCGCGACCTGCCGGTCCCCGCTTTCAAGGTGCGCCGGAATGCCAGACGGACCGTAATCACCACGGACGCAGTGACTCTGACCTATACCGGAGCAGGCAGATTCGACGGGAACAACCTGAAAGTAGAGTTCAGGATGGCGGCTGGGAAAAAGACATGGCACCCCGGCATGGACGACTCCGGAAACCTGCTCGGAACGGCCAGGACGCTCGACGGTTTCGATTATATACGGCCGAAGGAATACGGGCAGTATACGAACGATCCGTTCGACAAGGGAGTCGCTTCCAGAGACGGCTGGGCGCTCATCGACGAGAGCGGCCGGCATCTCTTCGAAAGGACTTCCTCCGACTGGAAATATTGGGTGGCGGAACGTCCCGGCGGAGACAGGATAGACTGGTATCTCTTCACCTACGGGCACGATTACATCGCCGCAGTGAGCGACTTCACCAAGATTGCCGGAAAGATTCCTCTTCCGCCCAAATACGCCCTGGGCTACTGGTGGTGCCGCTACTGGCTGTATTCCGATTATGAACTTGTAGACCTTGCCAGGCATTTCCGCGACTTCGACATTCCGGCAGACGTGATGATAATAGATATGGACTGGCACGAAACCTGGAAGATGGGAGGACGCCCGAAGAGCGAGAACAGGGACCCTTCGGGACACAGCAAGGGGTGGACGGGATATACCTGGAAAAAGGAACTCTTCCCCAACCCCGCGCACCTGTTGGAAGACCTTCATCTATACGGATTCAAGACCTCCCTCAACCTGCATCCCGCATCCGGCATACAGAACTTCGAAGAGCCTTACAGGCGTTTCGTAAGGGATTATCTCTCAAGGACTGACGACTACGACACAGTCGACCCCTACTCCCCGTTCCGAATCGACCAGGAAGCCTGGGCGGACGCATATTTCAACTCCGTCCTGCATCCAATGGAGAAGATGGGCGTGGATTTCTGGTGGCTGGACTGGCAGCAATTCCGCACCAGCAAATACGTAAAAGGCCTCAGCAACACATTCTGGCTCAACTACACCTTCTGGAACGACATCGCACGCCGCAGCGCATCCCTCGGAAAAGACGCTCCGAGGCCCATAATCTATCACCGCTGGGGCGGCATAGGCAGCCACCGCTACCAGCTCGGGTTCTCCGGGGACACTTACGCCACCTGGAGGGTTCTCAGCTATCTCCCCTATTTCACATCGACCGCGGCCAATGTAGGCTACGGCTACTGGGGGCACGACATAGGCGGACACATGCAGCCGGAAGGAGTGCATGAAACCGACCCGGAACTATACACGCGCTGGCTGCAGAACGGAGTGTTCATGCCCATTTTCAAGACTCACTCCACGAAGGACATGAGCATGGAAAAGCGTTTCTGGGTGTTCCCGGATCACTTCGATCCCATGCGCGAGGCCATCCGTCTGCGCTACACGCTCTCTCCCTATATCTACAATGCCGCACGTCAGGCATACGACACCGGGATTTCCATTTGCCGGCCGCTCTACTATTACTATCCGGAAGACGAGAGGGCATACAGCTGCAGGGAGGAGTATTTCTTCGGGGATGACATCATCGCCACGGTCCTTTGCGAGGCGGCCGACAAGACTACCGGCCTGACAGCCCGGAAACTCTGGTTCCCGGAAGGGAATGACTGGTACGACGTTTCCACCGGCAAGATGTATGCGGGAGGACTGGAAACCATCGCACACTATACAATAGACGAGAATCCCTGGTACGTGCGCGCGGGAGCCATCATTCCCATGGCTTCGCCGACTATAAAGTCCCTGCAGGAACCCAGCAACGAAAACTGGTATCTGCTCGTTCCCGGAGACGGTTCCTCCAGCGCCACCTTATATGAAGACGACGGCAGGAGCCAGGCTTACGGTTCAGATTTCGCCACTACGCAGATAAGCCGCGAATATGCGGACGGGCGTCTGCTGGTGAAAGTGAATCCACGCCAGGGCGACTTCAAAGGCATCTCCCCCACACGCAGGATACGCATTGTGCTGGACGGAGCTTCCGCACCGTCCCATGTAAGGGTCAACGGCAAGGAACTTCCCTATGAAAGACACGCCGACTTCAAGGCCGCATCCGGGAAATACGCCTGCTGGGGATATGACGGTGAGGAACTCAGGGTCGTCATCTATCTCTCGGAAGCTCCTGCACTCACGGCTTTCAGCATCGAATGCGACAGCCGCTTCGCCTTTACCGGCGGGCAGAAAGGCCTGCTGAAGAGGATGCGCCGCATCACCCCCGAAGCAAAGACCATCTTTGCCGAAGCAGTCAGCGGTCAACTGCAGCTTACTCCTGAACTGCTTCGCTTTGCGGGCACGGCAAGTTATATAACAGAAGACCCCCTGAATGCGGAAAAGTATCTTGGAGAACTCTCAAAAGAAGCCCTGCAGGCAGATCTTGCAGAATACAAGTTGCCGCAGAGCTTCCTCGATAAGCTGTTCGCCTGGACAGGCGTGGCGGATTAGATCCGTTTGAGTATTTCTTCTGTCTGTGCTTCGTAACCGGGTTTGCGGAGCAGTGCGAACATGTTCTTCTTGTAGGCCTCCACACCGGGCTGGTTGAAAGGATTCACACCGAGCAGATATGCAGAGACACCGCATGCGAACTCGAAGAAATAGAAGATGGCTCCGAGATTGTACTCGTCGATCTTCTCGACCGAAATCTCGATCTGGGGCACTCCGCCGTCGATGTGGGCGAGTTTTGTACCGAGAGCCGCCATCGCGTTGCAGTGCTCTACGTGCTGGCCTGCGAGATAATTGAGCTGGTCGAGATTCTGGGGATCGGTCCCGATAACCACGCTGCGCCGGGACTTCTCGACCTTCACTACAGTCTCGAACATCACGCGGTCGCCCTCCTGAATGAACTGTCCTACGGAGTGGAGGTCGGTGGTATTGTTGACGGAAGCAGGGAAAATGCCCTTCAGGTCCTTGCCTTCGGATTCGCCGTAAAGCTGCTTCCACCATTCACCCAGATACTGGAACTTCGGATTGTAGTTCACCAGAACCTCGATCTTCTTCCCGAGTTCAGTATAGAGAAGGTTGCGCATTGCGGCATACTCGACAGCGGCGTTCTTCTCCCCTTTCTTCAGGAGTCCGGCACGCTCGTCGGCAGCGCCCTTGAGCATGGCATGCATGTCGAATCCGGCAAGAACGATGGGCAGGATGCCTACGGGAGTGAGCACGGAGAAACGGCCGCCGACATTGTCGGGAACTACGAAAGTGCGGTATCCTTCCTGGGTTGCGAGGGTCTTGAGAGCGCCCTTCCTGGCATCGGTGATGGCCACGGTGCGGGCGGCGGCTTCTTCCTTGCCGTACTTCTTCTGGAGATATTCCTTTACGATACGGAAGGCCACTGCGGGTTCGGTGGTGGTTCCGGACTTGGAAATCACCACGCATGCAGCGTTGCTCTTCTCCACAAGGTCCATCAGTTCGGCGAGATAGTCCTCGCTGAGATTGTTGCCTGCGAAAACTACGCGTATCTGTCCTTCGGGACGCACGAACTGGTGCGAAAGCGCCTCGATGGCACAGCGGGCGCCAAGATAGCTCCCGCCTATACCGATGACGACGGCAAGATCCACTCCGCGGGCCTTCCAGTCGTTCTTTATGGCTTCGCAGTCCGCAATGAGGCTTTCAGGAGTATCCACGGGCAGGGTCTTCCAACCGAGGAAGTCGTTTCCGGCACCTTTTTCGGACTCGAGCACATCGAAAGCGTCAAGGGCTTTCTTAACATATTCATTGTAAACAGATTCTTTTACGAAGGAGCCGCAGCCCCCCAATTCTACTTTTACCATATAATAACAGTTTAATTTTCAACGAACGGGCACAAAATTACTAAAATTCTTCTTACTTTTGTAGATATGACACTGAAAAACATCTCCGTCATCGCAGCAGCGGCGCTGCTGGCCCTGACATCATGCGCCGGCACGAAAACCGGTTTCCCGAAGATCGACCAGAAAGGCAAGACGGCAGTCGTTGCGCACAGAGGATTCTGGAACTGCGAAGCCGCCGGGTTTGCCGAGAACTCCATCGCATCGCTCAAGGCCGCTCAGGACAACGGATTCTGGGGAAGCGAATTCGACGTCCACATCACCACCGACGACGTGATCCTTGTTTTTCACAATGATGAAATCGACGGTGCGCGCATCGACACATGCGAGGCTGCCGTTTTTGCGGAACACCGCCTGGCAAACGGCGAAAAGATACCTACCCTGGACGAGTATCTCACCCAGGGCGAAAAATCCGACAAGACCGTCCTGGTCCTTGAACTCAAGCCGGAAATCACCATAGAGCGGGAAGACGCCCTGATCGACCTTAGCATCGAGGCCTTGAAATCCCACAATCTGCTTGATCCCTCGAGAGTCGTTTTCATCAGCTTCAGCAAGTACATCTGCGACCGCATAGCCGCCGAGTATCCCGAATTCATCAACCAGTATCTCGAAGGCGACTTCAGTCCTGAAGAACTTGCAGAATTCGGAATCAACGGTTTCGACTACAATTCAAAGGCCGTACTCAAAGACTCCACCATCGTAGATCGCGCACACGCCCTCGGAATGAGCACAAACGTGTGGACCGTGAACAAGCCCGAGAAAATGCGCAAATTCATCGATTTAGGCATAGACGCCATCACCACCAACGAGCCCCTTGTGCTCCGAGATCTTCTTGGCGAAAAGGAATTCAAGAAGTGATGCGAAGGATTTCGGTTTTCGCTTTGTTCACTCTCGTCTGGCTTGCAGGTCCCCTCTTGCAAGCCAGACCGCATAAAACGGGGGCCAAAGACATTGACCGGCTGTTCTCCAGTCCCGAAATGCAATACCGCCCTTACGTGAGATGGTGGTGGAACGGAGACCGCGTGGAACCCGCAGAGATAATCAGGGAGCTGGGCATAATGCACGACGCCGGCATAGGCGGGGTGGAAATCAGTCCCATAGAATTCCCATCCGGGGCGGACACGGTCGGCAGAAAGGCCCTTGATTATCTTAGTCCAGAATGGCTGGAATGCCTCCGGACCGCCTTCGACGAAACCCGCCGGCTGGGTATGGGATGCGATCTTCTGGTCGGGTCCGGCTGGCCCTTCGGAGCAGAAAGCCTGCCAAAGGAAGACCGGGCATCAATACTCATCACCACTGCCGACTCCCTCACTTCCCGGCATCTGGAAATATCGAAATTCGCCCTCATCAAACAGGCGGATCCCCTTACGACCGTAACCAACCCGAGACGCACGGCGGAGGTGCTTAAAGTGATGCTGGTCCCCCAGGGCATCGGAGTCCTCGAAGATGCAATTGACGTTAGCGACAGATTCCGCGGCGATATTCTCGACATCGACATCCCCGAAGGCGTATGGTGGCTCTACAGCCTGATCCGTTTCGACTCCTTCGCCAGCGTGATCAACGGTGCCCCCGGAGCTGCCGGCAGCCAGATCGATTATATGAATGCCGGTGCCATCCGGCGTTACCTCGATCATATGGCAGAGAGCATCGAGGCAAAGACAGGGCCTCTCAGCGGGCATCTGCGTGCGTTCTTCGTCGACAATATGGAACTTGAGGGCTGCAACTGGACCTCAGACTTCGCAGAGGAATTCCAGAGACGCAGAGGCTACGACATCATGCCCTGGTTCCCCTACATAATGTTCAAGATGGGCAGGCTCGGCGATGTGTCCGAATACCGCTTCGGGGCAGAGAAAACCCCGGAATTCGAGAATCTCGTGCAGCGCGCACGCTACGATTTCGAAATCACCCGCATGGAACTCAACTATGAGCGCTACACCCGCACATTCCTCGCCTGGTGCAAGGAGAAGGGCGTGAAAGCCAGGGCGCAGGCCTACGGACGCGGCTTCTGGCCTCTTGATTCATCTCTCGGCTACGATTTTCCCGAAGGTGAGTCCTGGACCACCAACTGGCTCAAGCACCGCCTGGGCGAAGAAATGGGCGATGATGACTACCGTCGCGGACGCGGTTACACAATGGTGAACAAATACGTATCATCCGCAGCGCATCTTGCCGGCAAACGCATCGTCAGCGCCGAGGAAATGACCAACACCTACAAGGTTTTCAACGTGTCGCTGGAATTCATCAAGGTCGGGTCCGATATGGCCGCTTTCTCCGGCATCACCCACTCGGTATGGCACGGATTCAACTACTCCCCTCTCGACGCCCCCTTCCCCGGCTGGGTGCAATACGGCACTTTCCATAACGAGCGCAACACCTGGTGGCCCTTCGTGAAGCATCTCAACGACTACAGGGCACGCCTCAGCGCCATACTTCAGAACACCGACATGGTTACGGACATCGCCATACTCCCTCCGAACGGCGACCTCTGGAGTGAACTCGGGGCGCAGAACGAGCCCTTCCCGGCAGCCCTCAACATCAGCTATACGTCCCTGATATGGGAAGCAGTGCACAAGAACGGGGGCGGCGCCGATTATGTGAGCGAAGGGATACTGCGCGATGCCATCGTAAAGGACGGAAGGCTCTGCTACGGACCCAAGGCCTACAGGGAGCTTCTCATCGTGGAGAACAAGGGAATCGACGAGGGCGCCCTTGCAAAGATAGAAGCTTTCGTCAGAGGCGGAGGCAGGGTCTTCTGCATAGCCTGCCTTCCGCACAAGAGTCTGGGACTCAATGATTTCAGCGTGAGAGATAAAGCTATAAAGACGAAGGTGGATGCCCTGCTCCGGGCTTTCCCGCAGAATTTCATACTACTCCCGAAGGCGGAGAACAACGCCTGGCTCGAGTGGTATTCCGAAGTGCAGACACGCTATGGACTCCCTCATTCCGTCAGCATATCCAATCCGGACAGATTCCTGCTCCAGAACCATTACAGGGCAGATGACGGCTCGCACTGGTACCTGTTTTCAAACGCCAGTTTCTCTGCAAGACAGAGTACCACACTGGAATTCGACCCCTCGGTATGCAAAGGCAGGAAGGCCTGGGTATACAATCCTGCAGACGGCAGGAAATACTCCCTCAAAATGGACGGCAACAAGGTGCAACTGGAACTTGGTCCTTCCGAGACTATAGTCATCTCATTCAGCAGACTTGGAGGGAAGGCCCCCGCCTGGAGACATCTGCCACTGCGCAAGGAAGCCGGCACAGAGCTTTGCGGCTGGACGGTGGAACTGCGCAATCCTCAAGTAGATACCCTGATCCGCTTCGAGTGCGACACTCTCGCCGACCTCAAGGACAGCCATCCGGCCTTCATGGGCACGGCAACGTATACGGCAAGCATCAGTCTTTCGGACTCCATTCCTTCATACATCGACCTGGGCAGGGTCTGCGACATAGCCGAACTGCGCATCAACGGGCAGGATGCCGGCCTGCGCTGGTGGGGGGATTCCATCTTTGAAACCGGAGGGCTGCTGCACGAGGGAGAGAACACGATAGAAGTCCGCGTCACCACGATGATGGGCAACTACGTACGCTCGCTCGGCAGCGACAATTCCGCCGCCAGACGCTTCATCCTGCGCAGGGACCATCCGCTTGTATCCGCAGGCCTCCTTGGACCGGTGGTATTTTATTAAAGCGCTTGCAGCAGGCGGCTTATCAGATCTACTCTGTCGGCAAACACGGAATAGTCCAGAGATTCGAAGGTATCACCCTCGCGGTTCGTATTGAGGGTGATGCCGGAGGTGAACATAAGCACCGGCACTCCCCTGTCGAAAAAGACCTTGTGGTCGCTGACCTTGCGGTAGAACAGATCCGTGAAGGACCTGCTCCCGTAATAGTCGTAGTAAAGATGAAGTGCCTTGTCGGAGTTGATGCGGTCGAAACGCTGCTGATAAGGGGCTCCGCCGAGAACGATCAGATAGTTCTTCCAGAACTTGTCCGGCGGAGCGAGGGTGCTGCCAAGGATGTCGAGATTCACTATCATCCTGAGACGCTGCCCCGAAAGGGCATTCTTGAGAGCCTCGGCTCCTGCCATATTGGCATTGTGACCGTCCACCAGGGCAAATATGACATCGCTTCTGCCTTTGAGGCTTTCCGCCAGTGAAAGCAGTGCCGCAACCCCGGAGGCATTGCTGTCCGCCCCCGGATAGAGGCGGCTGCCTATCTTGCCGAGTCCGTCGTAATACGCCATTATCAGCACTGCGGCCTTGTTCCTGGAAAACGACCCGGCGACAAGGTTCCTGCCTACAGCGCCTGAGGGAGTCTCGAAACTGTTCACGGCGACATCGTAACCTGTAAATTCCAGACGGTGAATTATATAGAAGGCGGCGGCGCAGGCGCCGGCACTGCCTGTCTTGCGGCCGGCGCAGAGACTGTCGGACAGAAACTCCACGTCCCTCCTGAGCGCAGACTCCAGTCTGTCTTTTTCTTCCGGAGTTGCCGAAAAAGCCTCCTGCCCGGCGATAAGCAGAAAGAGAAAGCAAAATAATTTTACACCGCGCGCTGAAACAGGCATAATAAATGTTATATTTGCTAGACAGTGTACAAAGCAGCACAAAAATAATGAAAAAGTTCGGGCTGGCAATATTCTTTTTGGTCTGTCTGGCATCCTGCCCGGCAGGATTGCTGCATGCCCAGTACGACAAGGATGTCTTCTTCCTGCGGGGCAGGCAGGCGTTCTCGGACGGCAAGTATGCCCTCGCGATAGAGAACTTCAACGTGCTGGCCCGTCTGGACACCACGGACTACTGGAACTTTTTCTTCAGGGGCATCTCGAAATACAATCTCGGGGACATACGCGGAGCACAGCAGGATTTCGACCGCTCGGTGCGTCTGAATCCGGTTTTTACCAACGGATATCACTATCGCGGCATAACCAGGAGCCGCCAGGGGCAGTACGAAGAAGGCCTTGCGGACCTGAACAGGGCGATTGAACTGCGGCCCGGCTTCATCGGCCTGTACTACAGCCGGGGCGTAACCTATTTCCTCGCCCAGCGTTTCGACGAGGCAGTGGCAGACTTCGACCGATATATCAAGAAGGAGCCCAAGGATCCCGGCGCCTACCTCAACCGGGGCGCTTGTTATTTGTTTCAGAAAGATACGGTGAAGGCCCTGGCAGATTACAACAAGGCCATCAAACTGGACCGCTATGACCCGGAGGCCTACATACGACGCGGTCGCCTGAATGCGGCCAGGCAGGACTTCGGCCTTGCGATAGAAGACCTGAATCAGGCCATACAGCTCGACACGACCAACACTTTCGCCTATTTCAACAGGGCCCTTCTGTATGCTGACAGCAACAATCCCAAAGCCGCGATGGCCGATCTCGACCGCGTTCTCAGGGAAGAGCCGGGCAACGCCCTGACGCTTTACAACAGAAGCCTGCTCAAGGCCCAGGTCCGGGATTTCGAGGGCGCGCTGGACGACATGGACCACGTCATCGGCATCAATCCCGGCAATGTACTCGCCTATTTCAACCGCGCCGGTTTCTTTATCGAGATGGGGCGCTGGCAGGATGCCCTCGAAGACTACAATATGGCCATTGCGCTGTATCCGGACTTCGCGAAGGCTTATATGAACCGATCCTACGTCGAGAATATGATGGGCCGCTACAAGGCCTCGAAGGCCGACTACGAAATTGCCCGCAAGAAGGTCGCCGAATATGAAAGCAAGAACGCGAACGGACAGGCCGACTTCGCCGATACCACCCGGAAATACAGCTCCCTGCTGGCCCTTGACGCAGATTTCGCAAAGAAAGACTTCGACAACGAACTCCTCCAGCACAGAGACATCGACATCCGCCTGAGGCCCCTTTACAAATTCAAGATTTCGGGCGACGACAGCGGATACAAGGCGGCGCTCCGCACGGATTACGAAAGCCCGCTGATAGAACGGTTCACGGCAATGGTCCCCATCCCCGTTTCCGTCACCAACGAAGATATCGAGGCTGTCACCCTCAAACGCAGTCTGGGAAGCATACTTGCCGGAGATACGAGCAGCGGTGCGGCCGGCACCAGGCTGACACAGTCCGAAATCAGCTTCATCCAGGGCATAAACGAAGTGCGGAACAAACAGTACAACGCAGCTCTCACCTGCTTCGACAACGCTGTCAAACAAGCTGAAACAGACGTATTCCGGGACAGATACATACGCTTCTACAAGGCTTTCTATCTGATGAACAGGGGCGTGCTCAGGGCGGAGATGATAGATTTCATCGCCAGCATGGAGCGCAACGTGCAGACTCTCACCATGGATGACCAGGGTACCATCAGGGCGCGCGTGAGCGACCGCATCGACCGCAACTACGACTATTCCGAGGCGATAGCCGACATGCAGGAGGCCATCAGCATCCTGCCGGACATCCCCTATCTGTTCTTCAACCTGGGCAATCTCTACTGCCTGTCGGGACAGATGGTGGAAGCAATCGACAACTATGGGAAAGCCATCAGCATCTACCCTTATATGGGCGATGCCTATTTCAACCGGGGGCTCGCCCTCATATTCATCAAAGACAAGGAAAAAGGATGCATAGACCTGTCCCGCGCCGGCGAGTTCGGCGTGGCCGACGCCTATAGCGTCATCTCCAAATATTGCAAAGAGAATGATCAGCAATAAGATAGTATTCCAGTCCCTGTCCAGCGGCAGTTGCGGCAACTGCTACTTCCTGCATATGGATGACGGTGAAGGCGGGGCGGGAGTCGTGATAGATGCCGGAGTAAGCATGAGACGCCTGAAGCAGGAACTGACCAAAAACGGATTCACCTACGACGACATCGACGCCGTGCTGATCACCCACGACCACATGGACCATATCCATAACCTGGGCCCGTACTGCAAGCGGCTGCTGAAGCCTGTGTGGATGACTCGCAAGCTCAGGTCTTCCCTTGCAACCCATTGGATGACAGGAGAATACCTCGGTCCCGTGGTCAAGCTGCTGCAGGATGAGGAATGGTCCGAGATAGTGCCCGGAAAAGTCAGGGCGCGCTATTTCATCGTACCTCACGACGCCACCCAGACAGTTGGATACTGCATCGACCTGCAGGGTTACATCTTCGTGATAATGACCGATATAGGGCGCATGACCGACGAAGCGATAGCTTATGCCCGTAAGGCATCCACCGTAGTGATAGAATCCAACTACGACCTTGACATGCTGCGCAGCGGCTCATATCCCTTGGAACTGCAGAACCGCATCTGCGGCGGACACGGACATCTCTCGAACGAGGAATGCGCCGATGCGATCAGGGACTTCATGCATCCGGGGCTGTCCAATGTTTTCCTCTGCCACCTAAGCGAAAACAACAACACCCCGCACAAGGCCCTCGCTGCCAGCGCTCCCGCAGTGGAAGGCACCGGAATCAGGCTGCTGCCGCTCCCGAGACAGACGGCGTCCCCTGTTTTCATATTGTAATTTTGATTATCTTTGTAAGATAATATGAAAGCATTCTGGAATATGCTGAGGCGCTATGTCAGCCCCTACAGCAAATATCTCGGAGGATCGGTGCTGATGAACGTTCTCAGCGCCGTATTCAATATTTTCTCATTTGCCCTTATCATCCCTGTACTCAGGATCATATTCCAGATGGACAGTACTGTTTACGAGTTCATCCCCTGGGGCACCGGAGATCTGATGAAAACCCTCGCCAACAACTTCAACTGGTTCGTCAGCCAGTATAATGTCGAGCACGGCCCCGTCGTCACCCTCGTCAGCCTTTCGGCCGTGATGATCGTGATGACCGCCCTCAAGACCGCATGCTATTTCGGGTCCACCGCAGTCATGGTGCCTCTCCGCACCGGCATCGTGAAGGATATGCGCATGGAGATATACAACAAGATTCTTTCCCTGCCGCTGGGGTTCTTCTCGCAGGAACGCAAAGGCGATATCATAGCCCGTATGAGCGGAGATGTGCAGGAGGTAGAGAATTCGATTACGGGTTCGCTGGATATGATCATAAAGAACCCTATCCTGATCATATTCTATCTTGGCACCCTGATTGCCATTTCGTGGAAACTGACGGTATTCGTGCTGGTTTTCGCGCCTTTGATGATTTGGCTGATGGGCGTGATAGGGCGTAATCTCAAGAAGAAATCCACTGAAGCCCAGGCTCTTTGGAGCGATACCATGAGCCAGGTGGAAGAGACACTCGGGGGTCTGAGAGTCATCAAGGCATTTCTTGCGGAAAAGGTCATGAGCATGCGTTTCGGGAAGGTCACGGACGCCATGAGGCGCAAGAATGCAAGGGTCGCCACACGCCAGGCGCTGGCTCACCCTGTCAGCGAATTCCTCGGGACCTTGATGATCTGCATAGTACTCTGCGTGGGCGGAGCCCTGATCGTGGGAGACAATTCTTTCATAGACGCTCCCACCTTCATCTACTTCATGACCATACTCTACAGCATCATACAGCCGATAAAAGACCTTTCCAAGGCCGCCTACAACATTCCAAAGGGGCTTGCTTCGATGGAAAGGATAGACCGCATCCTCGACGCCCGCAACACTGTCAAGGATTCCGAGGGCGCCAGGAATATCGGATCGCTGGAGGAGAGCATACGCTTCGAAGGAGTTGGCTTCAGCTACGACGGTTCCCGTCAGATTCTCTCCGACATCAACCTCGAAATCCCCAAGGGCAAGACCATAGCGATAGTAGGAGCTTCCGGAGGAGGCAAATCCACGCTGGTGGATCTGATTCCCCGCTTCTACGACGTCAATGAAGGGCGCATCACCCTGGACGGCACCGACATACGCGAATTCAGGCTCGACAGCCTGAGGGCGTTGATGGGCAATGTCAATCAGGAGCCCATCCTTTTCAACGACACCATCTTCAACAACATAGCTTTCGGCGTGGAAGGAGCGACTGAAGAGCAGGTGGTCGAGGCGGCCAAGATCGCCAACGCCCACGAATTCATCATGGAAAAAGAGGACGGATACCAGACAAACGTGGGCGACCGCGGATGCAAACTCAGCGGCGGACAGCGCCAGAGGATCAGCATCGCCAGGGCAATCCTGAAAAACCCGCCCATACTCATTCTGGACGAAGCCACGGCAGCCCTTGACACCGAGAGCGAGCGCGCGGTGCAGGAGGCCCTCGAGCGGCTCATGAACAACCGCACCACCATAGCCATCGCCCACCGGCTGAGCACTATCAAGGATGCAGACGAAATCATCGTAATCGATGACGGACGCATAGTGGAACGCGGCAAGCACGACGAGCTCATCGCACTGAACGGTTATTACCGCAAACTTCACGACATGCAAGCTCTATGACGACACCGAAGACCATACTGGCCCGGATACTGTTCCTCCTTTACATAGCCGCAGTCGCCATGCTGTGTTTCATGCACGTGGACAAACTGCCGGATGTGCAGAAGTTCATCTTCGGCATCCCTACCGACAAGGTGGCGCATTTCCTGATGTTCCTGCCTTTCCCCATTCTGGCTTATCTCGCGTACGACCTTCTGACAAACAAACTCGGCCACGCAGTCCTGTTTGCGATTGCGACCATGGCATTCGGGGCATTGCTCGCGTACGGCACCGAGTACATCCAGGGCAGACTCCCCTACAGGTCGATGGACCTGAACGACTTCAAGGCCGACCTGCTGGCCCTTGCCGTAAGCTGCGTATTCGTCTTCATCGTAGACATCACTCATCTGAAAGTCCGAAAGAACTAGCCTTTTTATGTACCGCCGATTAATCCTGACAGCCGCAGCACTTTTCGCGGGGCTCACAGCAAATGCCCAGAAAGCCATTCTGGATGCCTTCAAGCCCGTAACAGACTCGATTACCGTGCTGACCAAGGAGCATTTCGGGGTAAGGTCCTTCATCAAGCTCAACAAGGCGATGAAGCGCGGGAACAACCTGGACCTTTACTTCACGAAGGAACTCGGAGACTATCCCTGGCGCAAGGCCGATCTTGCGTGGTTCCGGGCGAGGCTGCGCGAGCAATGGCCCGATGAAGTCCGTTCTTATAATCTGGGAGGAATCTGGTGCGAATCGGTTGATTTCGAAGATCTCGCCAATCCTGCCCTCGGCAACAGCGGGAAGCCTGCGGACTACAGGTTCCGCCCCAGGAGCATCCCTGCACGCAGGCAGTTCATAGAACAGATCGGGCAGCGCCGCTTCGACGGCGGACTCCAGGGGAGGAACATCGCCCTCTGGCAGAGCCACGGACGATTCTACGACAACGGCCTGGGCGCCTGGAGCTGGCAGAGATCCCCGAACTGGCGCACTACCGAAGATCTCTACACACAGAGTTACGTTCTCCCCTATCTTATCCCCATGCTGGAAAGGGCGGGCGCCTACGTGCTGACTCCCCGCGAAAGGGATACAGGCAGCATCGAAGTCATCTGCGACAACAACGCCCATTTCCGCTCCCCGGGCTTCCCCATACGCACCCACGGCACATATAAGGAAAAAGGCGCATGGAAAGATGCGGGAGAGGGCTTCGCCGACAAGAAAGAGGTTTATGTCAAGGACGACAATCCCTTCACAATGGGCAGCGCAAGGCAGATTTCCACGGTTTCCGGCAAAGGAAACGCCAACGTCCGCTGGAATCCCGGGCTCGAGGAAAACGGCCGTCACTGCATCTACATTTCATACAAGAGCCTTCCCAACAGCAGCCGCAGCGCCCATTATACAGTATCGCACCGCGGAGGGACCAGCGAGTTCATAGTGAACCAGAAAATGGGCGGAGGTACTTGGATATATCTAGGAGAATTCGACCTCGGCCCCGATTCCTACATCATGCTGGACAACGGCACTCCTGCCGGACGCAGTTTCGACAGAGGTAGCGTCGTTACCGCCGACGCCGTCAAAGTCGGCGGCGGCATAGGCAAGATCGCCCGCGGCAAAGGCAGCGACAGCTCCAAATGGGAGATTTCCGACGTGCCCGCATACCTGGAAGGGGCGATGTATTGGGAACAGTGGGCAGGAATGCCCTACGACCGCATCCACCAGTGGAGCACGGATTACACATGCGACTATGCATCCCGCGGAGAATGGGTGAAGATGATGAAGGACGACAAGGAAATCCCCTTCGATGTCTCGCTCGCCTTCCATACCGACGCCGGAGTCACTCCCGACGACTCCATAGTCGGCACGCTCGCCATCTACACCCTCAAGGCGGACGGCGTGCGCAAATTCAAGAACGGCGATGACAGGTCCGCCTGCCGTCTGCTGACCGATTATGTGCAGACCCAAATCACCGACGACCTGCGTTCAGATTTCGACTCCCTCTGGACAAGGCGCCAGATCTGGAACAGGTCCTACTCGGAATCACGAACCACCGATGTTCCGGGAATGCTTCTGGAACTTCTTGCCCACCAGAACTTTGCGGATATGAAATTCGGCCTTGATCCGAGTTTTCGCTTCGCTGCCTGCAGGGCCGTATACAAAGGCATCCTGAAATTCCTGAGCACCTACTACGGACAGAACTATACCGTCGCTCCCCTTCCCGTCAACAGCTTCTCCGTCACGCTCGGTGCGGACAGCAAGGCGGAGTTGAAGTGGGAGCCGACCGAAGATGATAAAGAACCTACGGCGATTCCGGACAGTTATATAGTTTACACTCGAATCGACGACGGGGCATTCGACGGGGGCAGCATGGTGAAAGGCTGCAGCACCCTTGTCCCCATCAGCGCGGGCCATCTCTATTCCTTCAAGGTAGAGGCCTGCAACCGCGGAGGCAGGAGTTTCCCTTCGGAAATCCTGAGCTGCGGCATTTCTTCAGCTGAAGCCAGGGAAGTTCTCATAGTCAACAACTTCGACAGGGTCAGCGCCCCTGCATGGTTCGATTCCGACAAGTATGCCGGCTTCGATTCCAGGATGGACGGCGGCGTCCCTTACATCAAGGACATTTCCTATGGCGGCGAGAGTTACGAATACAGGAGGGGCAAGGCATACATCAACAACACCGCACCCGGTTTCGGCGCGACCGAAATCGACATGGCCGGATTCCAGCCAGCAGGCAACAGTTTCGACTACCCTGCCGTTCACGGAAAGGCCCTCATGGAACTCGGGTACAATTTCTCGTCCGTCAGCAGCAGCGCCTTCTCCAAGACTCAGGCAAGGCCATGTTTCGCCCTGGACGTCATCTGCGGCAAGCAGATAAGCACCTTGGTGGGGAACTCCCGCAAGCCGGCCAGATTTCAGGTATTCCCAGCCGCTTTCCGCAAGGCCCTCAGGGCATCGGCCGCCGCCGGATGCAATATTCTCATCTCAGGCGCTTACATAGCCACAGATGCCTGGGACGAGATCTACCCCATCGGAGATGAGGCATATCAGGAAGATGCGCGTTATTTCATCGAGAACTGCCTCGGATACCGCTGGTCGACATCGCGAGGCTCGGTCAACGGCAAAGTGAAGTTTGACGGGCAGAATTTCAGTTTCTGCAACGAACTCAACGAGAACAGCTATTGCGTGGAGATGGCGGGAGGCATACGACCTTCTTCCGGAGGAAAGACCATAGCCACCTACACAAACCGCACGGGTGCCGGTGTCTTCCATCCCTTCGAAGGATATAAAGTAGTAGCCTGGAGCTTCCCCCTGGAACTCACAATAGGCGAAGATAAACTTGAGACAATATTGGATAAATCATTGAAATACTTTGAATAACACTATGGAACAAACAAAATTCAGACTTGAGTCAGACCTGATTGGCGAACTTGAAGTGCCCGCCGATGCTTACTATGGCGTTCAGACACAGAGGGCCATTAACAACTACAAGATTTCCAATACTCACATGAGTGATTATCCGGAATACATCATTGCGATGGCATACGTCAAGTGGGCGGCCGCCTCGGCGAACGCCGAACTCGGTGCTCTTGATCCCACGATCGCAGATGCCATTTGCAAGGCTTGCGAGGAAATCGTTAACGGTAAACTCCACGACCAGTTCCCCGTCGACATGATGCAGGGCGGTGCAGGAACCTCCGTCAACATGAATGCGAACGAAGTAATTGCCAACCGCGCACTGGAAATCATGGGACACAAGAAAGGCGAATACCAGTTCTGCTCCCCCAACGACCATGTAAACTGCGCCCAGTCGACCAACGACGCTTATCCTACTGCTTTCCGTTACACCTTCGTGCGGATGAACAAGCAGCTTGTAAAGGCTCTGGAAAACTTGATCGATGCCTTCCGCGCAAAGGGAGAGGAATTCAAGGACATCCTCAAGATGGGGCGCACACAGCTCCAGGACGCAGTCCCCATGACTTCCGGACAGGAGTTCATCGCCTTCGCTGACAATCTTGAAGAAGAGCTTGCGAACCTTGAACGCAACGCCGTGCTGCTCAAGGAGATAAACATGGGAGGGACAGCCATCGGAACAGGCCTTAACGCCGTTCCCGGATTTGCTGAACTATGCACGAAGAGGATGAGCGAACTCTGCGGAGACACCCTCATTTCCGCTCCCGACCTTGTGGAAGCCACCCCTGACACCGGTGCCTATGTGAGTTACTCGGCAGCTCTCAAGCGTCTTGCAATCAAGCTCAGCAAGACCTGCAACGACCTCCGCCTGCTCGCTTCCGGCCCCCGCTGCGGTCTTCACGAGATCAACCTGCCTCCCATGGCGCCCGGTTCCTCCATCATGCCCGGCAAAGTCAACCCTGTCATTCCCGAAGTCACCAACCAGGTGTGTTTCAAGGTGATAGGCAACGACACCACGGTAGCTTTCGCCGCCGAGGCAGGACAGCTTCAGCTGAACGTCATGGAACCTGTTATCGCGGAATCCATCCTGGAAAGCATCACTTGGCTCACAAACGCCATGAATACGCTGCGCGAGAAGTGCATCGTAGGCATTACCGTGAACAAGGAGCATTGCTACAACATGGTAAAGAATTCCATTGGAATCGTTACCGCCCTCAATCCATACATCGGATACAAGAACTCCACAAAGGTGGCGAAGGAAGCCCTGGAAACCGGCGGAAGCGTTTACGACATAGTACTCGAGAAGGGACTGATGACGAAAGAAGCGCTGGACGAGGCCCTTGACCCGTCCAGAATGATCGCTTCTCACAAACTATAGAGATCGTTTCCTATTTCTGCTTAAGGCGCTGGTATTCTTCCTGCGCCTTTTTTATTTCCTCCGGGACAGTTCGGCCGGTGATTTTTTCAATGGAAGCGAAACTGCCGAGGTCGTCCCACGGCCAGTCGGCGGGAATACACCAGACATGGGAAGATTTTTCCATCACTGCATAATCGATGGAAATCTTCTCGCAGGTCGGGAACAATTCCGCAAGGGCGGCCTCCTCGGATGGGGTATAGAAGGAGGGTTCGAGGGCGTCCATCACAGCCGCGATCCCTGGAGCATGAGCCCGGATCTCGGCCTCCACAGACATGGTGCTCCAGACGAAGATACCGGCATTCCAGAAGTAATTTCCGGCCTTCAGATAGCGCTTTGCCGTTTCGAGGTCGGGTTTCTCCCTAAAAGACTTCACTTTTATAATATCCGGCTCATTATCAATTGTTTGCATTTCGTCAAGTGACGAAATTTCGATATATCCATAACCTGTGTTGGGGTTTGAAGGCTTGATGCCAACACACACGACGGACGGTTTTCCAGAGCCAGTAAATTTCAAGGCCTTTTTTATCGTAACTACAAATGAATCAATGGATGAAACAAATGCGTCAGATGGGCTAACAACTATGTTACATTGACCAAATCTGGCCTTTATCTTCCAAATTGCATAAGAAATGCACGGAGCGGTGTTCCTGGGCACAGGTTCGGCAAGGATCTGATCGTCCGGAATTGCAGGCAATTGCTCCTTTATCCAATGGATATAGTCTTTCGATGTCACTACCCAGAAATAGCCGTCGGGATCGACAGCCTTGAATCGCTCGTAAGTCATCTGGATCAGAGTCTTCCCGCTCCCTAAAAGATCAAGGAACTGCTTGGGTTTTTCTGCCGTACTCAAAGGGTACAGTCTGGTCCCCTGCCCCCCGGCCATAATCACGAAATGATTAGTCATGTTACTATTGCTTTGGTCCGCTAATATACGGAGTTTTTACGAATGAAAAAAAGTGAAAAAATATTTGGAATATTAAAGGTAAAGTTATACCTTTGCAATCCCAAATCGGGGACTCGTTAGCTCAGTTGGTAGAGCACAACACTTTTAATGTTGGGGTCTCGGGTTCGAGCCCCGAACGGGTCACAATCTTTGAAAGCATGCACCCTTAGCTCAGCTGGTAGAGCAACTGACTCTTAATCAGTGGGTCCAGGGTTCGAATCCCTGAGGGTGTACCAAGAAAAAGGCTTGCAGAATTGCAAGCCTTTTTCCGTTTATGACATGCTCTCACTTCGTCCAAAGACTGGCATACGCATCGCTCGGCATTCGCCAGTCCCCTCTCGGGGAGAGCGAAACACTGCCGACCTTGGGGCCGTCCGGCAGGCAGCTGCGTTTGAACTGCTGGCTGAAGAAGCGCTTGCAGAAAACCTTCAGCCACTTTGCTATAACTTGCTCGGTATAAGCATTTTCAAATGCCTTGCAAGCAAGGAAGAGGACCTTCTCCGGAGTAAATCCCCAGCGCATTATATTATAAAGGAAAAAGTCGTGAAGTTCATAAGGCCCTACGACATCTTCAGTCACCTGGAGAATGGTGCCGTCGGATGCGGCGGGCAGAAGCTCCGGCGAGATGGGCGTGTCTATTATATCGGTAAGCACGTCCTGCGCGCCGCCGAAATGCTCGGAGGCGGCGAAAGCAACCAGTGCGCGGACCAGCGTCTTGGGAACCGAAGCGTTCACGCCGTACATGGACATATGGTCGCCGTTGTAGGTGCACCATCCGAGGGCAAGCTCGGAAAGATCCCCTGTGCCTATCACGATTCCTCCTTCCTGGCCTGCTGCGTCCATAAGTATCTGGGTACGCTCCCGCGCCTGGGCATTTTCGTATGTAGTATCGTGATTCTCAAGAGGATGGCCTATATCGGAAAGATGCTGTGTCACCGAGGGGACAATGGAAATTTCCCTGGATGTGATTCCAAGTTTTTCCATAAGAATGTCCGCATTCCCCTTCGTGCGCCCGGTGGTACCGAAGCCCGGCATCGTAATGCCTATTATCCCCTTCCGGCTGATGCCAAGCCTGTCGAAGGCCAGGACCGTTACCAGCAGCGCCAGTGTCGAATCCAGCCCCCCGGAGATGCCTATGACGGCCTTCTTGCAGCCGATATGCTCCAGACGGGTGCAGAGTCCTAGAACCTGGATGGACAGTATCTCCTTGCAACGCTCCTTGAGGGCATTGCCGGAAGGCACGAAGGGATGGGCGTCCAAGCGCCTCATCAGGCACTTGCCGAAATCCGTGGCACATGCCTCTCCTCCCTGTACGACACTGAAACTGTCCGCCCTTCTGGAAAGGGCGTCCCGGAAGTTGGGACTCTTTGCGCGGACGGTATCGAGCCTATCGACATCAACATCGGCATAGATGGCAGAAGACTCCATCCTGAACCTCTCGTTTTCTGCAAGAAGCGCCCCGCATTCATAAATCAGGGAAGATCCGGCCCAGACAAGGTCAGTAGTAGATTCCCCATAGCCGCAACTGCAGTAGACATATGCTGCGTCAAGCCTTGCAGATGTGGAAGATACAAGCATCTTCCTATAGTCATTCTTCAGGAGAGACTCGTTGGATGCGGAAAGGTTTATGATGATATTCGCCCCTGCAAGCGCGGCATGGCTGCAAGGGGGTACGGGAACCCAGAGATCCTGGCAGATTTCCACTCCTACCACGGCCTTTCCGACTGCGAACAACTGCCTTGCAGACAGTCTGGTAGCCTGCCCTGCATAAACTATCTCTTTATCTACGGTGGCACCGCTCTCGAACCAGCGCATTTCATAGAATTCCGCTGAATTGGGGAGATAAATCTTTGGAACCAGGCCAAGGATCCTGCCGCCTTTGATTAGCACGGCGCAATTGTAGAGGCGTCCGGCGCAGAAGACGGGAGCACCGACTGCAACCAGCAATCCGGAAGGAAGACCTGCCCCGGCTATGTCGGCGACCGCCTTCTCCGCCCCTTCCAGAAGCGTCTTCTGGCCGAAGAGGTCGGCACAACTGTATCCTGTAGTGCACAACTCGGGAAAAACAACAACCGAGGCCTCCCTGGCTGCAGCCTCCTCTGCCAGACGGATTATCTCCGCACTGTTCCTGACCGTATCTGCAAGATAAACCCTGGGTGTGACAGCGGCCACACGGACGAATCCATAGTCTTTTTGGTCCATGCCTTTCATAAAAACTTCTTTAATCTCACAAATTTAATTATTTTTGTACACTTAACGAAAAAACCTGAACCAATGAACAGAGAAGAAATCAAGACCATCATCCCACACAGGGCTCCCATGCTCCTCGTGGATGAGACCAATCTTTTCGAAGACGGACACGTAGAATCCAAATACACCATTCCTCAGGACGCCTGGTTCGTGCAGGGGCACTTCCCCGGATATCCTGTCGTTCCCGGAGTAATCATGTGCGAAATAATGGCCCAGGGCAGCGTCCTTCTGATTCCCAGAGAGATGCTCGCCGTGAACACCGCCATGTATGCCGGGCTGGACGGCATCAAGTTCAAGAATTCAGCCTTCCCCGGTGACACCGTGGAGGTTACAGCAAAACTTGTCGATCTTCGTCCCCCGCTCGTGGTCGTGGACGCCCAGGCAAAAGTAAACGGCAAACTCTGCACAAAGGGCACTCTCAAGTTCTTCCTCGTTCCGAAAGAAAACCTGAAAGGCATTGAATAAGATGGCGCTTCCGATAGTAGAACAGCACCTGCGCATCAACAGCTACGAAACCGACCTTAACGCGAACATCAAGGCCGTGAGCCTTCAGAATCTGCTGCAGGAAGTGGCGTATCGTGGTTCGGAATTCTGCAAATGCGGACCTTCCGTAATGAAAGACCGGGGCATATTCTGGGCCCTCAACCGCATCCATTTCCACATCTATGATTATCCCAGATGGGAAGACGACGTGGTGCTCCAGACCTGGTCCCGCGGCCAGGCAGGCCCTCTTTGGCACAGGAATTTCCGCATGCTCAAGGGCGGGCAGGTTTCAGTCCTCGGCACCTCGGCCTGGACGGTAGTGGATCTCAAGGAGCGCAGCATCTACCGCGGCGACCTCGGCTTCGATCCCACATTCCACCATCCGGAGGATACTCTTCCGCTGTGCAGCAAGATCATCGTGCCAAAGGACCTGGAATCCGTTCCCAGCGAACCCCACACGGTCAGATGGTCCGACCTCGACACCAACGGGCACGCCAATAACTGCGCATACCCCCAGTGGGTGCTGGACGCGCTGCCCATGGACTATGTCAGGACCCACCTTCTGCGGGATGTCCAGGTAAATTATCACCGCGAGGTGCATTATGGCGAACAGGTGGACCTGTTCATCTCGCGCGATGCCGATAAATGGTACATAACAGGCAAGACGGGAGATCTTACCTGCTTTGTTGAAAGTCTGGAATTCGATTAAAACTCTACCGCTTCAGCGAGTATTTCCACAGGATTGAGCACGGTCTTCCCCGTGCTCATTTCTATTTGCCACTTGCAGGTCTCGCAGTCGGTGGCGACCACATCGGCGCCGGATGCTTCCACATCGGCGAAGAGTTTTGCCCCTATCGCCTGCGAATAGCCGTAATTCTCCTTCTTGAATCCGAAAGTCCCGGCGATTCCGCAGCAGTTCTGGTCGAGGACAGTCAGTTCGAGCCCGGGAATCATCTGAAGCAGGGCGATAGAGTAGATCTGCCAGCCCATCTTCTGCATGTGGCAGGCAGTGTGATATGCGACCTTCATCCTAAAGTCCTTGCGGAATTTCAGATGTATCTCACCCGAGGACAATCTGGTATACAGCCATTTGGTTGCGAGCATCAGGGAATCGCGAACGGCGGAATTGTCCAGTCCGAGCACGTCCGGATACTCGTCCCTCATAGTGAAGGTGCATGTGGAAGATGTGGTGAGCACCTGTTCCCCCGCGGAAACAGCCTTGCGCATCGAAGCGAGGTTGACAGTCCCCTGCCTCCGGGCCTTGTCGGCGAATCCGTTGCTCATAAGCGCGACGCCGCAGCATTTCTCCTTTTCAAGCAGATGCACTCCGTACCCTGCTGCATTCATCAGGCGGACAAAATCCTTGCCCAATGACGGATGGTTATAGTTCACATAGCAGCCGTGGAAATATGTCACGAACCTGTCGAATGCACTCTGGTCCTGCCTGCGGAACCAGCTTACGAATTTCTGGCGGGAATACTTCGGGAAGGTCCTGTGCCTGTCTACCGCCAGGGCCCCGTCCATGACGGCCTTGACCGGCCGCAGGGCCAGGACTCCGTTGACTATGGGAGCTACAGGGCTGGAAATGGAGCCCACCAGGTCGGTGGAAGCGAGTGTCCAGTCGCGCAAGCTCCGCAATCCCTTTTTCTTGGCCTGCGAACCGTATTTGATGCGTGCGGACTGTATCATGTCGCCTATATGCACGTCCGACGGGCAGGCCACCTCGCAGCGCTTGCAGTTCAGGCAGTATTTCAGTGCATAGTCGAAGAATGCAGGATCCTTGAGCCTGTACCTTTCTCCGTCCGGGCCGGCCTTCTTTGGGCCGGGATAGTCCGGATTCACTTCCATCATCGGGCATACCAACGTGCACAGATTGCACTTCAGGCATTGTTCCAGATTAACCGATCCTATGCTCATATTCCTCTATAAAACTGTCTGTATCAAACTCTTTGCTCCCAGCGGCGAGGATTTCCCCCGCTGCATAAAGATTCATCACCGGCCTTCCTGAAACCAGGACATGCCCGGCCTCGTCCGTCCTCACTCCGAAATCCATAAAAGGCTGGTGGGAGGAGAACTCCGGATCGGCCCATTTGGTGCGGTCGGCATCGTATGCCACATCCGCCCCGAACACCGGCTCCCAAATATGATTCATATCCGACAGCAGGCCTCTGGAGAAAAACTTCCCGGTCGCAAGTACGAAGGCGTCGGCCTCCAACATGGTATCCGGCCCGAGGTTGCGGGTAACGAGCCCGGTCACTTTGTCCGCATCCGCCCTGCCCTGCAATGCCCGGTCTCCACGGAGTACCGTCACGCCCTTCTTCTGAAGGCCGGCAAGGCAGGAGTATGGAGACTCGTCATGCACCGCAGCCAGCGACAGCCCTTCGGAAACAACGCAGACTCTCAGGCCTGCCCCGGCCAGCCGGTCCGCGACAGTCCGTCCGGCCAGGCCTCCTCCTATGACAACGACATCAAATTTCATCACGGTTGACCTTTTGCATATACTCGGCTTCCCTCAGGGTATCGCCCCATAAAACAGGTGTCATCCCCTTCCAGCGTTCCTGCAGATAATCATGCACAAGTCCTTCAGGATCAACTCCGAGCTCCCCGGCAAGAACCTTTGCCACTTTCTTTATGCAGAACGAGCCCTGGCAGGTGCCCATGCCTATCCTGGTATGCCTGCGCAGGTCTGATACGTTCCTCACGCCGAACTCTTTGACCGCATACGCGATTTCGGCCCTGGTGACGTGCTCGCACTCGCATACTATCTCTCCGCCATTGTCGAAATCCATACGCGAGACCTCTTCGCCATGACGGCCGATTGCAGCCCTGATATTGAACGGGTCCATGAACCCGGGCTTCCTGCCCTCGGACCCCGGCAGACAGCGCGTGGCGGTCTCACAGCGGGCCGTGGAGCCGAGCTTCCTGCAGACCAGGTCCGTGGCCATCTCAGCCATGAGGCGGGCGGTCGTGAGTTTCCCCCCGGTAATGGTGATGAGGCCGGGGACGCCATCCCTGGTCTCGTGGTCGAGCAGGACTATGCCGCGGCTGACATTGCGTCCGTCTCCGGCGGGCTCAGCGACCACCAGCGGCCGCACACCCGCATAAGCCCGGATGATTCTGGTATGCGCCAGGCTCGGCACCAGCTGCTCTCCCTCGCGAAGCAGAAGTTCCACCTCCTGAGGAGTGGCGTGCATATCGTCGCAGCTTTCTATTGGCACTTTGTCGGATGTGGTGCCCAGCACGCTTACCACGTCCCCCGGCACCAGGATATCGGCGTTCGCAGGCTTGCGGCAGCGGTTTATGACATGATTCGCGACCCTGTGCCCGAATATTATGAGCGAGCCCTTGCTCGGCATCATCCCAATGTTTACACCGGCCTCACGCGCAAGCCCGGCCGTCCATATTCCGGCGGCGAGTACCACCTCTTTTGCACGGATGACATCTCCCCTGGAGGTACGCACGCCTGCGACCCGGCCGTTCTCCTTGACCAGGCTTGCGACCGCAGTGAACTTGAGAATGTCCGCGCCATGACGTCTGGCATCCAGGATATTGGCGTCTACCAGACGGAAAGGGTCGACTGCGGCGTCCGGAACCTTTACCGCACCGATTATACGGGGATTGATGGCAGGCTCCATCCTCAATGCCTCGGCAGGCTCGATCGGCTCCGCCTCTATGCCCGCTTCGCGACATTTCTGAATAAAGTTCGCCTGATAGTCCAGGCCGTCTTCCGGCAGCGAAATGAACAGTCCTTCGGTAGGCTCGACGCAGTTGGACGCTATCCTGCGCAGGATGCGGTTCTCGCGTATGCATTCCTCGGCCCCTTCCCTGTCGGTTACGGCATATCGCGCTCCGCTGTGGAGCAGTCCATGGTTTCTGCCTGAAGCTCCGTCGCAGATGTCGCCTCTCTCCACGAGAAGACACGAGAGACCACGCAGTGCACAGTCTCTCAATGTAGCGGCGCCTGTAATGCCACCTCCTATTATGATTACATCATATTCTTTCTGCATTCCTCTATCTCCCCTTGTACATGTCGTCGTAGTACTTCTGGTAATCCCCGGAAGTAACATTGTCCATCCAATCCTGATTGTCCAGATACCAACGGACGGTCTTCTCTATGCCCTCCTCGAACTGGAGGCTGGGTTCCCAGCCAAGTTCGCGCTGGAGTTTGGAGGAGTCGATCGCATACCGGAGATCGTGCCCGGCACGGTCCGTCACATAGGTGATGAGGTCGTTGTCCGCGCCTTCGGGACGCCCGAGCAGACGGTCCACCGTGGCAATCAGCACCTTGATGATGTCTATGTTCTTCCACTCGTTGAAGCCGCCTATATTGTAGGTATCCCCCACCTTGCCCTCACCAAAGATCAGGTCGATCGCACGGGCGTGGTCCTCGACATAGAGCCAGTCGCGCACATTCTCGCCCTTTCCGTATACTGGAAGGGGTTTGCGATGGCGTATATTGTTGATGAACAGAGGAATAAGCTTCTCGGGGAACTGATATGGGCCATAATTGTTCGAGCAGTTCGTAACGATTGTAGGCATCCCGTAGGTGTCGTGGAATGCGCGCACGAAATGGTCGGAAGAAGCCTTGGCGGCACTGTAAGGGCTGTGAGGCTGGTACTTGAGGTCTTCCGTAAAGAACTTCTCGCCATAGGCAAGATGGTGTTTTCCGGAAGACGCCTTTGTGGTGAAAGGTGGTTCAAGGCCTTCGGGATGAGTCATTTCGAGAGCCCCGTAAACTTCATCCGTGGAGATGTGGTAGAAACGTTTTCCCTCGTACTTTTCCGGCAGGCTTTCCCAATAGAGTTTTGCCGCCTGAAGCATGCTGAGGGTCCCCATCACGTTCGTACGGGCGAAAGTGAACGGGTCCTTTATGCTGCGGTCCACATGGCTCTCGGCTGCAAGATGGATCACTCCGTCAACCTTCTCTTCCTGCATCAGGGCATAAATCGTATCGAAATCGCAGATGTCCGCCTTTACGAAGCGATAATTGGGAGCGTTCTCGATATCCTTGAGATTTGCCAGGTTGCCGGCATAAGTCAGTTTGTCGACATTGATAATCCTGCAGTCAGGATATTTGTTCACGAAAAGACGCACGACATGGCTTCCGATGAAACCTGCGCCGCCAGTGATGATTACTGCCTTGTGATTCATTCCAAATGGGTTAAGTTTCTACAAATATAGCTAATAATTCCCGACGTTCAAAATCGATCCATACGTGTGACGACAGTGGATATGGCCGGAGAATCCGATACAACACTGAATTCGAGCGAAGCGCCCGGTTCAAGTTCTGCGACAGGATGCCAGTATAAGGTCCTTCCACCGGAATTCCGGCTCCTCCCGCCCGGCCTCAGGGCTACAGGATAAGAGCAGCCGGTGAAATCCAGGATGAGCACATTGTCGTCGAATACCAGTGCGGACATATCGTGACGGGTGGTGACGAAATTGATGGCACCATTGAAAACCGTCCTTCCCAATGCATACACATAAGGATAAATCTGGACTTCGGCAAGGGCCATTGCATCAAAGGAAAGGAGGCGCTCGTGCACGGAAACGGGCACGCCGTCCAGCATTACAAGCACGTTGTCCGCTCTCTTTTTAGAAGGGACATCGTTCAGAGCCAGTTTGATTCTCCTTTCCCCGTGCACTTTCCTTACTATTACGTTGGGGATGAGTTCAACTATTATATCCTCCACCTTCGGGAAACGGGTGTAATCCTCAAGATTGTAACTTGTACAGTCTTCTTTCGAAAACAGAAGATTGTCGCGTTTCGGAAGGAATTCATAAAGAGTGTCCAGAGCCGGTGCATCATTCAGTACGGCCCGGTGCCTGGCGAGAAGGGCCGGTTTCATATTTCTGGACAGATTCAGTTTGGGAAACTCCATACCTTGAACATCCACAAAGGGGCTGACCGGGGAAAAATGACAGTCATACTTTTCTTCCTCTGCGCCAAGAATCTCGCAAACGAGATCTTTTTCGCCATAGATATTGTTCGTCCGGAATTCGATCAGTCCGTCTTTCCCAATTGGGGCGGTATACGTATCGGAAGGGGATCCTGGAGCAGAAATCATAGCCTCAAGCCAGGGACGGCCCTTGATCTTTTCCGCATCCCGGCCAAACACCCTCGCCCGTACAATCTCTCCTTCGGTTTCAATCTCTCCTCCCGGCAGACTGATCATGGTCGCAGAAGTGTCCGGCTGCAGGCCGTCATCCTCGTAAACGGAAACCGCAAGGGAAAGCTTTTCTGCGCTTTCATTGCGTACTGACAGATACAGGCTGTCGCCTTGTTGACGGCGGATGAGGCGGACACCGTCCGGCAGCTCGGAAACCGGTGCGGGGGCAGGCGCCGGCGCATCAGAGAGTTCAACCCCGTCTCTGACCCTTGCCGACGAGCCGGTATTGAATACAAGCAGGTCGATTGCCCGTGTCGACTCGCAGTCAGAAGTATATGCAAACAAACGGTAAGCCCCGGTAGGCATATGGGCAGGCAGAGAAATATATCCCGCTCCGCGCCCATCGATAAGAGCCAGTTTGGTTTTAGCTGCCATTCCGTCAAAGGAAACCAGTTCGGCATAGGCTACTGAAGATGCCCCGGAAACGATTCCGTTTTGGCAGTACGATACGGAACACAATATTTTCTCACCCGCTAGATATACTTTCTTGTCGGTGACCATACGCAAGTGTCCTCCCGCCAAAGAATAAAAAGCAGGCAGAATAAAACAGATGGTGAAAATCAATAATCTACGCATATTGACAGATCAGATATATGGAACGATTATCTCCGGCACCTCCAAAGAACCTCCTGAATCACGGCAGTCTATGCAATCCAGGCTGACCCAGCGCGTGGGAGAATCATAAGAACGCTGATTGAGGTGAAAGTAAGCATTGTAAAGCATTTCTTTCTCAGACATATTGTCAGGAATCATTTCAAGAGGGTTATATGCATACTGGTCAGGATTCCCGAAACGCAATGAGTTGGTATAATCCACCTTGAAGATTTTGCTTGACGATGATGTCACTGAAACATATCCGATGGCATAATCATCTGGATCATCGACGTTGCGTATATTGCCTATCAATTCTCCCGGCACGGCGGAAAGCAGGGAACCGTTTTGTTCGGATCCCCGGTTAAGTGCATCCAGATACCGGTAGCAGTCCAACGAAATCGTACGTGCCTTGATAAGCATGAAGAAACATGATTGTCCATCCGGGCCGATATTGAAACGGCTGTCATCCATACTGTATCTGATGAACTCATGATCTTTCAGCACTTCATCCTTGAATGCACGGGCGATAGCGATGGAAGCACGTTTTGACGCCCGATGCCCCCAGCACCAGGTATATTTCCACCAAGCCATTGGCCCTGCAATATCGGAACCATGGTTGATGATTGTTCCGGGAGGATAAACGTATTCGTATGTAGGAGGGGCAAGCGGCGAATGAAAACGATAAATCTCCTCGTAATCCCAACGGTAGCAGCCGCTGGAACCGTCTGCACCCAAACTCATCTGAAGCGTGACCATCTTCTTCAGACTGTCAATTCTGACAGATAAATCTTCAATTACCGGCGCTGGGGAGGCCTCTTCGAAGGAAGAAGCATATAGTTTGGGCGCGACGACCTCTCCGGGGGCATACACGGAAACCATGGCAACTACCCGATATTTCCTGTCAAGAGGCGCATCCGTAAGGTCGAATTCGGCCAGGTTCCCGTAAATGGAAGAAGGCATCCAGATTCGGCCGTTTTCATCCTCTATCCTGAAATTGGCATTCAGGTTCATAGCCGACATATAGTCCCGGTCGATTCTTTGGGAAAGCCTGGCCTCGAAAGAGCACTTTTCGCCAAGCAGGATATCCCCTTCAATTACCACTTTCTCTTCTTCGCTGGTAATTTCCGGGTTGTAATCATAGATGCAGGATACTGCAGTCAATGCGAGCAATATGGAAAACAATCGTTTCATCAGAAGAGGATATTCAAATTGACATAAGGAACAGGGACTGCAAATATACTGAGCATATGCCCCTTCAGACTTGCGCCCATCCGGGTATCATAGTACACGGAATAAGCATTTTTCCTGCCGGTGACATTATAGCAGCCGATTGTAACGGATGCGTGTGCAAGAGCCTTGAGATAGTGCCCAGGATCGATATTGAATGCGACGTCCATCCTGAAATAATCCGGAACACGGTATGCATTTCTATCAGAATATGCAAGACGGATGCCGCCGGCATAATAATAATAGGATGAGGGCAATGTTACGGGACGGCCCGTGCTGTAATCCACATTGAGGGAAAAACTGTATCGGCGGGTAAAGGCATAGTTGAAAACCAGTTTGAAGTCGTGAGGCTTATCGCTGGAAGCCCTGTACCAGCTGCCACCGTTGATTGCTCCGACTCCCTCGTATTGAATGTCTTTGAGGAAAGAACGGGACCATGTATACGAAATCCACCCATTCAGGCGTCCTACCGATTTCCGTGCCATTATTTCCACCCCATACGACTTGCCTCTGGTGCGGACGAGATCATCTGAAATATGCTCGTTCATCACCAACTGGGCCATGGAAGCGTAGTCTATGTAGTTATGAAGATTCTTGTAATACGCTTCTGCACTGAGATCTATTTTTCCGCCCGGGAAGGTCCAGTAGGCGCCGGCTGTCCCCTGCCATCCGGTAGTCATCGGGATATCGGCGTCGCTCATCTTCCATGTATCCATGGGAGAGATGGAAAGCGTGTTTGAAATCAGGTGGATGTACTGAGCCATGGTGTTCACCCCCGCCTTCAAAGAGAGAACATGACTCGGAGAATAGCGTCCCGATAAACGGACTTCGGGATAACCCTGAAATGAGCCGCCGCCGATGCAGGAAGACAAACGCAGTCCTCCTTCAAGCTCAAATTCCTTTGATGGGGTCCATTTGTCGGAAGCGAAGATTGAAGGCTGGAATGCCAATTCCCGCGGCAGTCTGCCCTCAATCATATTGGATTGTTCCCCTACTGCCGTCCTGTGTCCTCTCTGCAACGAGTACAGCAATGCCTCGCCGCCATAGTTCAAACGATGCCCGCCTGGCATCGGCATCACATAATCGCCCCTGACAAAGAACTGGTCGACAGCAGTCTCTATCCTGTACCCTTCCGTTGCTATAGTTACCTCCCGTACTGCATTTCCGTAATGGTCTGCACCGGCCGATACATTCAACGTTCCCTTGCCTGTGTTATGCTGCCAATGGATGGATCCGTTAGTGTTCCCGTACTTGAAAGTGGTATCCCGGCCGAAGGAAAAACCATCTCGCGAATTGTAGAAATAGGCCCTGAAGGTATTATTGTCATCAAGCCTGTATGTAAGTCCGAGGTTGATATCGTAAAAATTGGCATCCCCTCCCGAGAACTCGCTTTCCGAGGGCAGCGTCTTAAGTATCCAGTTGGAATAAGTGGTCCGGCCTCCAAGGGTGAGAGACAGTTTGTCGGTGACCGGACCTTCGACGTGCGCTCTGCTGGTAAGGATGCCAAGCCCGAGGGACCCCTTGATTTTTGTAGTGTCTCCGTCTTTGCATTGCACATCGAGCACAGAACTTATCCTTCCCCCGAATCCTGCAGGAATACAGCCCTTGTAGAGTTCCACACTCTCGACGATGTCCGGGTTGAACACCGAATTGATTCCGAAGAAATGCGAAGGATAGTAGATGGTGTTGCCGTTGAACAGTACAAGATTCTGGTCGGAACTGCCACCTCGGACATTGAAACCGGCAGAGGCTTCTCCGACTGTCTGCACTCCCGGCAAAGTCAGCACGACCTTCAAAACGTCCTTCTCTCCGAACACCGTTGGAATCTTTGCCATGGATGCACTGTTTATCTTCTCGACGCCCATGGCCGCGGATCTGTGATGCTTCATGCTCTCTGCCGACACCATGGCTTCGTCGAGCATGGTACTCCGATCATGCAGAGTCACGTTTAAAGAGCCGTCGCCGACAAGCTCTACCCGAAGCCGCTGTTCCTCTTTTTCAGCATCGCTGAATACAATCACGGTTTCTCCTTCGGGAATCGTAATGGAGAAACGGCCGTCCTGGCCGGAGTTGGTATATATTCCCGTTTTTTCATCGAAAACGATTACGGAAGCGAGTCGGTTACCTTCATCGTCAAGGGTGACTCCGCTCACGGTCACCTTGCCTCCCGGCCTGCGAGTACCTTCGTTCCCTATTACATACAACTTGTTCCTGTACCGTGCATCCACCGCCTCCAGATCGGGGACATCATTCATTCCCTTGTCAAAATATGTCAGCGGCAGATCTTCCGTGGCTACGACCGGGGTTTTCGGAACAGAAGGCGGCAACAGGTCGGATCCGGTTCCCTCCACAGGATGCCAGCCGGAAAGGGATGAGAAGAAAGATCCGTCGCTTTGGCTTTTCCGGATAAGCCTGCGCGCTTTTCCCTTGCCGATCCGTTCCAGAACTCCGTCGTCGAGAATCCACCAGCGACTGACATACGAAAAATAGTTTGTCACATTGATGTCGTATTGGGGATCGTAGTAACCTATCGGCCCTCCGTTGAAGTCCCCCGCACGGGAATACATCCTTTTGATTACCTGTTGCAGCACGGCAGGCTGCGCGTCCACAACGACTTTGAAAAAGCCTTCCGGCGCGTCGGGGACATTCTGGTAGCGGAGATTGACGTAAATGTCATCACCCATACGGAGCCATTCCACTTGACGAGTGTCAGGGACGGTGGCTGCCGTAGTGTCGCTCATCTTCACGACCAGTTTCTGCTCGACGGCGTCAATCTTCATAGGGACGCCTTCGTATAAAAGTCCGTTGTACATCACCGTTCCGCTCCTGAACGAAAGAGTATCCCAATACGGTGTTCCATTGTACTTGGAAACATATCTGGGGGCCAGTCTGCCACGATACAGCATAGATGGACTGCCAGAGTCCTGCCCGTTCAGCGCCTTGAACGGGAACAACATGGCCACGACGGCTATCAGCCTAACGATTCTTCCTTGTCTGATACAGTTCATATGAGTTCACGAGATTGTGCCAGATTGCATACAGTCCGCCGGCTACCGACGTAACGGGCGTCATGTAATTGAATCCGAGCCAGATGATGAAGCCGGTATTCTTTTGTCCGAGAGCCTGTCCTGCAGTTATCGACTCCACGCGGCCATAATGCCGGGCGACCCTGCGCCCCATCCAGAACTGGAACAGGCAGCATACGAGCGACACAGCGGCTATGCCGAGCACTACGGCAAAACCTATCCCGCTTGTCACGAGAGCTCCGGTGGCCAGCGATATGGCAAGAACAAGCCCGAGTCCCCAGACATAAAATGCCCATCCTGCGTAACGGGCCAGCCAACGCTGGAGGCCGGGGAAGAAATACCGGATGAACCATGCAAGGAGACAGGGAAGCACGAGTATGGAGAACACTCTCCTTATTATCGCGAAGAAATATGAAAAAAAGCCGACCTCGACAGTAGGATGCACCAAAGGAATCATCAGCGGTATCAGAAGGGATGCCAGCAGGTCTGCAAGCACCGTATATGTCATTATACCGGGCAGGCTTCCACCTATTTTGGATGTGATGACTCCGGCAGCTGCAGCAGTCGGACAGATGAAGCATAGCATTGCGCACTCGGTGAGAATCCGCCCTCCCCCGTCCGGAAGGCCGGTCGCAATGAAAGCGAAGGCCGCAAACAACACGGCCTGCACCGCTATCAGCTCGAAATGCCACTTGTGAAATTTGAGATCGGAGGGCGCCACGACATTGAGTTGCAGGAAGAGCATGATGCTGATGAGGACGGGCTGAAGCTTCCTGGACACTGCCATATACGCATCTTCGCTGAAAGACGGCACAAAATGAAGTATCAGATAAATGGCCGCCCCGGCTGTCATCGCAATGGGCAGCATCCAGTCTTTTAGAAAAGTCTTTTCTTTCTCCAGCATAATTGCGTAAAAATAATGATAATTGAGCATTAATTGGATTAATATTTGCATAATTTTAAAATTTATGTTTACATTTGCAGTGTAATAGTAGACTAATACACTATGTTTTTTAAGAAAGTATTTACAAAATGGCTGCCTGCGGCACTTGCTCTGGCTCTCCCCTGCTTTACGGCTAATGCCCAGAACAAAATCATCGGAAAAGTGATCGACAGTGCAAGCCTCGCGCCCGAACCGGGAGCTGTGATCCAGCTTTTCGAAGGCAGCGACTCCAACGAGAACATGAAAGGCTATGCCATCAGCGATTCCGCCGGGGTGTATTCCATCAGCTATAAAAGCATAACACACGATACCGATTATATCGTCACCATATCCAACATGGGCAGGAATACGGAAAAACGCGTTTTCCGTCCGTCAGGCCCTGTCACCGATCTGGGGTCGATCGGTCTGAGCGACGACATCCAGACCTTGAACAGTTCCAAGGTGACAGCGGCCAGACCGCTAATTAAAATGGAAGCCGACAAAATAGGCTACGACGTGGAAAGCGACCCGGACTCCAAGGCCAATACCGTGCTGGAGATGCTCAGGAAGGTGCCCATGGTCACAGTCGACGGACAGGACAACATCACCGTGAACGGCAGCAGTTCCTTCAAGGTTTACGTTGACGGCAAGCCGAACCAGATGCTGAGTTCCAATCCTTCGAAGATTTTCAAGGTGATGCCGGCCTCCGCCGTCAAGAGTATTGAGGTCATTACAAACCCCGGGGCCAAGTATGATGCAGAGGGCACAGGCGGAGTGCTGAACCTCATTACCGCTCGCACACAAACCGGCGGCAGCGCAGTCCCGGACGGCATAAACGGCAGTATCAGCGCCGGGCTTGACAGCCGCGGAGGTTATAACGGAGGACTCTATCTGAACGCGAAGAAAGGGAAATTCACCATAGGCGGCAATCTGTATGCGGGGATGCAGAATCAGAAAGGCGCCACCCAAACCGCAACCCAGCATCCGGAAGGAGGCCCGGACATAACGAGCGGAGGTGAAGTCAACAGGCAGACATCCCCTTATCTCTTCGGGGACATCAATGCCAGTTATGAATTGGATACCCTCAACCTTTTCTCCGCATCGGTCGGCCTGCGCAACTGGGCTTACAGCCAGGACGCATCCATCTTCTCCGAAGCCTTGGTCGGATCTTCCCTCCTGTACAATTACAGCGGAAGCAGCATCGCCGAAGGCGGATCTGCCGGCATGGATGCCAGTTTCGACTGGCAGCACAGTTCCTCCAGGAACAAGGAAAAGATGATCACGCTCTCCTACCGGTTCTCAGGCGATCCCGAAAGGTCGTTCTCGGAGTCCGTCTACGACAAGATGACCGGCACGACGGTATATAACCGAAAGGTTGATGGCAGAAACGTCTCCCAGGAGCACACTTTCCAGGCCGACTACACCACACCTATCGGCAAGGGGCAGACACTCAGCAGCGGCCTCAAATACATCTTCCGCAACAACCATTCCGACGACGAATACTACCTCGACATGGGTTCCGGTTACGTACTTCAGAGCGTGGACGATTCAAAATATCAGCACCACAACAACATCGCCGCCCTGTATTCCGAATACTCCGCTTCTCTCGGGATGTTCTCGTTCAAGGCCGGGCTCCGTTACGAGTACACCTGGCTTGACGTAGAATTTGATGACGGCACGGGATACGACGGGCATTACGACAATCTGGTTCCCAACCTGAGCATGCAGTACAATCTCGGTCAGACCTCAAATGTAGGCCTGACCTACAATATGCGAATCAGCAGGCCCGGCATCTCCTACCTCAATCCCTTCATCGACAGGTCCGGCACCACCCAGATCTCATACGGCAACCCGGATATCGAGCCCGAGAAGACCCATAACTTCGCACTCAAATACAATTTCTTCTCTCCGAAGATCATGCTGAGCAGCGGGGTTTCATACCGCTTCGGCGACGGAGGCATTTCCGCTTATCAGAAATACGCCCCGGATCCGGACGACGCTTCCGTAATGATCATGCATTCGACCTACGGAAACATTGTGAATAACCGGACACTGGGATTCAACTACTTCATCAACTGGAATCCCTTAAAGGACACCAGAGTCTATTCCAGCGCGGATTTCGGATACAGTGTCATTTCGAGCGATGTTCTCAATCAGCGCAACAAGGGTTGGAGCGGGCATTTCATGTTAGGCGGTCAGCAGACCATCTTCTGGGACATGCGCCTCAGCGCCAATTTGTTCGCCAATACCCGCAGATACTCTCTCCAGGGATGGAACAGCGGTTTCAGCGGAGCGGCTTTGTCGCTCACAAAGAGTGTCCTTCAGGAAAAACTGAGCATTACGGTGCAGGCATTTTCAAATCTCAAAGGCGGCAGGAAAGCGTCGTTCGAAAGCTATACGAGCGGAGCCGGCTTCACGATAGACAGCAATTTTGCAGTCCCCATACGCAACATAGGGCTTGAACTGACATACAATTTCGGCAAGAACAACTTCCAGGTAAAGAAAGCCAGCAGAACCATCACGAATGACGATGTGGTCAACGCCCAGAATGCCATACAGCAGCAGAACACACAGACTCAAATGCAATAGTATAATGGTCAGATCTATCAAAATCTTCTTGTCGGCGGCCACGATCCTCTGTGCCGTCGCATGCAACTCACCCATGCCAAGAGGCAACTGGAGCAAGGCTCCTTACGACGCCCTCTGCAAACTGATCAAGGAATGCAAGGCGGAAGCCGACGCGGCAGGGCACAATGTAAACTACGCGGTTTTCGACTTCGACAACACCACGGTCATGCAGGACGTGGAGCTTGCCGCCATGAGCTGGCAGCTTGAGAATCTCCGCGTAAGGTTCACCCCGGACGAAGTCTGGAGCATCTTCACCACCCATATCCCCGACCTCGATTCGGTGCTCGTGGAAGCCGGTGCGGAGGGCGTCACCGCGAGGATGCTGCTTACCGACATTGACAGCGACTATCGCGCCATGATGCTCAAGGCCGGTGCGCAGTGCGGCGACAAACTCGATGCAGCCCAACTTTCAGAGGTGCAAAAAATGCCTGAATATCAGGACTTCAGGGTGAAGTTATGGGCCCTGTACGAGGGAGTCTACCACACCTTCGACTATCGTGAAGGTTTCTTCACCATCGCAGCCCTCTTCCACGGTTTCACATATCCCGAGGTGGATGCTCTCGTAAAGGAAGGCGTGGCGGCGCAGGTCGCAAAGAAGTGCATCAAGGACATTGTCTGGGAAAGCCCCGACATGGGTGCCGCCGGCAAAGTACGCTATGTCATCCCCGACGGGCTCGCACTCAGCGACGAGATGCGCAGTCTCTACAAAGCCCTGCAAGAGAACGGTGTCGATGTATACGTCTTCTCCGCCTCCCTGGAAGCCGCCGTCGAGGCAATGGCCTGCGATCCGCAGTATCTCGGACTGGACACTTCCCGGGTATTCGCCCTGCGCATGAAGAAAGATGATTCCGACCTCGTGCTTCAGGAATACAGACCCGGATACGTCCGCCCCTACAAGGACGGCAAGTCCAAGGCGATACGTGCATACGTCTCTCCGCTTTACGACGGCAGGGATCCGGTACTCATCGGCGGAGACAGCATCGGAGATTACTGGATGCTCACAGAGTTCCCCGGAATGCGCGTAGGACTCATTATTGACAAGAACCAGACCGGTCCGCTCGGAGAACTTCGCCAGCAGGCTCTGGACGCCGAGGCGGGAGGAGCGCCTTCGCGCTATGTGCTTCAGAGGCGCGGAGATCCCGAACCAAGATTCAGCAGGAAGTAAAAAATGAGGGCGCTCAAGCGAGCGTCCTCATTGCATTCAGAACGGCAAGCACCGTTACCCCGACATCGGCGAATACCGCCAGCCACATGGGCGCAAGGCCCAGCGCCGCGAGCACGAGCACCGCCAGCTTGACTGCGATTGCAAACCATATATTCTCGCGGGCGATCCTGACCGTTTTACGCGCGATTCTCTTGGCAAGGGATATTTTCCGGGGATCATCGTCCATCAGCACCACATCCGCCGCCTCGATGGCTGCATCCGATCCAAGGGCGCCCATCGCTATGCCTATGTCCGCCCGAGCCAGCACGGGAGCATCGTTGATGCCGTCCCCGACGAATGCGAGAGACGAGCCCTCCGGCTTCGATGCGAGCAGTTTCTCAAGTTCGGAGAGTTTGCCATCCGGCAGAAGATCCGCCTTCGCATAATCCAATCCGAGTTTGGAAGCCACCTCGTCCGCAACGCGCCCGCTGTCGCCTGTGAGCATGGCAGTCATGCTCACTCCGGCCTCTTTCAACCCGACGATTGCATCCGCTGCCTGCGGCTTGACCCTATCGGAGATCACTATGTGTCCGGCGTAAACCCCGTCGATGGCGACGTGCACCACCGATCCGGAATGTCCGCATTTTTCGCAACTATGGACCTCGATTCCGAGATCGTCCATCAACTTCATATTGCCTGCGCAGATGGTTTTCCCGTTGACGACAGCACTCACCCCCTTGCCGGCAATCTCCTTTATATCAGAGACTTCGCAATCATCATCCCCTCCGTCGTAGGCTCTGCGCAGAGCTTCTGCGATAGGATGGGTGGAGAGACTTTCGACGTGCGCGGCCAGATGCAGGAGTTCCTTCTCCCCTACCATATCCGGATGCACCGCGGTCACCTCGAACACCCCCTCGGTTAGAGTGCCGGTTTTATCGAAAACGACAGTCTGCAGGCGGGAAAGCTGCTCCAGCCAGTTGGAACCTTTGACGAGGATTCCCTTTCTGGAAGCGGAGCCTATTCCTCCGAAGAAACTGAGAGGCACGGAAATCACCAGCGCGCATGGGCAGCTGACAATCAGGAAGGTCAGCGCCCGGTAGAGCCAGGTGGCGAACGCGCCTCCGAAGAATAACGGGGGGATGATGGCCAGCAAGATGGCGGCCCCTACCACTATAGGAGTATAGACACGCGCGAAGCGGGTGATGAAAGACTCACTGCGCGACTTGTTGCCGGCGGCGTTCTCGACCAGATCAAGTATTCTGGAGGCGGTGGACTCCCCCGATAGCCGTGTGGTCCTGACGCGAAGGGCTCCGTTCAGATTGATGCAGCCGGATACTATCGTTTCGCCCTCGGACACTCCCCTGGGCACGCTTTCACCGGTCAGAGCCTTGGTGTCGAGAGAAGATGTACCTTCGATTACAACGCCATCCAGCGGCACTTTCTCGCCTGGTTTCACCACGATGACCTCACCTATCGCCACATCCTCCGGGGCCACGGCCTTGAGCCCGTCGGGCGTCTCAAGATTCGCACTGTCCGGACGTATGTCCATCAAAGCGGAAATGCTGCGGCGGCTGCGGCCCTCGGCAATGCCCTCGAACAGTTCTCCCAGCTGGAAGAAAAGCATTACGAATACCGCCTCGGGGAACTGGGTCTGCGCACCTGGGAGGAAACCAATGGCAAGGGCTCCCACAGTTGCGACGCCCATCAGGAAGTCCTCGTCGAGGGCCTCTCCTTCAAGAAGTTTTTCAGCGCCCTCATGAAGAGTTTCCCAGCCGACTATAAGATAAGGAATCAGATAGAGCAGAAGGTAATGCCAGGTTTTCCAGTCCGTGTGTTTTTCGATAAAGATGGCTGCCACCAGAATAATTGCAGAGACGCATATTTTGATTATGCTCTCTTTTACGCCTCCTTCTTCGTGATGATGTTCGTGTTCCATATTATTGTTCTGTTTTGCTTTCTGAGCACGAATTTAACGGATTCCGGCATGAGCACGGACAGCACTCACAACAAATGATGATTATCCTTTTGAGTATGACTTTTTTAATGATTGGTAAATAATTGTTTGGAATTACAAAAAAAACTATATATTTGCGCGGAATTTAAAAGAAAGTATTATGTTCTGGACACTTGAACTAGCCAGCAGCCTGGACGATGCTCCATGGCCGGCAACCAAAGAAGAACTTATCGACTATGCCAACCGCTCCGGCGCTCCCGAAGAAGTCATTGAAAACCTTCAGGAACTCGAAGACGACGGTGAAATATACGAAACCATCGAAGACATCTGGCCCGACTACCCCACAAAGGATGATTTTTTCTTTAATGAGGAAGAATATTAGGGGCTTAACTACCTGAAAATAAGCAATTTAAGCGCATCGGGTACGGTTTTTACAGACCGTGCCCGATGGCATTTTATGGC